>Ga0058701_10001744_pt1 | contig 15822 bp, 8 predicted proteins | sample AgamicOrMae_FD_97039 | JGI IMG/M metagenome (GOLD analysis project Ga0058701, IMG submission 97039) | Agave microbial communities from Guanajuato, Mexico - Or.Ma.e | ecosystem: Host-associated > Plants > Phyllosphere > Phylloplane/Leaf | place: Guanajuato, Mexico | collected 2012-06-04
ATGTGGCCGAGCTGGTGCCCACACCACCTTACTCATCATACGAATTTGCATTCTGAGGTTGACCTTTCATTTGCCTGAGTCTCGACAGAACAAAACTGCATGGCGTAGATGCTTTTGTAACTAAACCGATATGGCTTTTCTCAGCGTACATTAGAAATATGACAGATATAAAGCAACACACCGGAACTTACAAAAGAGACGTTTTGTAGCAATGGAGATCCACTTTTTTTTGTCCCCAAGCTGAGTTAAGTGTTTGTGAACGATAGTGGAATAACAAATAGTCTAATTCCCTGAATGCAAACGTATAAACGATAACCTGAGGGATGCCAGATGTGAGGTGGCTTAATCACCAGGTTCACGATGATGATCCTCAGAGGAATCCACCAAGAACCTGACTTGGGCGCTTACGCACTAGATTTGGTTACGTCATACAAGGACAAGTGTGATAAACCTCGCTGAGATATCGCACAGCTTGGCTTGGCGATGAAAGATAGTAGCTTTAAAGACGCAATTTTCGAAATTGAGATTGTACCTGAATCATTTCCAGTGGCCAACCTTCCGATGGAGCACGGCTAATTACAATACTGAGTTCGCCGGTGGCCTGCTTGGCCAGTCGGGTACGGCGAGCGACTTAATTAAAAGACCTGCACTTGAATGTTACCTATCCCCTGTCATTACGATGGACGAGTGTGTGAGCCGCTAATGAATAGACGAAGGTGCTACATTCATTGAAAAAAAAGCGTTTACAGTAAAAACGTTCCTTTGGAGTCAATACTCTAAATTGGACTCCATCAAAGCCCTACTTCTTTTCAAAAAGCAGCTTAGCGGAAATTTCTGCACGAACACAAGACAGGGGTCGAATAGAGGGATCTCATGTACACTGTACAATAAACATCTTAAGTCTTTCTGAACTATTAAAATACTGTTGCAGTTTCAGTGTCACGCTTTGCTGCCTGAAACACATTGTTTTCGCAATAAGGAGCTTTAATATTATCCAAAACTGCTAATTTTATCTTATTGCCTAATATCTGATTTATCAAAACTTTTATGGAGGTTATGTTTACAATTTTTCATAGGTGGCATTTTGGTACAATCGTTTCTATTTGTATTTTGAAGCATATTTGAACAGATATATTTCCGTTTATTTGTTTGTTTTTTTAACCTAGTGAATCGTTTATGATTCACTGATCACAACCACTTGCAAACTAAAATTGCTTTATTTTTCGGAACGATGACCTTAACATTGCTCCTGCTTAGCCAAAGAATGGATTTCACTCAGAGGCATGGTTTTAATTGTTTGATTTCAATTACCGGAGGGTGGCATATTTCCTATAGGCATGTGTAATGAGATCTTTTTTTCTCAATATTGCTTTAGGATAAAAAAAATACCTGAGGCATTGATCGTACAAAGCAAGCTTAAAAAGTCTGGGAAGAAATCTGCGCTTTAATACGCTAAGTTGGTCTTACTTCACATTAACTAATGAACACTGGTACTCACTTGTCAGTGAAATTCTTATAATGGAGAGACGATCTCGTTTAACAGCTGGTGCAGTGCACCTTGTGTGCTTACAGGGCCTCTTGACCTGCATTGCACTTGGGATCATTGCCCTGATTAGCTGTTCACGGACTCCCTCAAACTTTTGTTTCGATCCTCGAGGGACTGATGAACTTATTCATGTCGAAAGCTATTCTTCCTGTAGCAGGAAAAGTTAGGGGAAGAATACTTGAGTGTGGACACGAAGAGGACAGGGTTGAACAAGATGTTGAAACAAAGCGACGGCACGCTTGTAATTAAGATGGGTGACACTTAGAAAAACCTCTTTATTCACTCCTTTTGATTGACAAGCTAGAGCATGGTTAATGAGCTGTCAATAGATTTTTTTCAACTGTTGCTTCACTCCCTCGGAGTCTGTACTTTTTTGGGGGGGGGAAGAAAAAAAAAGATGGCATATTTCCTATTATCTGACGAGGTGCTACTTTGTGCAAGTTGTTAGTATGAAGGTTGCTATAAGAGTTAATAGTTGGAAGTTTGTTTATTCCTCGTTCTGTCTCCCCCCAGTCGAGGCTGTCAATATCAAAGTAAAGATAGGAAATCACCATATTGAACCTATGAACAAGCCTGATGCCGCTTACTTGTCAATAGTAGTTAACGCCACCCATGAAAGAAGTGGAAACAGGGCTGGTGAAAGCCGAGCGAAGCAAGACACCTATGGCTAATTCAACATGGTTGTACGCCCATTATGTAACGAATTTAATTTTATGATGAAGTTTTACATTTTTAAGACAATTTTTATTCATGCATATTTTTACTTTGCCCTGGTCATGGCATAGTTTACACGCACGCAGAGAATTTCAACATCTTGGCAGGTCGTTCAACTTCACAGAGCCCTTTTCAAACAGGGACATTTATTTGGGTTCTTGAAAACGTTTTCTGTGATCTACGGCAAGACGCTCTGAAGTAAGAAATCAGTAAATGATTCTTGTTATGGGCTAGTAACAAGTTGAAGCACTTAACGAATAAAAATAGATCCCGTTTTAAAAGACAAATGGATGTCATAAGTTAAAACTTTGACTCTCGTACGTATTTATTTAAACCCCTCGCTTCTTGAAAGATACTGACAAACAGCTCTTACCCCTATTCAGTTGTATGTCAAAATCTGAAAAATAAAATACAAAATGAAATCATGGTTAAATTCAAGAGAAACGAGGTGTAAACTTTAAAACTGTTCGTATAAAAAGTATTTTAATTTAAAAGGATAATTTTTGAAAAGTTTTACCAACCTCACGAACTTAATGGGCCATTTGGCGTCAAAAATGTTCCAGCGAAAAAAAAAAGTTTTGTTGATGAGGAAGTTCAAACATTTGGTTTGCTCTGGGAGCTTGTGTTTGACTTCTGGCTATGTAGGGAAACTCACGTGTTACAATTCTACGACTTGCTGGGTGTGCGTGTTGGTCAAAATTACCTCGACTGCAATGACTGGTATTTACTTTTACTTATGTTCATTTAGAAAGGTGTTTTTTTTCTACAAGAAAAACGCGTTTTTAGGATTTTAAAACAGTACCAAGCAACGGTGTAGTGCGATGAATACTTCAGATGGAAGAATGGATCCGAAAATATATTGCTAACATTTTGAATAAATAATTTTTCGGCCTTCTTTGAAAAAAAAAAAACTCGTTTTAATTGCTGAAATAAAAAGGCTTTCAAGATCCAAGTTTTTTAAACATTTTATTCATAAACTGCAATATTTCATAAATATAATAATTAAAAGCCATCATTCAGCCTGATTATTCTAGTACTGATCAATCAAACAAACATATTTGTGAACTCGTACATGTATGACACAGTCTGCTTGATAGGAACATGGTATGTGGATTATTTATTTAAAAAAAATCGCTTTAATCAAGAGTTCGAAACGCTGTAAAATCATTTTGGGTATTGATTTGAAAATGAAGCGAATGCTTTTGAAAGTAGGGTATCACAGCTTTCCCAGATATTGCCGAGGGGTAACAAATAAAGATAAAAACTGCAAGGGCTAAGAACTTATCAGCCTGTGGTGCATTTCTCAGGAGCATTTTGCACACTTTTAAACCACAACATTCATAGGTCTTGTAATAAACATTTTCAATACACGCTTCGTTTGAAACCAGTTTGTATGGGTATGTTTTAGTCTCCAGCACTAAACCATTATGCAAAATCAGAAACATGTTTTCCTTCGAGTATGGTTGCGTCTCCTCTGGAAACGGAAAATCACAGTGTAGGTCACAAGCATAGGGGTCTTCACAGTTCGACGCTGACTTGGATAAAAGCATTTTCACTGACCCTTTCCGATATCGTTATCGATCCCGATCACGGACACTCCGCCTTCAGGAAATGTCTCTGCGAAAAGTGCTGAACTTTCACCAAAACAAACCGTGTTTTCCTTCCACTGTCAACATCAGCTCAAATCTGAGGAAAGTGATACGTTTTCAGAACACTGGTCGCATTTGTATGCATACTGTACGACCGACCACTGAGTGCTTAACGCAAGCCAGCTCTTTTTTAGGCGACTTTCTCATTCGTTGTAAATTAAGAGGGCGCCGCAGGGTGATGGGCTGGGAAAGAGATAGAGGATGTACCGCAGGAAGTCATTCAAACAAACCGTTTTATTTTCTGAGTTTGTTATTCAAATACGTGTCGATGATTAGTACTTACTGATGGGTTCCTAGGGCTTTTTAGTAATACCAACCATAGGCTATTTTACGCCTTGCTACCACCGTCGTGTTTGAGAGAACAAATCACTTAATTTTGAAGTTACAGCCTGTGAAACAGTGATTTAATTCTGACACACTGTCTTCTTCTTTCACAGCTATAGTCAATACTTCCTGATTTATGTCCGAGGATGTTGGCTTCAATTGAATTTAACGAATAACTATTCGTTCCAGTTGACCGAAAATGGGCCGATTGACGCTGATCAGGCTGATAGATTACCCTCATTTTCAGTAATCATATATAAGATCATTACTAGCATGTAAGCCAGATCCAAAGCCAAACGACAGAAAAGCTTACAGAAAACATAGCCTGTATTGCCTTTTTCACGGGTGACATTGTTACTGTATGCTCCGGTTCAAACAATAGTGTTTATAAAACTGGCTCTTGTGGATGGTAAACTTGCTTTCCCTCTTCGCACGTGAGTAGCCACCTTTACTTTTCCGTGTGTTGACATAAATGAGTCGAAGGAACAACGTCGGACTTTAAAAAAATGGCTAAACTCAGGATGCTATGTTTAGGGAGCTGCAAATCATATAGGCTGAATTACTTTCGATCAGATATTACTCTTTTCGATTACCGCAATAAAAACCGCACAATACAGGTACCAATAAAAGTGCTCAACGTAAAGAGAGTAGTTTACAAATCCTCGTAAATTAGAAGATGAAAAAGAAAAGCAAGAAACAAAAGACTTATGAAAGACAAGTACTGGTAAGAGGACAGAGAGATGAAACATGGGATATACGATAAGAATCGATACTGAGTCGGTGTTTGGCACTGTAAGAAACATTTCACTCGTGAATAGCATGTATAAATATCCAGTATGAACCGAACATTGATAGAAACATTTTTAACAACGTCATTCAGGTAAAAGTGGTCACGATTGAAATCGGACCCACAGACTTCTGGTCGGTACCATCTTTAAGCTCCTATCACAAAGCGAAGAAGAAGTTTAACTTGTGGAGTGAATTGTGAGAGTTATCAAGAGAGCGGACTGGACAGGACTACTAAAAAGTCGGAATAGAAACGAGCAGAATGCAGTGGGATCCCGTGGCGTTAACGGCACGGCACGAAAGTAGGCTAGGCTACCACAAGGGGATAATTATAATGAAAATAAGTCTTAGTCGCTCGAGAATTCTGTTTGTGGTTTGTTCACTCAAAGATGCTTTGCATAATAATACGGGCGGATGGCTTCAGTATTCATGCGATATTCAGGTTCTTTTTTCTCCAGACTCCCTTACTGATGAAAATAACCTTTTCTTTAATACAAAAAATTAGCTTTCAAACTAGTTTCTTTAGTTCTTAAGACATGAAAAAGCTGATATAATAAGCATTGATGGCCGTAAGTAATAGTAGCTCATTTCAACATTTAAGGTTGGTGAAGAAATGTATGTTTGTTAGGAGCGATTTTTTACTGCATTGTAAATGCAATTAACGGCATCTAAGACCAATGCTGGCTCTTCAGCTCATAAATATTTCCAACGATTCCTAATACGGTGCTACATGCCTAAAAATGTTCGTAAAAAAAATCACAAAATGTAGTGGGAAAGGATGATGTTTTTACGGATATATCATTGTACTGTCACTTTAAAGTGTCCATTAGGCTTCAAGTTTAATAAGGGAAGATTGAATACTTCGTTCCGCTCGGTATAGTATCGGAAGTGGAGCACGCGAGGCAAAAAGTACTATTTCCCAAAGAATGAAATATTGGCAAGAAATTGAGTTGCGCGGCTTGCAAGGTAGAAAAGTTTGGATTTAATGTGGAATAAGGCGAGCAGAACTATATTGCGCTAAAGCCGGGAGACGGTTTCGGGGATAAAACCGAATAAAGTTTGCTGATAACATGAGCCGCGCAAGAAAAGTAATTATTCCCTTCTCGTTGTAAAACAAACAAGTTGATTTAATCACAACTGTAAGCCATGCCCATAACACTGCATTACGGCAGGGAAATCGCTTTAATTGACTTGCAATCTTAACGAACACTGAGCAAACTCTATATAAGCCCATTTTCTTGACGAAAATTTATTAACGGGTGGCAGAAAATCTTTGCATTGGGGTAAATGCTTCGTGCAAATCCTATAGCGATCGCAAATTCGTTTGACCAGTAATTGACTCTTCATTCAGCGGGTAAGTTGGGTCTTCGTAGTGTCCGGGTTGAAAGTTCCTATAAAGTAAAAACAGGGGATGAGGTAGCAGCCCTTAATATCTGCATTTCATCCAGATCAGAGGATTCAACCCCCCTTTTTTTAATCGTGTCAAGGAAATCTTTCGGTGTTCTGAGTAAAAAGTACTATCATTCCATAAGGTATTGTCCGGATCTGGTCATGCAACATGGCGATGGGCAATGTATTTCCCCATAAGGCGGAGTCTTCCTGCGTGACCAGAGCTGGAAAATACCTTTTGGACTGATAGTACCAACGAAACCAGCGCTAAAACTGTGTCGTTTTAATTTTAGTCTAGGTTTAAGTGCCGTGTATGGGCTAACATTGGGATACGTATCAGCTACGTAATGCGGTAAGTTTAATAATTTACGTCATGTTTCGGAAAGATTTATTTCATAAGTAAAGAAAAGATCATTTTATGGCGAGATCGATATGTAGATTAGGGAACAGAAGCGTGTATGTTCGTTAAAGTTTGTGTAAAGGTTAGACAGACTCTCCGGATTCAGTGTAGAACTTTATTATATGATGTAGAATTCTCACCTGAGTGAGGAAAGCTCTCACGTCGCACGTCAGAATAGACCGAAGAGATGAGACTTAGTGCCAACCACAGGTACAACAGACCAGTTTCGGTTACTAGTGTAACTTCCCAAAAGGTAGAGAACTGTGAGCCTTTGTGACCCAGGCACACATAAGTCGCGTGCGACCGGACAGCCAACCGGCACACTCTGCCCGCAACGATGTTCCTTGGTGACGTTGCCATCTAGACATTCATGCCTCTACGAGTCACGCAAAGTCACGTGCGGCATATGTTTTAAAAATCCTCAAAAATATTCCTGTTATTGCATCCAAATGCTGAAAAAGCGTTGATGAGCAGCGGCCAGGCCATTTGATTCTAGAGATATCATTCCCATTTTCAGCAGGGCCTGGTCAAGTTTTATTATTTATGACACCTGTTAAATGAATTATCTTCAGTACAGTAAGGTATCCCTTGCACTTAGCCCAAAACCTTCCATTAAGAAGATTGTTTTATAAGAACATAGTTCAAATATTTTTTCTGAGCAATTGGCAGCATTGTTCGCACATCATATTCAAGCTCATTGTTGAACTGGTCGTGAATGTTTCGACGATTTAATGTCATCGTTTTCAAACGTTTTTTGAGCAAAATCTTCCTCGCTAGCAGCTTTGAGGTATGTCATCATTTGCGCGGCAGCAAAAACATCTTTTCAATCTCCGACAAAAACACATCCTTCTCCTCGCTAGAAGCAAAAACTTCCTGTGTTCCGCAATACCATATCTCATGGAACAACAAGCCAAGAAAACAGTCTTTTTTCTTAAATGCATTATTTTTGGGCTGAAATCAATCACGTCAGAAGCAAGAAAAGGCTTGCCGCTCCAGAAATACAAATTAAAGTGGGTATCACTCCTGGTACACGTCAACACACGAAACACATGCTCTCAATTTCCCACCGCGCATGGTGTAAAGTTATTCTGGACTTCAAAAAATATCTAAGCACTTACGACGGAGACCATAGGATCCTGCGATCAACAATGCCTTGGTGCACGATATTCATCACAGATTCCGATCGTTTAGCCCAACAGGACGATTTGTAAGATCTATGATCGAATTACCCATGAAACAGAATCACTTAGGTGATTCACTGTGAGAATCAAGTGCCAGGAGTATTTGTGCTTTCAACATTTTGTCGTGTGATGTTGGCAAGAGTGAGCCTTTGTGTGACACTGGGCGGCTTCTGATGGGACAAAAGGGCGTTGTGGAACTACTCGCGGGATTCACAAAGGTCATTATGAAATCGATCCTCTATGGTCGCAACATGAAACTCGGAAGAGGAGGAAGAAGAGACCGTCAGTCAAACGATTTTATCAGTTGAAGGCGCCCCATTGGTATCGCCACACGTAGACATAACTTTCTTCCTAAAAAAAAACCATTTTTAAGTTTTTTGTTTAACGTAAGGTCGTTACGGGGAAATATATAATCCAGCTTGTCTCTTAATGACAGTGCCCACCGCCAAGAGGGCATCAGGCTTAGAGACAGTGGAGGAAACCTAAGATGGGCTAGAACACATTACCTTCCTAATGTATCCCTCCAGTGGACTCCTGCAAGGTTAGACAATTATAAGTGTGAAAATGGGGGTAGTAAGCTGAATCTCCCAGATTCACATGAGAACTCTCATTACTTCTAAGAAGTGTTTTGGCACCTGTAAGATTAGGACACGTTCGGACCAATACTACTTCAACGGAGTGTGAATTACTTGATATGCCGTTACTTCAAGCTCATCTTTAGACAAGGCAATGCAACTTGAAAAGTTATCGCTACCGAGTTCGGAAAAAAATCAGGTTTTGTCTGGGAGATAACTTTCAACATACAGAAAAAATACTTTACTTTCTATGGTGTTCCTGTAAGTGGTTTTAACTGAAACCTCACAGCAGATGCATGGAAGGTACTTGGTCTGTACAGCACTCATTCTTGAATAAAGCCGCAACGTTATGAAAGGCTAATAATTGTTTTCATGGAAAAATCAATCATGCCAATGATAAGATTTACAGAGCTGAATTACCCTAGCCGACTAATATCATTCATTAAAGAGCTAAAGATGGGAAAGCAAATATGGGGAAAAATTTTTGACTTCATTGGGGCAGCTGGTCCGAATTAAACCTTATTTTTCTTTTCTTCCCATCTGGAAGCACGTTACCAGGGGTCTCAACAAACCAATCTTGATTTTTTGTTCTTTCTATTGCTTGGATGATTTTTTGGTATTAACACAAACCTGCTGTTTTAACTGTCCTGCATTAATAAATACTTAACATCAAGGTTGTTTCAAATTACGGGCTAACAATAGGTACGAGGATCTACCTAAATTATCGATGGGTGGATTTCGGCTTCCTTTCCTCCATTTGTTTCGCATTCAAGAGAAAAAAGTCACCAAGTCCTTCATTAGATCTCTTTCCAGTCTCAAGACCACAGAACTGCATATCTTGAGTGCGGAATTGCATTGGGGTAAACGAGTCCTTTTCTGTCGAATATGCTAACCTAAACGTAATGTCAGTTAAGACTACACTGTAATTTTTTAAGGTAGCATTTTCAACCTTTTGGTTTAAATTTGGTGCTACCCTCCGTCGTCAAGCCGAGCGGAGAGATAGCGGAACGAGGCAAAAGGAAGGAACGAGGAAAATACCTTAAAAAATTACAGTGTAGCGAAAAGACACCGCAAGGTAAGATCTTGCCTGACCTAGAGAAGGTCGGATAACAGAAAAAATATGCCACACGCGAAAGATTGCACTGTTACGGCAGTTTTTTGATCGATAGATGCCCCGCACGTGGGAGGAAGGGGTGGACGTACTCCGGCATGAGGGTGGAGGCGTGGAGGATCCACCGGCGACTAGCACCATGTATGCCAGCCGTAAAATTCGACGACGCGTGGGTCAACGTGACGTCTTTTCGGGGCATATACTCCGCAACGCGCGACTACCGGAGAAATATATGTCTGGGGATGGTCCCCTTAAGGTCTCGCCCTGACTTTTCTTGTTGATTTAGCTTTTTTCTTCTCGGAGGTGGAGTTGAGCTCCGGGATTCCAAGATGGTTACGAGGTGTGGGATTCAGGGGATCAATCCGAGACCCAGATCTAGCGGGACCTACATCTTGGGCGATCCCACTGTAGGATATGTAGGACATTTTTTTTTAGCAAAATTTAAATTTTGTGAGGAAGGATAATAGGAAATTGGCATGGTTGAAACGTGGCAAAAAAAATCAAACTACAATTGTGCTCTATATATTGCTACTACAAATTACCTAGATAACCGGGCCATCACAAACGGTAACGGCAACCAAACTTTCTTCAAGCCTTTACATTGGCGGCCTTTGAAAAATAGTAACGCTCAATCGGCTCCTGAAACCAAAAATATTGCGGTTACTAACAATAAGTTTATTATTATTTTTTAAACAACCGGAAGAAAGGTAATTGTGGAATTCGTATTCTCGCAAACAAAAAGGTTGTTTCCACTGTATTTCCCAAGAAAACGAAATTATATATAATTTAGGTTAGTCAATCATACATAATACATCAATGAGTATTAACTACTACTTCTATTCTAACCTCATCTCGTCTTCGTTATTCGCAACTCTAGTTTGCGTAGCAAACTCTTGCTTTGACCGTTTGCTACCATGGGAATACATTGATGAATATAGGTAAATTAGGGTTTTCCCTGGAGTATTTACATAACCGGTTAACCTTGAATATATCGTCAAATTACAAAAAGGGCTCATGTAGAGCATTGATTTTTGTCGACCGGTATCCAAGTACGCGTTCCATTTCCCTACGGGGACAGTTCGAAACTTGGATTAAAGGGGAGGAAGAAGGGGAAGGGCCGCCGAGTGGGTTTCAGCGCGTAGAAACTCATTTTGGAATGAAATAACATTCTCCCTCTTCCATTGTCTCCATCATTTTTGCCATACTTTCTCCTGTGGGGACAACTTGAAGCATTCCCTCAGGCTGCTGCTTTCGCGACCTAGTCTCAGATTAGGCGGGATAAAATAAAAGATAACTGTGGTCCAAATCATAACGGGGTTACTGGGCTCATAGCCGATGTCTTCCATTCCTTTTTTCTTATTTCTTCACAGACAACTTTTTAATGGCAACGCAGGATGCGACTGTGTGGTTTGAATAAAGGCGGGCCCGATGCTTGAAAAATATATTTTTTTAAATCTGCAGTTCTAAAAACAGCAAGAAAAAGGGGGTTATAACTTTTTCGAACGTGTTTTAATGTTTCGTGTTACACACAGCACATTTCAGAGTTGAGCCTTTCCACAGAGCGAGAAAAGATGCCATAACACTTATTGATTTTTAATCCTGGATGGAAGCGTGTACACAGTGCGAAAAAATCAGGCCTGTGTCACATACAAAAACGATTGTATTTATACTGCAACCGCCAATGTGCCAGTTTTAGCGGTATCAAATCATATTAAAAAAATCATTTAAAAAAAAAACGCTTTTGATGAAATATGTCAATATTTTAAATACTCATGTTTACATCAGCGCCTGAGTCCTTGTTACATTCTATTGGCATGGTTAGGACTGTTGTATTAAGATCAGCTGCCTATGCGTTCTTTCGATAATCATTCCTTTTTACGAACACGGCACACATAATTAATAATTCTAGAGTAAATAGCGTTCAGTGTTTCCATGAATTTCCTCAGTCTGGCGAAAATGTTTCGAGGAGAAAAAATGAAATCATTGATCGAAGACGCACATGCCAAGCCATTTCCCCTTGTGCTGCAACGCTATCTACGGACACCATCTTGAGTTTACTAGTCCTAACTTCATTCCACATTGATCCCAAGCCCCCTACGACATATTGTTAAATGTAGAATATTGTTTGTTTATCACAAAACCCTTGAAATTAGAACGAGAAAAATGCTCTCATTGTATAAAAGAATTCTTGACCCCATGTGTCTAACCTCCATCTTGTGAACATCCCAATTGACGTGAAATGAAAATAAACATGGAAACGAAGTTTTGTTCCTTTTAAAAAGAAAAAAAATGGCCACTTCTAGTTAAGTTAGATCAAATTCTATGCATATTTACTCCGCTCCGCTCAGCTTGGTAGCACAAATCCAAGCATAAGAAGTAGGCAATATCACTCCCCAAATTTACAAGCGTTTAGTGGATAATTAGTTTTGTCGTCAATTTCTGCTTCTAAGCAAGTTCCTTCGCAGTCAGGTTCCCCCTAAAACCTTGAATCTTTCCAATGAATGTTAGAACCCACAAAGGCTACCTTTGAAAGTCGGTCGGGCAATTCATGGGATTCCCTATGAAAATTACTCTAAACAAACGCGTTAATCCTGCTCCCACGCACTCGAAACGAGAGTATAGCCTTACCGTGAGTCATCGTGAACGGGGGCGGAAAATGGGACTGTTTTAACAGGGAGCTCGGCTAATGTTTTTCTTATGGAGCCAAACGAACATGTCGACCGAACTGAATCGTAGGTCACACGAACCTAAAAAAACAGCCCAAATCACGTTTGAATTACAAATTTTGTATTGGCCATGCCACGCCTAACAAATAGAGCTTGAATTGACGGCCATGTATGAAGGACGAACCTCAATGTTGGCTTGGAGGCACGACGAGCATTCGGGGAGAGCACTTCTGACAAAGAGGAGCTGTACCCCGTCATTTTAACGAATTTACCACGCAAACAAAACAAATGAGGATAATATTATATCCCTCTACCAAGGCTAAACACCAAGAAGTGTTTTTGAGGGTACGCTTCCGAACGTACTTGGAGAAGTCGCTTTACAGAATGTAATAAAACCTCTCATCATGCTCCAATAAAATTCTACATGTCCAGAGTCATTCGAAACAATAAAACTTAAAGATTGGAAATTTCGTTAATGTGCTTTAAACAAAAAATTTCAGCACTTTTTCAAAAACCTGTCCGAAGAAGGAACCTTAACTTTTAAACGCATTCCTTCTTCCAAGCTCAAAAATCAACATGCCAAGGAATTGTAACATCACAAATGAATACAGAGAGGTAGTATTTAAATAAGGATAGTAATCAGCTGTGATTGGAACACTGTTCCACGAACAGTTACTAGATCTGCAATATTATTATTTTTTATTAAACAGAAATTAAGTTTTGACGAATTCTCGCTATTGAAGAGGAAAACACAGATCACTGATCCGATTCACTGGTACTGTTTCTGCGGAAACAAAGTTCTCCGATTTTTTCAATAGTGTGTAAGGAAAAACACACTGACGGAGAGTTTTTCCCCCCTTTTTTTTCGACAGAGCACGGCCCATCTTCAAATATTACAAGCTATCAAAGACAGTTGACGATTAAAATGGAATCTGATAAGCGGGAATCGATGGGCGAGAAAATCACTTGAGCTGCTGGAAGATCTTATCATGGGCACGCAATGACCATCAAAGAAGGAGAAGTAACGTCAATTCTCTACTCGGGGTACCTTACCTCGATGCGTTCGTGTACTGAGCAATCCATCAGGAACCACTGACATCCACCAATCCACTTACCCCCACCAGTCGCCCCAAAACGGGTCTCCCTTGCCTAAAAACCTGGTCATCACTCATTTCCATTGCTAATCAAAAAAAATGTTCCCATTCTTTTCACTTTCGCCCCGAGCGTAACGCACGTCGACTGGATCGACTCGGTGAACCTAAGCGATTCATTTCATGCCAAAAGCTTTATGACCTTCACCGCAACGGTCGTATTAAAACCTGCTGGAGATCACTCACATATTGTCGATTTCTTACTGCACCCATCTATCGATAGGTGGAACATTCACCTTGCAATTCCACCTCTTGTTTTCGACATCCTCCGAAGGCTGGATGGATTGATAGAAGAGCAAGAAGGCTGTTAACATTTCCTAAGTTTAGCTGAAACCTAACTGTACCCAAAATTGATTTCCCTCACTTTTTAGCAGCAGTTCCGGGCGAAAAGAAGTGGTACAAGGATTGGTGACAGCTGGGAGGACTCCTAGTAAAGAGTGGTTCACAGAGGGTTACTTTCAGAAACGTCAGCAAATAAAGTCACAAGGTAACCTTACCTAACTTATGAGGTTGAATATTGTTATACCTTGAATGGCAATGAAATGTTGAAACATAGTTGTTCGTAGGGGTGCAAAGTACTTCCTTTCCATCTGAGAGTAAAGGTGTATTGCTAAATCGGTTGAAATATATTCTCGTATCAATTTTATTTCTCGACATGCACAGCCAAAAACAGTACTGATTCGATTTATTAGTGTGTCCACAGCACAAACTAGATGTATTGTAACACGTATGGCAGGAAGTAAAAAATGCAAAATATGCAGATTCCTCTCCAATTGCGTGTATCTGTATTTCTCTTAAATTGGATCTGCGTCCACAAAAAGTCAATATTCCACAACCGCATTGGGATCGGTCTGGCACAAGAAAATCGGCGCCTTGGGGGAAAACTCTCAATGGGGCAGTTGACGAGCCGCACAAGAAAATTAATTCTTCAATGAAGTAAGTTCGCCTCTTTATTTACCTTCACAAAGTGGGGCAAAAAGCCGGGCTTTAACCGTTTCATCGGAAAGATTGGCTGTACAATAGGTTTGAACTCGTGAAGAACACAAAACTCAAAAATACTAGATTAAGTATTGACCTTTTCCCTATATGGACTTGCACTGAACAAACCCGTATTCCATAAAATGCATTTTTCAAGTTCACTTCTCAACAAAGATGTAACCTCATACAATTACCAGAATCGACAACTAACAGTTGCGTAGGTTATGTTGGGTAAGGTGAACGGTCTTCTATCTCGCTCCATGTGACTGTCCTAAAGTTTTATGATCCCGCTTAAGGTAGGCCGCTGCCACCAAATATTAGCATGATCAGGCTTGGTAATTGTCATGCTATTTTAATTTATAACTGTCTCGATCTTTACTCTACTCGGCCCCACAGTAAGTAGCAAAACGTAATGAAAAAAAATCCTCAAAAATTATATTGTTTATAAAATGTTTAGGCTGCGTATTTTCGAGATACACAATTCGAGTCAATCCTTGCAATTAAAAGCACAAAAAGTACCGTCTGATTTGGAGCACGAATAAATCCTCGAGACGACAGTTCTCTCAAAAATATGGTCTGAGATCAAGATCAATTTTAAAGAGGATGACTAGATTTTTTTTTCAATATCTAATATTTTTTTTTACTAAAAGCAGGAGGAAGAATCTTCTGTCACACACTTGTATGTTTTATCTCAAAATAAAAATTGTAACCACGAAACGGCTTCCCGAAAAACGAATTCTGCTGCGTAAAAAAAATAATTAAAACAAAACATTAAATTTGTTTCGTACACTTTTTTATAATTTCGTGAGTAAAAACTACAGGCCATTAGGAGTGTTAGCAAGTCCCACTTCGTTTCGAGCAACCATCACTTTTGGGTGGTATAAGTAGCGGGTCCGAATCAATTCTGCCTGTTTGATGTAATGAATAAGCGCAGGTCGCCAATTAAAATGCGATCAGGTGGAAATTCTTCCGTCTCTGACGCTTTCTGACCGGACGGGTCGACACCTCTTAGCACTGAATAAATTATGCCCATCGCGTAGATGTGCTACTACCCAGCCAAATTAGCGGCTTGATAAGCGGTTCATTGTAGCCTCCATTGATCTAAAACACGCCATTTTCCATACTTTTGTTCCGAACTTTTGTTCTGCCAAAATTGCTTTACTTTAGATACCTACACCCACGACCTGATTTATCTACCTATTACGAGATCTGCGCGAAAGAATACGTCACCGAAAGAGATCTTTTCAGGTAGAGAAAATTACCTGAAAAAAAAAGAAACAGCAAAATATTAGCTGCACAGAATTATTGCCACAATTTCTACTCTAATCAAAATAATCATTGATGATGTATTG
>Ga0058701_10001745_pt1 | contig 15817 bp, 7 predicted proteins | sample AgamicOrMae_FD_97039 | JGI IMG/M metagenome (GOLD analysis project Ga0058701, IMG submission 97039) | Agave microbial communities from Guanajuato, Mexico - Or.Ma.e | ecosystem: Host-associated > Plants > Phyllosphere > Phylloplane/Leaf | place: Guanajuato, Mexico | collected 2012-06-04
CCGCCAAACGAGAAAAGTCGCAAACGCCAAAGTTCGTATAGGTTAGGTTAGGTCAAGTTAGGTTAAGTTAGGTTAGGCTAAGTTAGGTTAGATTAAGTTAGGTTAAGTTAGGTTCGGTTAGTATTGCGGTAAAGACCTCTGGCGTTTGCGACTTAACTCGTTTGGCGGTTACGGATTGGCGCTTGCGGCGTTGGCGCTTGTGGTTTTTGGCGCTTAAGACAGCTACCCTCCTGTTCTCGTATACGATTTACACAGTGGGAGCGTTTTTTGATCACGAGTATACACGAGGTTAAGGGTAAGAGTGGCACTGGGATTAGAGGTATGCTCTGAAGGGACTGTCCGTAATGTACGTTGACAAGTTGCGGGTGTAGGGAGTCGACGTCAATAAGAGTCAATGAAGAGGAAGGGTCCTTTGGGAGTCAACGTTGACAATCCAAGCCATCTTGAGGCAACGGGCAAATAGCGGATGGCTCTGCCATTCACCAAGCCATTTTTCATCTTTCAGAGAAGTGAAATTAAACCTCAAGCAAACCTATCCTACAGAAGAAATAGGGCAAAGCTGGAAATGACAGTAAAATCTTCCAATAGGTCAATTTACTTGGTGTTCGATTGATTTCTATAAGTTTTGCAGAACTTTTTATGAGAATATAGATCTAAAAGGTAGAAAAAAAGTTGCACAAATGCCGCTTACTTCTTGGAGTGAGTTACAGTCGCCGTAAGGCTTGGTTAACTCAGGCTAGGTCACTTTTAACGTCAGACTTCGTAAGGTGAAACCAGGGTCGATTTCCCTATTCCAAATTTTCAGGAGGAAAACATCTTAAAACAAGTCTATCATCATTTTTTTCCTCAAACTTTGCATGAGTTTGGTGAAGTGAGCCAAGTCTTACCCCCGATCTGATTTGTCCCCGCGTGGCAGCACTTTCCCCCCCCCCCGCTTCCACAAGCCCCGCCACCGAGTCCCCCCCCCTCCACCCCTTTTAATGGACTCTCATGCCAAATATGACTCATCGTTAGAGATAGGAATCACGAAAATCGAACGATATTTAACCTGTCTCAAGAGAACAGATCAGATTTCGTATCACGGAAACTAACGATATGCTCCAAATTTTCACAATTGATAAATTGGGGCTGCTCTCGAGATAAACAACGACGGATTAAACCAATTCTCTGTTCTACATTTTAAGGATATCTTTGGTTTCGGCTCTTATCATACCTGCGCAGCAAAAATGGGTTCCGAAATCGTGTAATGATTACTCCGCAATGACTGAATCTTACTTAACCCGATTTCCACCTAAAATATACGGCTGATATCAGTCTGATATCTGATATATCGTTGATACCCAATTGATATACGCCTGAAACTGCGCACCAATAATCTTTACATTCAAATGTTACCCTGCTGATATGAGGTGTCCACATCGTGATCAAAACGTAAACCGTACTGGATTTTCAAGTCTAAGGTGTCAGCAAGTAATTACTCGCAGTTTCAAACCTACAGATACGGGGTACAATGATTTTTTGCATTTCCTGTAGAATCTGTTCGATATGTAAGGTCGGATTAAGTTTGGTTATGTTAGAAAAAGTCATGTGTTCACGATATAGTTAGATTATGAGGAACGCTGCGTAAATCGGGCTGAAGGTTGGGTAATGATCGGTTGTGAGGTTATGTTAGGTAGAGGCCGATTTGGGATCCATGTCAACACTGCAAGCTTGAAACTCGACATATTCTTCCTACGATTCACATCTCGTATGTCTTCGACGTCATTTTTTTAAGCGCAATCTCCATTTGCGCAGGAGCGTCTAGAGCTCTCCGCATCCGAACTAATAATTCCAGGAGCGTATAATTAAATTAATTAATCGTGTCAGGGACGCGGTGGAAATTATTTTCCGCTTGTATGAATTACAACAAACAGCAAAAACAACTTAGTTTGCTTTACAGGGGGAGACTTGATGGAGTTTCCTGCGCATAGCGCTGAGTTATAACGACCAAAGTTACTCGCTACGACTCACATATAGTAACAAACAAACTGGGAGGGTTTCCATTTGTTGTTTAAAAGACAAGAATGGCTGGAGCAAATAATAGCGGAGCGGGCGGCCGGCTGCGCCGAGTCTCGCCGAGTCTCGCCGAGTCGCCGTTACACCTGCCATTAAATCACTGGACGCGCTTCTACGGAATTACTTTCAAACTTTACACAAATTATTAGGAAGAAGTCTTATATGGAGGCCAGCCGACCAGCTTGCAAAACACAAATAGTACCACTGTACTATCGCCAGCTAAAACGAGAATACAAACTTAAGAAGAGTTTTGTTGCGCTGTTCTCCGTAGCCACAAGATTCGAGCTCAGGCCCGCTTAGAAAGGTTTTTATTTTTAAATAACTCGACAAGTTTTTATGTTACTTCTTATTTTATTAATACGGTAAGCAAAAGGTAAATTTATGTAGCTCTCTTATGTATAACACTTAATTTATAGTACGGTACTTCACATCTGAACGCAATATGGCAAAACACGTCCTCGATGCTCGGTACTTAATTTGTTCTTTGAATAAAAAATAGGAGCAGGGTGAAAAATGCATTTTATGACACTATTTACGCACACAGGAATGGTTTTAGTCCGAATCTATAATTACTATTAATGTCCATAGATGTTTAAGACTTAAGTACGGTTCTGAGAAACCGTTGCTCTAGAGGTAGCTCTGTTCATAAGTAATCTTAGTATTCATTAAAGTTGTACGAATAAACTGCGTGAAAAACACGAGAAACTTAATTTTTTAAATGATAAAATCTTTTCATAAATAACAGCCTTGAGAATTCTGATTAACTTTTGATTAATTTAGCTTTAATTACAACAGAAAAATACGCAATGTCTCGAGATCGTAAAACCTAGAGCAGTATTAGGAACCGTAAAAAATTTACACTGAGGAAGAGGGCCTGTCCATAATTTACGTTTAACATTTCGAAAACTTTTCAGGACTGGCGACAAAAAAAAAGACATTTGCTCCTCACACCCTGCGCTCAGAAAGGAACAAAATAAAATTCTCTGAAACAAAAAGGATGGACAGGAAACGAAATTCTGCCACTAAATGATGATGTCAACGAGTTAACGTAGTGTTCTTGAATACATATTTGCCAAACTAAAACTAATTAAGAATTTTCGCACAGGATTCGCAGAAAAAACAAATACTATAAGCTAATACTTGGGAAATGCCTGAGAGTTGGCTGCAGCCCATAAATTCCGCAGAACTAAACGGTTTACTTGTTCTACATATTTTATGAAGAAAAATTACCCACTTTTTGTAATCAGTGAACGTACCGCTTCAATTTCGACCCGGCGGAAGAGTTCTCATGAATACATTAGCGCCCCGAACGCGTTTTAATTATATTAAAGCTTGCTGTTCTCATTAATACAATAGGTTACATTGCAGAGGCGCTTGCAATTTTTCCAAGAACACTCATAGATAAAAACGCAAGTCTATTTCCCCGACTGAATCTAGGAATGACAAACACAACTATATTTCCAGTTGAAATGGTTTCCTAATTAAGAAAATGCGAAATATTGTATAGCCTGAGATAAAGATTATTTTATTTCAATACCAATAAATATCTGAAACTTCGAGCAGTTTAAGAAAAACTGTCACTTATACGTACAGTCTAGTCAAAATTGTGGCCTCTTCAGGAACCTGATCCTACGTGAGGGCATATAAAGTGATCAATTCCTTTGGTAATGAGAGAAAGCTGTCATCTAGGCACATATAGAAATTAAGATCATTTCCAATCAAAGATTGAATTACTTTAACCCACTACCGTCAAGCGATGACGTTCGGAAACAGGAAATTTTATTTTGGAGGATCTTTTAAGTACAGTATTGTCACAATTAAAAAAAAATTAAAAAATCACCCCTCTAGAAACTTAAAATTTAATAATTTAGGCATTTTTCAAAGCTTAAAATTTCGTACTTTAATGCAAAAAAATCCTTTTAATTTCTCTTCAGCTAAATTTAACACCGAGTGCTTTGGGCTGTTGTGGGTTAATGCTAAAATGCTAAAAATATCTAATAAAAGAATCTATTGAAAAAATGCAGACTCTGCCAGAAAGAACTTAAATCACTTTCAAAAATCGAGTTCAAGCAAATATTTCTCTACGACTAGATTGTAAAAAGTCGCGGATCGCGAAAGTTCGTCGTCACAACACTCAAATCAGTGTCGGCAAAAAGTGGCGTGCAAGCCCAGCAACACTGATTTTCTCCTACCAAAGTGAGGATATACGTGTATATTTAGAGTTAATGGATACGACATAAATGAGATGAGACCTTTTCCTCCTCGAGCATCGGCACCCCTCCCCTCCCCCTCCCCTTCCCCTTCCCTTCCCCCACCCCCTGTCGCTTCGCGGCGCCGTCGCTTCGCGTGACTTGATTTTAATCTCCGGTTGCGACAACATTTTCGAGAAGTGAAAACGTGTTCGGGGGACTGAAGCGAAAGGAGAGGCTATACGTGTGTCTACGGGTGTCTTGCACCCCCACCCCCACCCCCTACCTTAAAATCAGCCAATCCGTTCAAAATCGAAAATGGCGACCCAAAGGGTTGAATTAAGCGCCTCCCTCAACAGGGGCTCAACCCCTTCAAAAAGTTCCATTTTTCGGGATGGACGGGAAACCATCAAGCTCACTACTCACTCATGTTCCGCACTGCACCGTTTCTGACTCACCTGCAACAAAAACACAACAAGAAATTATTTTTTTTCTTCTTCTAAAAGTTGTAATCAGCAGTGAAATTTGCAGGGTCAAAAATTAATATGTATTGCAACCGGCTCTTGAGAAAAGAGGTTCATTTCTGAACAGGAAAACAGCTGTGGGAATATCAATCTGCGAATACAAGTTCGGCACATGGAGCGCTGAGAACTTCGACCGGAAACTTCCGAACCAAAACAACCCCTCAAATGCTAGCCGAAGATCTGCGTCCGAATAGCTCCGAACTTTGGACATCTATGAGGAACTCCGACCGAAGTGCTCCGATCTCAACAGCCAACGTTCCGACGCTACCCGAGGACCTCCGAACCTTCAAGTCAGCCTTTCGATGCCACCCGAGGAACTCCAGTCGACGTCTTTGAGGCACTCCGGCCGAAGGGATCATAACCTTACAACCTTTCTTCCGATGTTTTCCGAAGAGTTCCGAACCAAAGAGCCAACGTCGCCTGAACCAGCAAGCTAAACATCAGTACTCGTCGACAGGAAGAAAGAGCGGAGATTGATGCAGACGGAAGGTATGCATAAATAGGTTAACGCCATCGTTACCTACGATGCAAATCAAAACAAACCCATGTAAGCTCATGTAGACCATTTTAGCTGCATCATAAAAGTCAGTCACAGAGAGGAGGACGTGATCTGAACCGCCAGAGTTGAGCGATAAGGACGCTGTTTAACACTTAAATACCGGTCGATTAAATCAAGCTAACTCGGCCGCGATTCAGATTCCGACTTTAACACCAGTCCTATGTGCGTAAATAGTGCCATAAAACGCATTTTTCACATCCCTGCTCCTACTTTTATTCAAGGAACAAACCGAGTACCGAGACTGTATTTTGCCATTTTGACTTGAGATACACGTCTCCAATTTGAAGTTTCTATCTCTTGTTGTACATCTTTGGTCCGCAAGCCGAGAGAGGCGAGGCACAACACGATTAAATTAACCTACTTATGCAGTTAAGTTAACCTAACTTTTTTTCACTGTATGTCGTAAATCCTCGAAACGTTATGAAAGGTATTGAAGCGTAGAAAAAATAAGAGAAAAAACCACAGTTAAAAAGTAAATGTTTAAGACCTCCAAATAAATTGATATTATCATTGAGATCGAAGACCCGTCTTGGATGACCCTAACATGTATCAAATATAAATGCCGAAGTATCATTAGCAGGAATATAGCGAACCTCTACTTAACGCAGCCTTCGGTTTTAAGTCTGAGATGTCTCATACAATTTCATTCAAACTTGAAACACTTCTTTAGTTTTGTTCTAGTTGTGCTGGTTAAATATTATTTTACCTCTGAGAATATCTTCATCTCAAGCAAGTTAATCAAAAAGTTTTTTTAATCATTATTTTTTTAATGCAGTTCGCGAATTTAAACGAGCTATTATACAGGTACTGTACACGCTGAGAGAAAAGAATCATTAAAAATGGAAAAATGAATCACTGCACAAAGCCGAACACGCTTATGGCTTCCATGGATTACTCGACTGGCACGTCCTATAAAGTTACCAAGTTAAACTACTTCGCGATCAAAGTACCAAGTAGAAGTGCGATTTTCAGACATACAATATGTATCAAAATCGAAGGACTAACCCAGGGTCCTGACTCGATATCAATTTTTCCACCATTCTGTTCCTTAATCGCCGCCCTTGCCGAATCCCCTTCAACTCGCCCCTTACCAATTACCGATCTTAAACCGACAAAATGGCGACCGTCCACGCCACCATTTTCCTCCACCACCGCATAGGTGACACTAGATGCCCATCCCCAATCTCATTATCAATGGATTTGATTTGCGATCGAAATTTGTTGAGGTTACTGTCCTCTGGAGACGCGTGCCATTTTGAGAAGGCAATAAACTTCTTATTTCGAGGAATATTTAAGGCCGTGATTAAAGCGGAAATGGCCAAAGATAGGCCGGTCTGTGTTTAGACCAACGTAACATTACGGCGATCGCTGGACCAGCTTCAGACAACAAATGGGGACCGTCAAAAAATAAAATCAATTTTCACCGACTAAAATGAGCACATAAAGACTGGAATATTAAAGCAATAAATAACAAATAGGCATCACAAAAACCTTACAGAAACATTGTCATTCAGATTCTGATGGCTTCGTTTGGAATTCTCTAAACGTGTAATTCAAGTTGTATTTCCTTTGTTGAAGTTAAGTTCGGCCCGACTGAGTGTGGTACTGTATCATTCATGACCGCGTCAATTTTACAGAATTGACGTCATGACGTGAAACTTTGTCATATGAAGGTTTGTGACCAAAAGTGGGTGAATTGAAAATCGAATTTTTCCTTTTTCCGCGTGCTTTACAAGCAATATCCATATCCGTGTGCCGCCTTTTTCGTGTCCAGCGTTGATCACATCAGGAGTAGACGTCAAGCGTCCACCGCAACTTGACAGACTGGCAGTCAAAGATGCAACATTGATGCTACGGATCGCCTGTGGTGTGTATGCAGGTGCCTGCCCTGCCACTTCTAAATGCCTTCGAACCGCATTCATGTCGCATTTATCGCTTATGACCGCACGCCAATTGATGGTGCAGCCTTAGGACCCCGCATCCACTACAATCTCCTATCAAACCTAAAAAAAAAGGTGCTGATCCTAACATGTTTCGCTGTTATGCATCATTAAAATCTACACTCTAAATTTGAAACAGTGAGAGTCTCACTGAATTTTCACAGAATCTCGGAGACTCTGATTCAAATTTAGAGAATAGATTTAGAAAAACTAAGTACACCTTCAGCTGATCTGAAGATAATGAATTCGTTGCAAAGATACACGTATTTGATTTTATGTTGATGATCATCAACAATACAGAACTGTTGTCTTTCTATTTTTACGTTAGATATTCTTAAAAAGTTACATTCTGGATCGATTGTCTGCGACCAACATAATTCGTAAGGATTTTTTGAAACCAGGTCTTCCGTTGTGCTGAAATTATCACAGCCTCACTAGAACAGCGAATCGTGATAAATTTTTCAATCTAGTTGATCCTAGAAATGAAACAGTCGATTGATTGATCTTTATTTATCCATTTTAGGTACATTAGGTTATGGCATCGTAACTCTTGAAGGGGGATTTAATTTTGAGGACAGTTTGTGTTATTTGTTGATCAGCGTTTACAACGGTTTATTTTCTGAGTTGCTGAAGTATTTTTGGCTTATCATTTCATTTCTAGGGTTCAAAGAAAAATTACTTCTTAACGAGTTATGTCAAGATATTTTTTTTAAGTTTAGAGGCAAGCGCCACGATTCTGGCCACAGCTTGTGTCGACAAAAACTCGCGATGTTTATGTACAGAAAATAAAACTGAATTTGAACAACCTGTTTAATGGAACGGTGGAGCGAGAGAGATAAATGCAGTGGGGTCTATCTCAGCCTACACCAGATAGAAAAGATAAACTTCCTACAGGAGTTTACCGAGCTTACAGTTTACATAGCATATTTACTGGACACTAGCAATCGTCATCTGTTAATGACTTATAGAAACAACTTTTGGTCGGTGATGGTGACCATGCCCGGCAGAGCTGCGCTTCCATTACTGCCACAATCTATTTTAGAGGAATCTCTAACTTTTAGAAATAAAAAATGCATGCATTTTAAAATAGCGATATATCTTTCGCGTCGGCAAGCACAGCACAGCGAGGTATACTAACGAAACTTCTTCGGGGTGGTATCCAATGCCGCCGAGAAGTAGCCGGCACTACGTTTTATAGTGACAGTCGAGTGGCGTGAAAAGCTTACGGCACCTAATCTGATTTCACCCAACCCTTAACCTTCCTCAACGTAAGTTAACCTAACTGATCATAACTTAACCTATGTTAACCTACGTTAAACTCGGCTGACCTAAGTTAACCTAAGTAACCTAACGTAAGTAAACGGAAATTAAGTTAACTTAAGTTAACCTAGGCTAATCTAGGTTAACCTAGGCTAACGTAAGTTAATCTAAGCTGAAATCACTTAACCTAAGGTAACCTAAGTTAACCTAACTATCCTTGGTTAACATAAATAAACCTCAGTTAACCTAAGCTATCTTAACCTAATCCAAGCTCCAGCACAAAAAACTTTATTGAGACTGACGTAGTCGAAGCCCGACTTAAGCTAACGCCGCGGTTGCATTGATCATGAATAAATTAAAGGTTGGCGCAGGGAAGAACACAGGAGGTAGAAAACACTATCTTATAAAACTGCGAGTGCTCTGAGCGCGTTAGTCCAGTGCAAGGGCCAACGAACGCTGGCTGCAGGACGTTGCTAGGGCAGCGCTGAACACATGTGTTCGCAATATAAACATGCCGTGTTTATGTCTAATGAATGGGCGTCTTACGCCACACCGCGCCGCTCAACGCCGCGTCGGCGGAAAGGGAGCGCATACAAGGCGATGTTGCCACACTTCCCCATCATCTTATGGTCGCAACATTTTTCCGGGGTTTGGGATCGTGAACAAATTCGATATGGGCCGCGAGTGGACATCAATACGATTTCTCGGGGGGCATTCGATAGCGCCAAAAACTATAAGCGCCATTCCGTAACCGCCAAACGAGAAAAGTCGCAAACGCCAAAGTTCGTATAGGTTACGTTAGGTCAAGTTAGGTTAAGTTAGGTTAGGCTAAGTTAGGTTAGGTTAGGTAAGATTAGTATTGCGGTTAAGACCTTTGGCGATTGCGACTTTTCTCGTTTGGCGGTTATGGATTGGCGCTTGCGGCGTTGGCTCTTGTGATTTTTGGCGCTTATGACAGCTACCCGATTTCTCAAGACGAGCGCCCATGAAAAACTAAGGATTTTAGACCAAGGAAATGCGGAAAACTCGGGGTTAGTTCCCTTTAAGTTCGATTTTTCCTGTCACATTTTCCAACCCTTTTTATACGAAGCATTTCGGCATCAGTTATGTTATACACCGCGCTTGCCCTCCTACAAGATACTGGAGATATCGTCGACTCCAAATAATAAAATAATGATGAATAATGTAGCTTACATCGTTACGGAGCCCTCACCTGTTCTCTTTTAAGTGTCGTATTTTTTACCATACGTGTTCGTTATCCTTGTCTCGTTACAGGAAAATCCTCAGAAAATCGTCTATCCTCTCGCTTCAGCTTCCTCTGAAATATTTAGCGATCCACAAGGAAGACATAGACTCCATGTATCTTTTTCCAACTCTTCATATCAAGTGAAAATAATATTTCCAATTTCTCCAGGATTAAGATAGTAGTCGTCTCAAACGCTTGCATGGTGGAAAAAAGTAATTCGTGAACAAATATTAATTTCTTTTATGTAAATCGATTGCAGTTTCCTTTAATCAAAATATTTTCCGACATGATCATTTTCAATCTTTTATTTCTTTACGTCACGATTTTATGTCATCTTTTAAGAGATCTAAAATGGTATAGAGGCTTTGATTTCTAAGGACGCCATAAATGACCTAAAAGAAATCAGAATGCAATTCAAACGCAAGGGCAGCATTCAGAACGATACAAAAGAACTGAGACAATACAGTTGAATACATCCACGTAAAACTGTAGGTGAAGACGCATATGAAAACACTCGAACAGTCTAAACCAAAGCTGAACGTTTTCAAAACATCTACAATGCAACGAAAAAATCATAGGGTATTCAGAATGAGTTCATCGGGTATTTTCGGGTGGAATCATCTACATTTTTTTCGGGTAACTGTCATAAGCGCCTAAAAGCACAAGCGCCAATCCGTAACCGCCAAACGAGAAAAGTAGCAAACGCCAAAGTTCGTAACCGCAATACTAACCTAACGTTACCAAACCTAACTTAACCTAACCTAACTTAATCTAACCTAACTTAAGCTAACCTATAAGAACTTTAGCGTTAGCGACTTTTCTCGTTTGGCGGTTACGGCGTTGGCGTTTGTGGTTTTTGGCGCTTATCGAATGCCCCCCTTCTTTTTAAAAGTTTGAAAAGCTGATCGGATTGTCTCCTAAGTAATACTTTTTCATGGTTGCTTAAATCGAAAAGTCGTTGAAACATTGATGTTAACGTTGTAAATATGGCAAGCTAGCGAGTTCACACGTCGACAAAGTTTTTAGAGCGGCTGAAATTACAAGGCGCATAAATAAAGTGCGGCTTTAACTTTTTAACAATAGCGTTCCTTAAGTCTGCGCCTTTCGTCGTATGTTATAAATTAACCAATGAAGACTAACTTTCGGTGGATTAACGCAGTCTAATTAATAATACGTCGGTGAAGTTCGCAGTTTCCAAAATCTCAGCCTACACATAGCAGCTTGTTCTTAAATTATTTTCACATTTTACGAGTGAAATTTATGAGGGGAAGATGTTTAGACGTGTTGTAATTGGTGTAAGATAGAACATTGGCATTCTTATTATGACAATTGTTGTAATAAGATAATTGTCATGATGGACTGAATGAGATAATACATCCATCTCGTAGATTAATCTACGAGAGCGACTAAGAAAGCGGAAGTTTTGAGCACTAAGGAAGAATGATAATTTGGATTTTTGGTAGAGGAGATATTTTCCAACATGGATGGAAGTATTCCCAAACGAAGTCGAACAGAGGATGTTAGAAGTTAGGTCAAGGTTTGATAGGTCAAGTTTAGTTGAGGGCTACATTACGTCTAATTTAGGTTCAGTAGACCTTAGGTTATGATTTGCCTGGATTGGGTTAGGGTAGCATAAGTTAGGCTGTAAGTCGTATTGGGATTGGTTTAGAAGCGTAGGGTAGGTAACGTTAGGTTCAGCATGGCTTGGTAAGGTTGGTTGCGCTGGGTTGGATTGAGTGCAGTTACGTTAGCTGTCGAAGAACTTCCCATTTGAGATCTTAACGTCACATGTTACCTTAACGTCACAGATTTGTATACGAATTTATCCGGAACTTCCGGCAGATTTCTCTCGGGAAAAGTACCTTCTCAAACAAGCACGCTTCCGTCAATTCCACAAAATCACCTCCGCGATGCGAGCTTGACTTATTGAGAACTACCCATTACCATCATCAGAGTCAATTTAGCCATATTATTGCCGTATCTATAATAAATTCCAATCTTTAATTCAGGCTGCAGTTTCGAATTACTCAAAGTACCTTCCCACGATACGGTTTGCTTAAAAAAAGTCCAGTATTGATCTCCAAAAACCTTATCAGTTCTGTCGAACGAAATCCACGATTGCTCTTATTATGGGGTCATGTTACAATCAACGATGAACGATGGCGGAGCGAGCTTTGCCACGAACCTCACTCATGCATTATTGAGCCATGTTTTTTAAAATCAATTTTCCGAGCTTCGAGAGCTCTCATAGTCGTCAAACTTAAGATGACAGAGACAGACGAAAAACGGGAAAACGACAATCTGCGTCTAAATAATAAAGCAAATAAACTCCCGATACCAAAATAGGCTTTGATTTGAATATGCACCAAGAGAATTGTAACAAAATCCGTTGTTCTGATAAACAGACTATTGAGTTTCCAAACAATAAGTTACATGCTTTGATTACTAGAAAACAGGCTTTCATGTTTACTAAAAGATCAAATTTAGGAATAAATTTTAACTTTTTTTGCGATTAAGAAGAATAGAGTTTAAAGAAAACTATCGATGCACTCTAAAATTTCCCGCAACGTGGACGTAAAGTCCTTTCTTGAAGATGGTCTTACTGTACTGGGACAGTGAAAATTCAATGAATTTCAGACTATTATACTCATTAAAACTTAGAGTTGTGATCAATACTTTGAAATCAGTGGCCTTTCTTTGCTAATGTAAGGTGCCATTACGACTAATGAGATACCGTATTAACATTTAAGGCTGGCATACTTTAAATTGTAGTTTTTTCAAGGGCGAGTGCACTGTCCTACCTTTCTAACTTTAGGTTCGACCTTTGTCGCTTTGTGCGGTTTGGCGACGATTAAAGGCAGATCACAAAGGCCAAAAATCCGTCAAATGAAACAGCACTTAATATAGTCCCACCCTAAACCGATTTCGGGTATACTGGTTTAACGACACGATGAGCCGATGATGGCTGTACGGTTCGTTGTCGGGCCAGGCGGGTTGCGGCCCTGTCGGGCGCAGCGCCGCCCCCACCCACGATTTTGCTAACAAATTTTCAGCGTTTTTACAACGTTATCAATATTTCAGCGAGTTTAATACGTTTGTCGCGACGCCGAATAAATGACAGTCTTTTTTGACCCGCCCCGAGTAAGTCGCGTTGTCGGCGACCGCCCGTCAAAACTGATTGCAAACGTTAGATTTATACGGTTCGGGGGGCGATACAGCCACAGCGAATCAGCGACACCTTTTTACCCTGCAAATCACGGATATATGAGCGCGAGGGGCGGCGCATTTAAAAGGCTTAAAAACGCCCGATATAACTTTCAAGAATCACACACCGCTTTTCCGGTTGACTGCTGTGGACTTCCGCCTGACATTTTCCGCGAAGTTTCAATATTTTTCCGAGAATGGAAAACTTCCTTTACTTTCAGAAGGCTTAATCTACTATAAACTGATAGTATTTCGAAATAAATAGGTTGTCAACTATTCTATTTTTTCCGGTGGAATGCCCATGGAAAATCAATAGTTTTTAAGGCAAGAATTATTTTTTAAAAGCTGTTTTAAAATCCATTGCGTTTTCGTTAAAACCACTCCATAGGTTATTTCTTGTGCGTCGGAAAACTGACTTCTTTCAGGGTTCGGGTATGTAAAAATAGCGTTTTAAAATAGATTCCATTTTCGCAATAAGGAAACGAAATGGCTTTTCACTCGCTGCTGCATTTAAAATGTATTAGGTTGGTTTCCGTGCGATCAAGTCACCTCTCATTTAAAATGCGCTATGTTGGTTTCCGTGCGTTCAGGTCTCCCTTGTATTTACATAGGCGTGCAAACAGAACTTTTCGATAGCGCCAAAAACCACAAGCGCCAACGCCGCAAGCGCCAGTCCGTAACCACCAAACGAGAAAAGTCGCAAACGCCAAAGTTGGTATAGGTTATTAGGTTAGGTCAAGTTAGGTTAGGTTAGATTAAGTTAGGTTAGGTTGGTATTGCGGTTAAGACCTTTGGCATTGGCGACTTTTCTCGTTTGGCGGTTACGGATAGGCTCTTGCGGCGTTGGCGCTTGTGCTTTTTGGCGCCTATGACAGCTACCCACACACACACACACATATATATATATATATATATATACACACACGTCTTCCTTCGAAGAATTGGCTATCTTTTCCTCTTAAAACGACGATGATCCTCTTTCCATACCTTTACCAAGAAAATTTGCAAGCTTTCGGCAAATAAATTGGCTGATATTTTTGAAAAGGGTTATTGAACGGCTTTGCCTTTTCTTTCAGCAGTATGCATAGCAACATTTGACGGGAGAGAGCTCATACTGGCCGTGGTTTCTATGCTTTTCAAGCCCACCCCCAATACGAGCTCAGCCCCTTTGTGTTTACAGAGAATGCAATGGCAATGCATACATACGAGGTCTCGAACCCGGACTGATGCAAGGAGCTACCAGCAGTTCGTAATTAGCGGTGCGGGGGAAGAACACCCCCCTCCAATGTTTAATCCATGGACACTTGCCGTCGGAATAAGAGGTGCCTACGAATGGTTGTCAACAGGTGCACTGCGACGAAAAAACTAAAAAAACACAGCGCCAGGTCACTTAAAGACCTTTTTCTTAGAACTGCCGACAAAAAATACTTTACGTCTCTGTTCAGTTTAAAAAAAGGGGGGAAAGGCACTCGAATCGAAACATCCGTGTAAAAGTGAGGGCGATGCATGATATGACAAAACATTTTTTTTTTCTTGAGCGTACTTTTTTGGCCAGTAAACCGATTAGTAAACAACGAAGACTTATTACTGTTCCATAAAAATGGCTTTGGAAAACGAACACGAAAAATGGCACTTTTCCAGTCAAAATCACTCAAATAAAAGGTTATGTTGCTTAAAGCCGACCGCCCATTTACAATATTGGAGAAAAAAGTTAAAATTATTTTAACTAGTTTACTAGTTTTTACTACTAGTTTAGGAGTACAATAGTTTCTATATTTTAACTACTTTAACAAAACGCACGAAATATTTAAACTTCTTTTACACGTTAATCGAAATAATTTTTAAAAAGAGCAGAATTTGAAACAACAAATGTAGGCAAAGACATCTTTTTACAGAATAAACCGGCAAATAAAATGATGTAATAATCATGTGAAATATGTGAGGTAAACAAAGCATTTTATCGGGTCACATTAATGTCTCAATATCCCATAGCATCGCGATGAAATAGTTCGATAGGAAAAGCATTACTCGAATATCCACAACCTCTCGAGGGCTGATATTCTTTTAAAAGCCCCGCCGCTGTCCACCGAAATCGAGTAATATCTGATATTAAATACCGTGACTAAAAGCCAAAATTAATATGTTCCTATCATTAAACGACACAAGCTCTCGTTTTAGAAAAAAAATAAAAGTAAAACGAGTCTTTTAATAGTGAAGAGTGTCAGGTGCACACGCAACGAGGCCCGACTGCGCGGCCCCATATCTCCCATCAAGCCGGAGTTGTGTAGAAGTTACTGATAAGGGCGACGGAAGGACAAGAATAAAACTACAAATAAAAAGGGACGAACACATCGAACAATTTACATAGCAGCGTGTGACGGAGTTCGTAAAACGACAGGATCGAAAATCATACCAACTCTCAAAACGGTAAAAAAATGGATATTGTAAAAATTTCAAGGACTCTTGAGCCCTTGTATACTTGTCAAATACCCGCTGAAAACAGAGGTGTTTCTTAATAGAGTTGTCGCAAATTTCAGAAACTCAAATTTCCTTGTTTTTGACATCATACAATTTTTTAAAAACTAATTTCCATAGCTTGTTTCTTAATAAAAAAATAGCAATGGGCTGCACCTGTTTGATTCCCTGTAATTCTGATTAGGAAGATCCCTGACAGCTATTTTCTCCTTCTTCATTTGCGAAAACCCCGTTAAACCTGAGGTGCCCAATGAACAGGGCAGCTGAACATTTTCACGCGCCCAGGCTGTGCCAATTAAACATCAACATAAAAATGATTTCTTTAAAAAAAAAAAAGTTTGAACTATAAAAAAAGTATATTTTAC
>Ga0058701_10001746_pt1 | contig 15815 bp, 9 predicted proteins | sample AgamicOrMae_FD_97039 | JGI IMG/M metagenome (GOLD analysis project Ga0058701, IMG submission 97039) | Agave microbial communities from Guanajuato, Mexico - Or.Ma.e | ecosystem: Host-associated > Plants > Phyllosphere > Phylloplane/Leaf | place: Guanajuato, Mexico | collected 2012-06-04
ACTCACACTATTAAATTTAGTATATTTCAAGATTGAAATATACCGGTAATTGTGAATTCTACAACGACCGAATAGGCCTATTTAGTTACCGGTACACCTAGCGTTATTGACGTCCCATATCACTTTCTTTAAAGAGAAACGCTTTTACTTTATCGGAAAGAAAATATTTATAAATTAAGCGGAAAATATTAAAAAAAGTAAGCGGATTTCTATGCACAACAAAGACATTTTCTTTTTTAATTTTAAAAAGGAATAAATAGCCAATTGTTGGACGACATTTTCCTAATTTTAACCGGTCATAAGACAAGCTCTGTAATATTCAAACACATACGTCTAGTTTTTCGACTTTCATTTATAAAACTAGACAGCTTTGTTCTTGCTAATTTTCGTTCAATAATTAAAAGTTGCGTGGCGTCGATTAAGACAAAGATGCGCTAAAACGGAAATTCGACTATCTCGGACTCGTCTGCAAAATTATTTTTTCTGCCTCTTTCTCAAAACTGAAGGTAACTTGCAAAGATTTACACGCAGTGCCTGTCTATTTCTCTGTGCGAGCATAAGAGCGATTTCAGTGAATGTTTGCTTTCAGTTCTCTAAGAGACGCTCGCATGGTTCCACGTGTCTCGATCTGAAAGTTTAAACTGAATCACTGAAATTACGTGACTGAAAGCGACCAGACATGAGCACGGGACTTCGCTGGGCGGGGCGGTGCAGGGCGCGGCTCGTGCGAGAGACGTGAAGCCACCCTCCTCCCGTGTAGCGGTCACGTACTTTGTAAACGGTCCCAAGGGGAGGATTTAACACCAAAACACCAGATTTGATTAAAAATATATTTATTTTAAACTCAGATAAAATAGAAACTCTTTAGTAGACAAAAGTTAGATGTGTCAACATGCATAAGACTTAAGTCCTTGTAAAGTTCACACATATTTATTCAAGTCCGGAGGCTTCAGACAAAGGTAATATTTTTGATGATGTCCAAACCGTCTATACCGGATGTATGCAACACTCGGCTGGTGACAGTGCTGCCGCTGGAAGGTATAAAAAGATTTTTTTCTTTAAAAAAAATGAAGAATAACGCAGACCTTCTACGTATGTGACTAGTATGTAAACGAGAACATATCTCGCTGGGAATCCATTCAAAAATTCGTCTGTACCTGAGGATGGTTTTACGCGCAAGACTTTCAACGAAGAATACAGAAAGATGAACACAAACGGGTACACTGTCAGTAGAGAACGTAATACTTGCAAACGTATTTTCAATACAAACTGAAGGACGCAAAACGGTTTCAAAAAATACTTACGATACGTTAAGTTAGATGCTCATAAATAGTACGTATATGCCTAAATCATAGACATAATTAGTATAATACTCAAACTTCTACTATAGTTTAAATAATAAACTATAAAAAACCCGTCTTAAAACGACGCGTAATTTCAAAAAAATACAAAAACAAAAATGCAGTACTGCTCATAAAACTGGCCACAAAGGACATACTGGTTAGACACTAACCCTAAAAAATACTCTTCCTCTACTGTTAAAGAATAAACAGTATACGAAATTGTGTAGTCTATTCGTTGTAGGAAAAATGAAGGTGTTTGAAATACGTCCACCCCTACTTAACGGACGTGCCCATTACCAGCTAAACTCAGCAGGTGTTGGCGTTGATAGAATACTTTCTATACCGAAGACCGAGGAATGTCTACATGCAAGCAAGATACATTCAGCTTTCTCCCGTGCTTTTCTTAAAAAAAGTGACATGTTCGAACGGTGGCGCGGCGCGGCGCAGCGAAGAGAGGCGCTGGCGCACTTGGCACCCCGTCGAAAGCAACCTCGGAGCAGACCCATTAAAACGGGCGCGCGCTTTTGATTTCAAGGCCCATTTGGCCGGAATTGATTTGGATTCACTTGCAACGCCGGTGTGCAGATTTATTTCGCCCATTCCGTTTGATTCCAAAACGCGGCTGTTCTGCACCTTGGCCCTTCCTCAGATTCGTTCCGTTTCGCTCCAACCCGCAGGTGATGCGGGCTAAAGCCCAGCCCGCACTGCCCGGGCAGGCCAGCCAGGCCCGCACCAAGTTCAAGTTCAGTTTCCTCCAGCCTGGTTCGGAGCCGGGCATAGAACGGAGACGGACTTGCATTAGTATGGGCCATGGATAAGGAGCTCCGCAGACGACGCATGCATCCGAATACCTTCCTTCCGTCGTCCGGGACAAGCATAACGTCCCTAAAGGCACTTGGCTCTACCCTTGAAATTTCTCATTCCGCTACACTAAAAAGGAGTAAGAAAACAGTCTTGACGTTGCTGGACAGGACGGATTCATACGGGTGGGGGGCCCCGTACGTAACGCAATTGAGGTGTTAAGGACAAGTTGAGGTTGTTGATGGCATCGCAACAGCGTGGTTCCAGCAGGCAGGCGACGCACAACAGCGCCATAATGGCCATCTGAAAGGGCAGCGCCGCTCTCATGGCCCTCCACAACCAGTGCCGAGGCTTGGCGGCCGGGTCGTCGGGGTCGTCGGGGTCCGCGGGGGCGAAGCAGGCCTGCACGGGGACGGGGGAGGCCGCCGACGCGGCTGCGGCAGACAGGGGACGCCGCCACTTGGACCTGAAGACAAAATGCATCGATATTAGCTGCGCGGTAACTGATAACAAGCCAGACAAGTGCAACACAAACAAATCAATTTAGCGGCCGGGGCGCACAGCGCGTGTAGGCCATCCGTCAGATGTGACAATTCGCCTTCTCCGCGCTCCGCTCCTCGCCGCCCGTCGGCACGCTGCCTTAAACACCGTAATTACTTATCCACGAGGATTATGGTGAGGTGCTCGCAAGATGCTAGTCGGCGAGGGGAAAAAAACGAGTGTCACGGTTAATACGGAAAAATGCGTCAATTTTGTTCGGTTCCGCCTACCGCGCGGTGGGACGGCGCGGCGCGGCTTGGCGGGGAGGGGCCGGCCGGGGATCGGGAACGGAGTAAGCAAAAGAATTAGAGTTACAAGAAAGAACACAAGAGGGTAAGAAAGGCCAGAAGAGCAGAGGGCGAAAGCCACGCCGGCTTATTGCAAGGGACACATTCGATTCCATGCAAATTTGTCGGCGCGGTGCGGCTCGGTTCGGGGAAGCGGAACACGGTAGTCGCGCTTGCCTCTTCACCCCATTAGAGGCTGACAACAGGCTGACTTCATACAAATGCAAATGTCGCAACGACAATATGGCAACGAAAGGGAGTAGGAAAAAGTCTCAAGAAGGCGGCTGACCGACCGGGCTAGGCTGCTTCATCTGCATAACGCGACCCGAGACACGGCGCAGCTACGAGGGGCGCCTCCCGCCCGGGTAATCGTCACTTTCTCACATCATTTTTTTTTTTTGGCGCCGTGCATACCGGGTAATAGGCGTGCGCCCGAAAACAGGTGAGTCAATGACACTTATCTTCCCAGCGGGTCGTCAAAGCGTGCAGGACCCGACCCGGAGAACTCGGCCCGGAGGGGGTGGGGTGGAGGCGAGGGGCAGCAGCCCGGCGTCCGGGCGGCTGGGCGATTGGGCCGGAGCGGAAGGGTCAGTACCACGTTCACGTTCGCACGGCGTCCTTCTCACTCGCACTTCTCTCTCGGCTACGCAGTGCAGCACCAGGTTTGATTTATGTGCCGTTGCAATGTGCAATTTAGTGGTGGTCTCCGGTGGCGCGGTGGTAGAATCGCCCACTAATTGAGGCGACTTATGGAGGGCGCTGAGTGGCGCAACGGTCGACTCGACAGGCCGACAGACGGACGGACGGGCAACGCCTAATATCCGTGTGATTCGTAGTGATGCCCGATATTCACCTATCACGAATGTTAGCCACCTTACTTCAGCACGTTTCTCTTCGCCAACTGGAGCATTTCTTCTTTTATCTGGCTGGGAATATTTACTGCCCCTACGTGCGCTGGGCGGCTAGGCGGCTGGGCGGCCTGGCGATACAGAGTAGAAGAGAAGGGCGGGCCATTTCCAGATTGGCGCAGCCTGCCGTTGAGCACGGTTCGCTCAACGCGAAAACGGGACACTAAGCCGTCTTCCGCCCCTTAATTAGGTAGGCTCCACTTTATGAGTGGCAAAACGGCGGGCGCCTTCGCTGGGACGCCTTGACCAATTTCCGACACCGCGTCGCCGCTCAACGACCCTTGACGCCCTCCCTCTTCTCTTCAACCCTTTCTTCGCATTATTCTTGAATACACTTGTCGCGCCCGCGATAAAAGTTGCCCTGACGGATCCGGTCGGGACGGGTCGGGCGGGTCCGCAAGGGAACGGAGGTCTAGGTCGAGGCACGCCAAGGCAGCTCTCCGACGCGCAGCTTTCTCGCTATGACGTCACAATCATCAATGGACCACCTGGACAGGTAGAGCCACTCCGCCCAGTAATTAAATCCTGCATACGGATTCCGCTAATACGACACTATTTAGGTGGTCTTATCGAAAGGAATCGAATCGACGGGGGTAACAAGTAGGGCCAGCCAGCCGAAAGGCCTGTCTGGTCCAGCGGTGAGTCATACCGGCGACCTCAGCAGCAGCAGGTAATTACATCGTAATGGCTGGCGCGGCGCAAGAAGCAGCGGCGCAAGAGCGGCGGCGCAAGAGCGGCGGCGCGAGTGCGGCGGAAAAGATGAGCCCTTGTGAGCCACACCAACAGAACAGGTCACAGCCGCTTGCCTCAACGAACGCCTCTCATTTCTATCGACCAAAGTGAAACCCTTTTCGACGAGAGCATACAAAGAAGCAATATCCCATAGCTGTTAAAAGGAGCGCGGCTTGCAAATAATAACAAAGACCAGTCATGTGGTCAGTGTGGTCACAAGCGGTCAGCATCTTCTTAATTGTTATGCAGCTCATCGGCGCGGCGCGGCGCGCCGGCCTGTCCCGTGGGATCGTCTGGCCGATGGCGTTCGCCGGTGGCGGCACGGCGCGGCGTTCAGCAGGTGCGCCTGCGGTAAAAACAAAGCTCAAAGCTCGCTCTGGGAATAAAGTTTCACTCACCCTTTGCCGTTGGGAGGGTGCGGCCGCTGAGGGCTGAGGGCGTGCACGCACACGGCCGTGCGCACAATCAGGTCACGGCAGGTCCTCTGCAGGCCGCGCAGTTCCGCCTCCGCGTCCTCCACGCGCTGGCTCATGTTCTGCAGGCCGCGGCTGCCCGGCGCCAACGACGCCTCGAGGTGGCGGGCCAGGCGCCGCAGGCCCGCCAGTCTTCGTTCTCGTTCGGAGAGCTCCTGGTCGGAGCCGGAGTCCGAGATGCCCGAGTCGGACACCGAGCCCGACGCACAATCCTGCAACAAATGCCATTTTCTCATTCATTATTGACGTCTGACGGCGCCGCGCCGCCTGCTTCAAACGGCGACGTAGCCCCTGGCGCTCCCGCAACCAGCAGCACATAATGAAACACGCGGCCGGCATAGTAAGCAGTGACGCCGCGGCGCGGTGGGCGCACTACGTCACACCTGCCCCTCCCTCCTCTCTTTCTTCTCCGACTCTCTCCCTCTAAGTGGCGACTCGCAGCAGGTGACCGCCGCAATGAAAATAATTTCGCCGTCTCCTTGAGTAAGTCCGTTTGGCAAAAAAAGCGAGGCGAGGCAATGGACCGCGGGCTTGGCGCGGCGGCGTGATGCGAGGGGAGATTCGCGCTGGCCGGCCGAACGGCCACTTGGATCGATACCAGCTAACACGGAAGGAAGTCGAGTAGTCAGGTTGAGATTCGCGATGAGTCATTCGGCACGCTTAGGTTAAGACTGTTCGCCACTCGAGATAACGGCGAGGGGAGATAGGTGATATGAGGGTGCGCCCTACGCCCTCGCCCTTACGCCCCTACGGCCCGGCTCGGCTCGACCCAGCCGTGTCTGGAGGCGCCAATGGCCGCATTCAGGCGCCCTGATGGGGCTAGCCGAGGCAGGCTATCCTCTTCTAATTTACTCGATCCTTACGGCATTCCCGCAGCCTTTACTGCCGCACCCACAAAATCTAACGTGCACAATCGACTGATGTTGATGATTCCTCGCGGAAAGGAGTGGAGCACCGAGCAACCACCGCCACTCGAACCGAAACTCATCGCCCACAGAAAAACCGGATCTTTCACACCATCAAAGTAAACGCGGCTCTCTACCAGTGATCCGTGCGCCGCATTAGCCTAACGGAAACTTGCCTAGAATAAATAATCCTGGCGCGCGATAAAATCCCAGTGGGACATTCGCTTGCGGGTCAAGAGGTTACCGCGGCGCGGAGAGCGGCGCCTACGGAAGAGCGGCATCTTCCCGGTCTCAGATAATTCGCCAAGAGCTCGCAACGCCTCGCGGAGGGGTGAGGGGTGAGGGGGGTAGGGATCACTGCGCACCGGCAGCTCCCAATATGTTGCTTGCTTGCTTCTAGGCCCCATTTGATTTACAGCGCCGCACGCCCTGTCGGGCCGGGCGGTGCGTCAGCGGGTCGAGGTATTGGGGTACGCGGGCGGGGGAATTTGACTTGCACCGCATCCAGTCTTAATATACGGACCACAACTCTTCTTTTTCGCCTTTCATAATTTCGCGAGAAGATCGCGGAATGAGTCAGCGGCGCCAAATCACGACGACGCGCGCGATCCAGGAAATTTAGTCCGCGTATGGCGAGGCAAAACTTTTTAACGACTTGGCAAGGACAAAGCGGCGAGCGGGCGGGAATTTGCGAAAGCGCGCGCCGTTGCTGTCCCATATGCCGCCATCGCGCCTTGCCGCGCTTCCCGGGCGAAGGTGGAAAGCGGCTCATTTGCATGTCGCCGAATCGTCATCCATTATTTGGTCGCGGGGCGATCAAGAGCTGGTGCGGTACGGCACGCCGCCGCGCTGCCGCGACGTCAGCCAGCCTTTTAGCACTCGGCCGCGAACGTGCTCCAGATCCGCGTCGTGGCGTGGCGCTCCGCCACGGCGCTTCCCGGCGTCGGCGCGGCGGTTCGGCATCACGTCCGGTCCGACTCCCTCGCCTCGCATTTCAATCAGCGGCAGCTCCACCAGCTCAGCTCCGGCAGCTTGCAGTGTGTGCAAGCATCCACCGCAGAGTCCAGCGCCATCGTCGCAGCCACCGCAGCGCCACCAAACAAATAAAATTACACTGGTCCCTGTCCCGAGTCCCGAGGGAAGGGATTTTCAGCATTCGGCTTGGCGGTCAACACAAGACCCCGAAACGTCCTTTATCGATTTCTTAAACGGCGTCCACGCAAAGATTCTTTCATATCGGACAAGTCAGCTGGCTGGAAATACGGTCATCCGCTGTCTTTCAATGAATAAAGGGCAGATTTTGTCACACGGAAAAAATGGTTTTGGTACGGCAACAAAATTAGGGACAACAAATAAAATTTTTGCTGCAACCAAAAGTTTTGCTGCAGCAACCAAACGTCTTGTTGACAGAACTTAACATTTTGCTGTTGTAACAAAATGTTTTTAATATCCCTATTTCAACAAACGATTTTGTTAATACAACAAAACCTTTTTTTCCGTGAAACAGACAATAAAAATTACGCGTTTTAAAAGCAAAGCATCTCACTGTTGGGAAGAACGGAATAAATCAGAGAGCAAATGTTTTCCAGGACACAGTTCTCTTGTTTTGAAATAAATACAGTAAAACCCGCTTAAGATACGCACGTTTAAGAAACGCAGTGTCTTTATTCCCTTGAGCCTGTCGGTATTTAATGAAACCCGAATAAGATACGAACCCGCTTAAGAAACGAAGGCGTCTCAGTCCCGTGATTCGTATCTTAAACGGGTTTCACTGTACGTCGGATAAAGGAAATTTTGAAACGGTTTATAATTGCCTATCAACTTCATTTACTTCATTCGTGGTCACTTGCCCTCCTTCTTCCCCGCTTTGATACGTGAGTGCTGATGTGTATTTAATAAAGACGGCGATGGACTCATTTCGTCGTAATCGTTATAGCAGCAAACACTCTCAGAAAACAGGCTCTAAAACTTATTAATTTCCAAAACCATCACCCAGACGGATTTTCACTTACGAAGATTATTCACTCTCCGATTTACCCATAAAACAGTGAGATTGTTCATAATGAATATAAAATTTTATTTGCCGCAATGCGCGACCTCAATTCCTTGTTGTTCTTTCATTAAAGAAAAACAAAACATTTTGCCACTACCGTAATTAACTTAACAACAGTTTTTTTTAATTTCCAACAACTGTATTGGGTAGATATTAGTGGAACAAATAAATCTACATACGTCTAGTAAATTTTACATATTAACACTCCTGACTTCCACTTTTAAGCGACATACAAACATACTTGATTTGTAATTGAAGTTTATGTTAAAAGCAACCTTAAAAAGTAGTGTCTTCTACCATCTTAACTCGAGGTGTGATAAATTTGCAGTAAGTTAAACTTCGCAATAGCACATTACACTGGGACCACAGTATCTGCTAAGATTGAAGAGAAGATAAACTTTTAACTAACATCTGTTCTAAATTTTTCGTGGGTGTCCATTTAGTCGAACAACTTTCCTTAAAAGGCACAACTCACGTAAGTAGCACGTCGTCAAACCCGCACTCTTAACTTGAAGGTTGCATAAATACCCTTAAAATAAAATCAACGCAAAACGAATTTCCGTCTTGCTCAAACTAGACAGTAAATCTAAAAGGCTTTTTTTTCCATTTCTTGTTTCCCGTCTTTCATCGTCAAGCCACGCAGAGCGAAGCACAGGGCATCAAAACTGATAACCTAATCTTCAAGCCTCATTCCGCTTGTCACGGCTAGGTTACGCGCCTTGAGCTTCGCTTCGCTCCTAAACTTAGGTTAACTTAAGTTAGGTTACAAGCCTCGTGACTCGCTCCGTTGAAGCTCCGCTCGACTTGGCGACGAAAGGTGGAACACGAGCGGTAGAAAATCCAACCTTTCGAATAGACAGTGTAGCAAGGAGCAAAGAAATTTGATCTGAGCTACCTACCGCTTTATTCAAGGGTTCATCTTGTAAGCGTTCATTTAAATATGCAGTAAAACTAAGTTGATTTAGTAGCAAAAGCGGTCATAATCGACGAAAAGTGCGCTTTTAGGAGGCTTGAGCCATTAAAATAGGTTGTACAGATTTGGGCGCTCGTAAAGAACGCTATTAACGTGGTTAGAGGGGAAGCACTGTTTATGGTTTGACTTTGGTAAAAGTATGTGTAATCTATAAAGTAGGAGCTACTTATGCGATCTTGCCTTCACTACGTCTTTCGAATAGGCGTAAAATGTAAACCGTTTTATTGGGCGGAACCTTACAGAATCGTGTCTGCATCAACTTGCTATGCAAAATCTTCACGTTTCTCGTAAAATATGTTTAGAGATGATGTATTTTTTTTCCAGAAAAGAGTTCGGAAAATGACTTTAGAAAGAGTTGGGCAAAAAGAGAAATCTCTCGACCGAAAAGTAATTGATTTTTTTAAAATAAAATTAATAATTTAAAAAACACAGAATGATAAACAGTAAAGTTAGTTGTGCGTGAATGCTAGTTTAGGCGTGAAAGAACAATCGACTTGTTTTAAAAAGAATTAACTAATATTATTTTTTTTCAGCAGGGTTTTCAATTTTAAAATCAAAATAATTTCGCCAAGTATTTTTAAATTAATACATCTCATTGTCTGCTTAAACTTCTGGTATTCCGAGTCTGAAAGGAAATAAACCTCAGAAAGGCAAATCCGTCAAACTAGCCATTAAAAAAAGCCACTAAAAAGTCAACTTTTAAGTTGACTTCAATACGCAAAGATAGATAAAATCACGCTTTATCTAATGGTGAACATCTAAGTACAGTTAAACCCGGTTAAGATACGAATCAAAGGACTGAGACATCTTCGTTTCTTAAGCGGGTTCGTATCTTATTAGGCTTTCACTAAATACCGACTACGCTCAATGGGAATGAAGAGAATGCGTATATTTACCGATTTTTGCCCACTGGGCTGTTATCAACCCATCAAAAATATCAACTTTTATGCAAAATTCTCCCAAAAATCCCTTTTTTTTTAAAGTAAAAAGGTAACTCTAAATTAGCGTAAATAAAAAAATTGATCATTTTAAATACACCATTTTGCAAAATTTTGACCCAAAACGTTTTGATTATTCCCTTAAATTATTTTTTTTCAAACTTCCTCTGGGCGCAAATCGGTTAAACAGGCGTATCTTAAGCGGGTTTAACTGTACAAAATACAGGAGAAATTAATGGGAAGAACAAAGGGTCCGAAAATTCCTGTGAACGAAACAAGCCTTGCGGAGAATTCTTAGTCTACTACTAAAATTGCCGATCCGACATTGACATAGGCTGTTTTCCGGGCGTGTGAACCGCGTGGCGGGGCGCGTTACACAACACGTGCGAGTCTCTCGTATGACCCAATTCCACGTGCGAAGCGAGAGACACGAATCCAGTAAGCTGGTCGCTCTGACGGACATGTCCATTACCATTAGAGGAGGCTCTCGTCTCTGGGAGAGCAGTCGCGGGAGAGGTGCGGACAGCCCCGCTCTGCTCATTGTGAATGCTAAGTGGTCCGGCCAGACGCGGCCCGCGGCCCGGGCTGGGCGGATGGTCACGGAAGCTGTGCTCATGTTCCCAGGGTGTTCGAGCCCGTCACTCACCTGTCGATCCTGCTTCTCGCTGAGAACCCGTGCCACGTCGCGCACCGAGGACGCAACCGCCGACGAGACCGTGCCGCCGCGGAGCGCCGAGTCCAGCAGCAGCAGCGTGTCGTGGTCGGAGCGGAGGGCCATCTGCAGCTCGGCGAGGTGGACGTCGAACTGGTGCCACGCTTCGGACACCTGCTCCAGGCCGTCCAGTTGTTGGGACACTCTGAAATCACACACGATTCGATGTTATTCATTGTGAATAGAGCATTTTGTACCTTCCGTCCTCAGGCCGAGGGGCAGGACACTCAAACTGAATTCAAACTCGTTGATGCCAAGCTTGAGAAAGACTGTTCTCAGCGAGAACCGTCGCCAAGAATTCAGCGGCACCTGTCTTCCGCAAAGTTCTTACAGTCGAGCGATAGCGGATCACAAAGCATTCAACCTCATGTTGTTAATCCAAGTACTCCTACCTAGTCTAGGTTAACCTGTCTTAGGTTTACCTTACCTAGATTTACCTGACTTATGTTTACCTGGACCGCGGTCAACCTTTCTTAGGGGCCACGCATAAATAACGTAACGCTGAATAGGCCACTTTTTGACCCTCATTCTTCCGTAACGCTTTTCCCTAAACTTGATGTATGCGGGGCGTAACGCAAACTTGAACCTCCCCAAAAGGGCGTTACGTACTATTTTAAACGACCCTAAACTACATCAACCTCACGAAGGTTAGCCTAACGTAAGGGGTTGTATCATTAATTTCCATACCCTCATCAAAGGTTGAATCACGGTGACACATGTATGGAAAATGCAAGGTTCAAAACAGAGAGTAATCAAAATCTTCTCGGTAGTGGATCAAGTTTTATCCCTCGCCAATGTGGACGTAAAGATTTAAGTGCATCCAAGCGAGACTTTCGGTTCCCTTCGCGGTGCGAGAACCTTTTAGATTCCCTCATGCCACAAAAAAGCTCCAGTATATTAGCTGAGCTTGGAAAGCAAACTCGGGGCGCCTCATATGGGTGCAGGCCAAGCCTAAGAGCCTAATCACCGTTCCAATAAATAACGGCACCCCACGGGCCGCAATAAAACGGACTCGCTGACGGCCTGTCCGGGATTCCCCAAATACAGAAAAAGAAGGCTGGTCAAGCGTGGCGTCCCAGCCGTCGGCTGTTTTCCCTTCATCATCGTCGCGGACGCACTAATCCTGTTTGGACGTCCGCACTGCACTGGCCACGTCCAGCCCTGGCCGGCTCCAGCTCCAGCCCCGCTGGTCATCTCCCGAATGGACCCCTCGAGCGAACAAACAACTCGAACCTCTAGCAATAATATCGTTCCTGGCGGACGCCAAGACGTCCGAAGACAAGTGTCGCCTTGCGGCGCGCTGGTCCCCTCAGCGCCAATAATTTATCCAGCTAACCCTTTTGTCTCACACTGGAAATTTGAAAGGCTGACTTTCACACCTCTTGTGTTCCACCTTCCTGGATCGAGACGCAATGCACGTAACCTAACCTTGGTCAACGAAGTTCAACCTTGCCTAATGGCCGCCCAAGTCGAGCGGCGCGGTAGCGGCACAATGTATACCGAACGAGTTACGAGCCCCTGAGGATTTTCGGAAATGACGATACTGCCCGCTCGACATGGGTGCTATGCGTGTTGCCTAACACGACCGAATCCCCAGTTGTTCCAAAACGTAGGCAAGACGTGCGGAAAAGGCAGGTTCACAGTAAAAAACAAAACACCCGTTCAGGAAATGCTATACCTGTTTTGGGTGTGAAACTAAAACAGGGGTAGTACGTATTTGGTAATTTTTCATGATAGACCTGTGTTCAGCCACATTATTCAAAAAATCTCGGCGAAAGCTTTCCATTGATGTGCCTGAGCATAGATCTATCTTGAAAAATAACCAAAATACGTACTACTCCCGTTTTAGTTTCACACCCAAAACAGGAAAACAACTCCGTCTGAAACAGGTGTTTGTTTTTATTTTGTTGTATCCCAACTTCAGAAAATCTTTAAGTGCTCGCGGCTCGCTTGATACTTAACGTAATCGAACTTTAAGTTAATCTAAGCGGTCATGCACATATTACATGGCGCTATGTAGGCCTCACTTGTAACTTAGACCACCTTGGACTTTTAGACCCCCTCGTAACGCTTTTCCTTTACCTTATGTATGGGGCGTAACGCAAACGTAAATCCTCCACCCTTGAGAGCGTTACGTAATATATGTACTAGCAATCAAAAATGTATTGACCGCTCAAATTTGTTTAAACCTCGATAACTTTGTAAGGAAACGAGATACGACAAAAATACTAAGTTAAACAAATTGATAGATTTCTTAAAGATCTGGCGATTTTATTTCGTGCTTTTCTCACTCCGTTTCAAAGTTACGGAGGATTTAAAAAATTGGAGCGGTCAATCCTTTTTCGACTAGTTACGACCTCTAACCTGCGCGGTTGTATGTCGTTCATTTCAAGCCTCTAATGACAGGTTGAGCATGGATCACGGAGGTGTTACTCCAACCTCTCAACCTGAGCGTGCTCACCTTTGGTATGTCTCGTCCCAGACGCGGTAGAGGTCGGCGACATCCTCCTTGAGCAGGGCGGCCGGGTGGCCAGAGTCCGAGAGGAACCTATGGACCGCCATGTTCACCTGCAGCAATTGCGCTTTCCGGTCCCGCAGCGACGCCAGCTCCGACTGCAACAGTCAAAATGTCCTCCTTAGAGACCCTTCATTTCCATTCAGAGGCGTCCCGAAGGAGCAACAGGCCTCGGCCTCGGGCCGAAACAATATGCACCGGCTGCACCGGGACGGCCTCGCTGGCCGCCGGTCGACCCGCGTGCCGTCACTTGTGTCCAGTTGGGGCGCTGGATAATTTAGCAGGAAAGGAAGGGAGAGAGACATCAAAGTCCATCTTGGGAGATTTACAGCGGCGCCTGCCGAACAGTCAGTCGGTCAACTCACGTCCGAGAGGGCACTGTAAAGTCGGCGGGCAAGCGAGCGTGCGGATGGGCGGGTAGGGCGACCGGGAAGCGAGCCGGAATGCCTGGGGCGTCTTCCGATTCATCAGCTGATTACAACCGTTTTTTTCACTAGCGCCGTTCTTAAAATAAATATACGGGCTACCGGAACAGTACCGATACGACACTCGTAAAAACACCTCACATAAACGCACCCAAAAGTATAAAATAATAACAAGCAAAGGCAGCTAAACCGTTAGTTGATATAGCAGGTATACATTACGAATTCCAGCAGACATTGCTAACATTTTAGCAGCTATTTCTGATAACTGTAGCTGTTAACAATTTAGCAAGGCCTACTACATGACACAAACCTGTCTGATTAGAAGCCGCTGCAAACATTTTAGCTGATACAACTTAACCCACTATCGCCCAGCGATGCCGTTCGGAAACAGAAAAATGTATTTTAGAGGATCTTTTCAGTTCAGTATTGTTACAATTTCAAAAATATCACCCCTCTGAAAACCTGAAATTCGATAATTTTTCTAAGCTTGAAATTTCGTATTCCAATGGAAAAAAATCCTTCTAATTTCTCTTAAGCTAAATTTCACTAAAAAAAAATACTTCGGGCTGTTATGGGTTAAGTTAGCAACGGCTGCTAAAACTTATAGTACCTATATCAACTGCGTTAAATGCCACTGCTGTTTTTCTTTGAGAGTTTTTTGCATGTACAGTAGGCCACAAAAGTCATGACCCGTTCCTCCATGTATTTCTTACGAAAGAAAGGGTCATGACTTTTGTGGCTCACTGTACCTGTTATAAACATGAGGGTGAAACGTGTATAACAAGTGTTTTAGTTAGTTTTCAAGGCGGACTGATCAATGAAAAACAGTCGCACAGCCCTTTGGGTTGAGAGAAAGAATTGCCGAGTAAATAGAATACGACTAAGGTATTTATTTGTCCCCAGACCTGAAACTGGTACATTTTTTTGCAGTGGAATCGCTTCATACTGCTTTTGTTCAGACGTTTAGGTAAGAGCTGTGAGAAACGTGCAAACGGAAGAGGTTTGCGGGAAGGCACAGTATGCTTGTATTGGCAATTCAGCGACGTGTGAGCATGCCTGTGCGATTCATTGGCCGCTGATTGGAAATTGAATTAAAGTTTGAGGCGTGCGAGAGGCGCGGAGTGGCGCAAAAGCCACATGCACACGCCGCAGATTGCGCCGTGCATACGAATGCTCTCCCTTGGTCGGCCGCCCTAAATCACAACCCGCTCCCGCCAGCACACCGCGCCGCGCCGCCCCGCTAATCCTATCAAAGCCTCAACTTTACACATTCATCATATCCTCCCGCCCTTGTAAATAAAAAGAAAAACCTACTCCAACGAACTGAAAGGTACTTGGCTTGATCCACGCCTTTGTCAGGCGACTCGCCTCACCCTTGCGCGGCTCATCAACATTCATACGGCACGTCTTTCGCGTCACCCGCGTCACCCGAGCCGGGCCGAGCCCGGGCGCGTACCACCGCAGCTACTGCCATGCGAGCGCACTGGAATGATACCGCGCTACGGTACCGCCAATAAAACCTCTTGTCTCTTGTCAACGACGCTTGGAGGAAGTATTTTAGTGGGCAAATGGGTCCGGGTAGCTGGCTCGCAGTCAGCCCGTTTCCGCTCTACGAGGAACTCAAGGGTCACTCCACCAAACTCACTCGGAATATGGAATACACACGTGACGAGAAAAAGATCGATAAATTTATCTACCGGAGTACAAGACAGGGCGAGCATTCGACTCGTGTTGGAAACCATTGTTTTACGACTACAACACAAAAAATATAATTTGAAGAGCTTGCCATAGCACTAAGTAAAATCAATTCACGTTTAACCCTTTCCGTAGGAGTTGATAAGAAACTTCTAAATCTAAATACAATCTTGCAAAAAAAATGAGGGGTTAGAAATGCTAAATTACTGCGAACATATTTAGGCCAAATAATACACTCTTTTGCTAATAGTGGAGGTCCCGCGACGTGAACCAAAGTCTTTTCTTGTGGATGGAAAAAAAAGGGCTTTCGTAACCAAAAGGTTTGTTGTGGCAACTAAGCATTCACCTCATGAGAAAACAAGTTTGCTGTCTCATTTTTAAGAAAGAATTTCGCTACGGTAAAAATTTCGGTAACCTTATTTTTTTCTACTTGGATACGAGACCTGGAGACGGAAACTGATAAACAGATCGTTGGAAGAATAAGGCGATATCGCTTAACCCAGATCTTTAAATTA
>Ga0058701_10001747_pt1 | contig 15813 bp, 5 predicted proteins | sample AgamicOrMae_FD_97039 | JGI IMG/M metagenome (GOLD analysis project Ga0058701, IMG submission 97039) | Agave microbial communities from Guanajuato, Mexico - Or.Ma.e | ecosystem: Host-associated > Plants > Phyllosphere > Phylloplane/Leaf | place: Guanajuato, Mexico | collected 2012-06-04
AAATTATAGGGACACTTGTTTTTGTGCCTTTTTACCGAACATGTTCAACAACAAGGTTGAAGCTTAAGTTGGTCGTTTTTTGGGTCTGTTCATATTGACAGTATGAGCAAACTGTATTTAGAAACAATGGTAATAATGTGACTTTTGGTGGTAAACAAGGCGGTATAGTTAAAACGAGTGTCTTTTTGATGTATGTTTGATTGGTAGTGTGTAGGGCAGCCGCTGACCGTCGTTGTTTAATAAAGCAACCGCATCGGAGCTGCGGTCCCCTACCGGTGCCTTTGCGAGGGCTTATCATATAGATGCCAGTTACCCTAGACAAAAGGGCTGTTTTCGTTCTTTTCTGTGCCCGTTTTTCGTGATGGGGTATTAACAATGGATAGCTCTTTTATTCACCGGTTTCCGATTACCAGAAAAATACAGGTATTTTTCTTTTCTTCGTAACTTAGCTGCCATTTCTATTTTTGGTCTGTGTGTGTAGACAAAGCTTAGGAACAGGAAAGTTTTTCGCTGCTGGAAATATCGAAAAGACTTGCAAATTATCGTCAGTTCAAACGAAGCTGTTTTTTTTTTTATTTTTACAAAACTGCAGTAGCCCTGAAAACCTGTCACTCTCAGATAATTCGATATCAATTTTAGACCTGATTTTGGCTCATGTGTTTTTTTTTTTCTTTTTCTAAACCTACTCTAAAATTTGTCTTTTAATAGAAAAGAATTCACTGTTATTCAAATAGATCATTTTTAAATACAAAACTTCACTTTCAAATCTAAAAAAGAGAAAAAACAAAACAAAAAAATAGTTATTTTCTTAGTTTTCAAGCTTTGCACGTTCAAAACTACATTACTGGAAATTTAGATTTCAAAGCCTGAAGAAATTAGACGTCAGCTTTGCGAAAATCTATGAATCACATGTAAGAAGCAAGGTTGACCTGGTCTAACTACTTGCAGGAAAAATCAAGAATGGTTGCATTGTTGAGTTACCTTGATACACAGAAGCAGGAAATGTTGCGATTTTCTTAAAATTTGTTTGAGGTGGCCTTCTGAAAAACTAACAAAGTGAAAATGTAATCAAGAAACACCGTCTCCCAAAATCCTTTATCGAATTCTGCTTGAGCGATTCCTGTGCATTTGGCCCTCTTGTCCCCCTCCACCGTCGTGATCCAATATGCAAGGCGACGTTTAAGACGAACCGTTCGAATTTCGGTCCTTTATCTTTGGATACTCTTTCTGCATTTATTTTGCCCTTAAGAGTATTCCTGGGGACTCTCAAGAGCGCCTTTTTTTTTCGTCTTTGAGGGTCCCTTTACGTCCGTTCTCCTCGAAAGTGTCTTTTCTCGGAAGGACCGTTCACCAATTCAATGATACAGTTTGCATCACAATGCAAAAGTATCAAACTCGTCGACTTCCTCATTTGGACGGATTACCCAAATTGAAATTAGCCAAATCAACATCAATACCATGACTATTGACTTGACCCAACACACAGTGAAACCAAAACACCCGTTTTGGGGAGTGCTACACCTGTTTTAGGTGTGAAACTAAACGGGGGTAGAACGTATTTTGGTTATTTTTCATTGTTCAGTCCTATTAAGGTATTTGACAAGGTCTCAGCAAGAGCTTTCCATTGATGTGGCTGAACATAGGTCTATGTAGAAAAAATAAGAAGATCGGTGCTACCCCCATTTTAGTTTCTTACCCATACAGGTACAACATTCCCCAAAACGGGTGTTTTGATTTTGCTGTGAACCTATCGGTCCTTAAATAACCCGGCTTGCACTAATAATCGACCACGTGCAATTAACAATGACCTTGCAGCTTAGATCAATCGCTGAGCGTTATATTTTTCGATTAAGTTGACGTAAGTCTCGCTGGTTCATTCCGATCTACACAAGCTGCCTGGAAGCTGATCCAGTGGCGTTCCCCAATCCCCAAGCAATACTGCAATTTAATTTCCCTAATCCGCTCGTAATTGAATACATGTCCTTTATCCTGCAAACTGCTTGAGAGACGTCATCAGTATCTGAGCTCCTTAACCTGCCAGTTAATCTACTCTCGGCTGACCTTGTAGATCCCGTTTCACAGGACGCGATTCCGTTAGTCAAATGTGTGGGGCGGTCCCTCGAATCCCCCGGGACACGCTGGAACAACCCTTCGGGCCCTCAAGGCAACATCAAAGCATGTGTCATCAGTGGCTTTGCGGTCCGATCTCTTATTCTCAGCAAACTCTGTCTTTGACTGGCTGCAGGACACTCTGTCGAAATTTTCTACTTCCTGTTGCTTAAGCGACAACGGGAAGGGTGCGATCAAGGATGGGAGCGAGAAGAGCTTGCAGACTAGCTCAAGCTACCTCGGGTTGCTTCAAGAAAAGGCTTGCGGAGACTTCAGGACTCCATTGTGTAAACTCTCCAGTGCGAAATCTGAGAGGCTTTTAATTACGTCTTTTTGAGAAGCCATGTCTGACATTAAGGTGATTCTGAAAAGACAACCGAGTTGTTTAGATAATGAATGATTAGTATTCGGTACGAGGTAGTAATATACTAATCGAGTATTACGCTTAATATCGTTCTTACGATCCCATTTCAAATGTTAGATTTTTCATGTATTGCTATAAAAATAACTTCCTTGAAGCAGTCTCCAAGATTTAGTAAAATGTGGCGGAGCCATCAATCTTCATCGTAAAATATTTTCAAGTTGAGAATTCTCGTCATGATATTGAAATTGCGAGCCGACGAAAATATTTCCATGAGTTTGCGATATTCAATAACATAAAATATTAAATAAAAAAAAATAAGAACGCGCTCGAGGAATTTGATTCATATATTATTTAGGAAAAGGATTCCCTCGGCAATCCTCAGACTTGTTCGCATGCTGCCGACCTGTTCATATACTTGTTATCACGGAGCAAGCTACACACAATTTTTAGCTTACTTAACAAGCTTGTTTGTATGCCTAAAAAAATGAATAAAACACCTTTACTTACGTCCAGAAATATGGAAGATATTTTTTATGAAAACTACTTTGCAAACAGAACAAACTATTCACATTTACGCCCAGAATTTACGCGAGATTTCTTTAAATGCAAACTTCTTTGCCATCATGACAAACTATTCATATTTGTCCAAAATTTATGGAATATTGTAGATGAAAACTACTTTACAATCACAAGCTATTCATGTTTACGTCCAGAATTTATGATGTAGATTTCGATTTAAAAAAACTACTTTTCAATCATAAACTAGCCATATTTGCGTCCAGACTTTGTGAGAGATCTTTTTTCAAAATTAAAACTACTGTACAATCATAACAAACTATTCATAATGACGTTCAGAAATAATGAGGTTTTTTAATGAAAACTGCTGTACAATCACCAACTGCCTATATTTGAATCCAGAACTAGTGGGATATTTTTTTATGAAAACTACTTTGCAATCATAAACTATTCATATTTACATCCAGAATTTACGAGAGATTTCTTTATGAAATCTTTTTTGCAATCATAAACTATTCATATTTACGTCCAGAATTATTGGGAGATTTTTTTTATGAAAACTACTGTATAATCATTGATCGGTTTCCTGAACAAAGCACTATAGTTGAGAATACGTTGTGTGTCTAGACTTGTTTAAAAGCCGAGGTATTTCCCTTGTTCACTTTGGTGCAGATTTTTCCGAGGTTTGCAATTTTTCTCGTGTTTAATCAGGCGCTGGTATAATAGTTCCATTTGTTGGAGCCTTTGCACAGGTGTCTCGACGGAGCGATGATAGCCAGCTGCTGCACCTGTTCAGGGTTATCAGACTTGGCGAATGCGACGCCGGAACCTTGCAAAAGAACGACTAACTATTGTCACTGCAAGTGCATCTTGCTCTCTCTTTTGATAATGTCACAATAGCTAAAAAGGTTTTTATCCTTGTAGCTCTTTATTATTTTACAGAGAAATAAAAGAGGCTTCATTGAGCTACCATAAAACATTCATTCGATCTCTCCTATGAAAAACCGATCAAGTGAAAGGGCGTGCTTCAAAAATCAATCAAGTGAAAGAGTACGCCTCAAAAAAAGATCACTGCAATGTACAAAAATAGCAATTGTTTGATTTTTCAAATGAAAGCTTTCACTTGATCGATTTTTGAAACTCGTTATTATACTTGATCGATTTTTATTGGAAGGATCAAATTTTGTGAATAAAAAGCGCTTAATTTTTGCTAATAAGTATAAAAATCCATGTTTACTGTGTAGAAATAAATATGATCTGTTTGATTCATCATTTGCAATTCTTTTCCGCGCAGTATGCTGTTTTTCCGCTGTCAAGAAAGTGTCGCATATCAGCAAACACGATACGAAATGGTGCAATGCGCTCGACTTTCTTTTTGTTCGCCAAGAAATAAACGTCTCTAGAACCGTTTTACGCGGACGCTTCCGAAGAATGTGTGCAGCCTCCATTTCATTTAGGTCACTGACTACTATTTCAATATTGATACCAGTGGCTTTAGCACATATCAAACGTTCGTAAATAACTCCGTATGTTCCGAAAGGTTGGCGACATTGGTCACCTACATTAAAACGGCGGGAACCGTTCAAAAGGTCGTTTGAGTTGTGATTTGCTCCCTGCAGACGCGTTATCGTGTTCCCATAAATTTTTATACACGGAACGGTTCTAAAGTTGCTGTTGGGTATCGTGATTAAGTACCTGCGAAGGGCGAAGGGCGCAGGCGAGACACCCGGCTGGCACCGTCTGCATGTTAACTGCTTCGTCTCGGGAGATAACCCAATTTTGAACTTAACTAGCTCCAGGCTGCTGTTCATTGCGTTCAAATGCTCTTATTTCGTGAAATTATCGAGCATTCTGAGCACTCCTAACGAAAATAACAGCACGCGTTTTAAAATCAACATGTCTATGACTTGGATGCATACGGAGAACACAGACAAAAAAATCTTGGGATTTCATCGCAAAAGTGATGGCAACCATACTCATTTATGGTACCCGAAATTCTAAGCTCGTCTGCCGCTGAAAATCTCAGCACCGCTTGAATTTTTAGTAGTTGCTGCAATGTTTTGTTACAAATGCTACGATTTCCAATAAATTTCACGCCAATGCCGAGAATTATTTTTTTTGAGTTTTGCAAAAAAAAAAAAACGGAGTATCGTGATTTTGCATCACTTATTGTACTTGGAAATCCATCTATTTTTTTACAGTGCATGTAAAGGAGCGAATGTGAAAGCATGGAGAAAGCTTTGAAAAGTTTCTGGTGATGCAGGGAGATGTGCCGCAGGTGCCCCTGAGATCACCTCAGGGCTCAGTGGGTCACTTCTATCGATTAAAAAAAATCTGTCACTATTTCGGTACCTACACGCACTAACGGCAAACGGTAAAACCACAAAAAACAACCTTTTTTGTGACTAGGGACACCAAATAATTAGTTGTTGTTTCTTTTCTTTCTTTTTTAATCATTCTGTGATTTTATTAGCCTTCGGCAGAAGTATCCAAAATAAATTTAAACTAAGTTCACATACCTATCCGCCCAATTGCAGATAAAGTTTCTCAGACTCACCATACCTGCAAACAGAAGAGAGACAAGTAATTTTTTCTGATAATTACCACAGAACTAAAACGGCCCATAGAAACGAATGAAGGATAAACTGAGTATTTTTTTTCAACTTATCGAAAAATGCATCTGCTACAGAACCATTTAGGAAATGCAAGATCGTAATAACCATCTCTTTATTCGATTTCTTCAAGTTATCTTAACGTAGATGAAAGGAAACAGTAAATCGTAGATTTTCTCTGACAAATCCCTCGCAAACCTTCATTCATTCAAAAGGGAAAAGACATCTGAAACGCGACATAAAAATCACATTTTGACGTGCTCCTGTGTCTACAACGAAAAAGAAGGCGAAGAGTGTCAAAAATGAAAGGACGATATCAAGGAGAAGGGGGAAGAAAAGCAGAAATGAAAAATTAAATTGGGAAGAAAGTACTAACAATGAGAAACGAAAGAACTTCCAAGAGGCGCTCCAATCGTTGAAGTTTTAAGAACGTTCGAACGTTTCCGGCCAAGAGGTGATAGGAAAGTGACTTTAGTTTGAGATCCAATATGGAAGCAAGTAATAATAAAGGTAAAGCCAGAGACACTAAAGAAATAAGCATAATCTTTTTGTAGATTTCGCACGTTTTATATTAACAACGATTTTGGTTGAATCTTGTATATAACTGAAAATTCAAACCAACATTCTCTTCCTACGAAAAAAAGGAACACACCCGAAGAACGTAGTAGCAAAGTACAAAAGACAGCGGCGGATTTTGAAGGCGAGGCAAGGCACAATAGCGGCTCTTGTTAAATTTGTCTCAGCCGCGCCCCCTAAATAAGTTCACGTTGAGAGACAAGAGTGAAGGGTTGTTTAGGAAAAAAGAAAATTATGGGGGTGGGAACATTATTTTCTTGATCTGTTGATAACATTTTTTATTTTCGAAGGCCTAGGAATTCTCGTAAACAGCACGAAATTAAACGTCTCCGTGGAGGAGACCGCCACAAATAATAGCTTACCACCTCACAAAAGAAAATTGGCGCATGGAATTGTCCTTGGTAGTATTAACATTGACGTCCAAACACTCTCAAAATGCTCATATACAAAAAATAAGATGTTAACACTTTTTGGAACAGGAACAAGTGCCTGAGAAGCAGATATTGGAGGAGGTGATCATAGTCAGTGTGATAGAGATACTAAGAGTAATAGTTAAAGAACATTTTTATGCAAACAAAACAACTCGAGAGATGTTAATCCGCATAAAACATTTTCTAAAAGGTAAACTCACGCTAGGTTTGGTGAAGAGACCTGGATATACGTTATATCAATGAGCTGTGTGGGCTACCTACTCATGAGTTGCATGTGCTTGTTCTCTATGTAACCTCGACGGCAGCCGTGTTGGTGGTCATCGCAATGCGGTATATTCTTCAATGCAACGACGCCGTTTAAAGTGCAAGACAACGTATTTTGAAACAGAATTAAGCAAAATGAACGAGGGAGCATTGACCAGCGTCAACTAGCACAACCAACACACAATTCGTAAATAAAGTGATCACCAACATGGCCGCCATCAGGGAAGAGAGACAAGGAGATGGCAGTCATGAGTGGGCAGCCCGCTCTGCTCGTAGATATCACCTGTACTAGAGAGGAGTCATTGAGGTTGCAAAACAATAAGCGCCGCCATCTGGTTTCCGAAGTCTCTCCGTAAGCTACAATGCATTTTGCGGTCCTGTAAGATACAAAATCGCTGCCCAAAGCCTCCTCTCTAGCATGTCCAGGGCTCTAGTTTGGTAATGTGTACCTAACTTCTATCGCGGCTTCGCGACGAAGACAAGAAATATCAATGTCACCCACCAACGCTATACAAGAGAAAGTTGTTGAGAAGTACACAAGTTGAGCTTGGAAAGAATTGTGGAAAATTTGTGTCGGGATGGCGTTGATTAAGTTATGATGAAAGTGTCACTCTTGCAGGGACGGTTGCTTCTACCCAAAAGGGGACGTCAGAAAAGGAAAGGCATAGCACCCTCCGCAGGAATTAGACATGGCAGTGAAAAAACTGGGGGCTGCAGCCGGGCTGCTTCGCCTCCAGCACAGACCAAAAACGAAAAGCAAAACTAATTAATCTGACCTGTTACGTATTTATTCGAGGTGAAGAGCATGAAAGGAGCCCCTCGCAAGGGTGAGTTGAGCAGTTGAGGGTCCCGAATGTTCGCGCCCGCCGTTTCAACCGGTGTTTATTTTCCCTACCGTGTTGCGTTTCGAGCGTGAGTGAGCTTCAATGAGCGTGTATGGCCGATCCTGTCTGCGTTCCTTACTATAAGCGATCAACCGCATTAAAAATGTACGACTCCTTTATTCTCATTGACCACCGGCCTTAAATAAAGGATCCAGGGATCCTTTACCAATAGGATCGAATGTATACTCTCCGAAAAATGTTGATCAAACGACTTCAATCCAACAGACTACCTCAGATAAACAAAGTCATTATCTGCCATTGAGTTGATTTTCTAAGTTTTTGGATATTTTGTGAAGAAATAAACATGTCTAAAGATATAGTTGTGCTTACCATCAGAATAACCTTTTTACTTGTAATTGAATAAAGGCAAAAATATTGACATACTCAAATCAGTGGCTTCACTTTTGCGGGTAAAAATTATGGATGTACAAGCAGTCAAAAAAGTACTGATCTCTTCAAATTTTTGAAAACTCAGCAACTTCGAAACGGAAGGAAATACGCCAGAAAAGCACGGAAGAAAGTAGCCCGTTCTTTAAGAGATCAATTATCATGATTCTGGCTGTTTTATCGATCTCTTTCCGGCCCAAAATACCAGAGGTTTAAAAAAGTTGGAGCGATCAATACTTTTGAGACTGCTAGTTTGTGGTGCTTTAGGTCAACCATAGTTAGGTTCGGTGCCTTGACGGGTTGATAAAGCTTTGGTTTATTTCTCACAATGTTAGGTGACGTTCGAAAATATCATAAAAGCGTTGACCTTCGAGGTAAAATCGCTAAATATTTCACGTGAGAATTATTTTGAAAAATGATGATTTTACTGGTGTCTCGAGATCGTTAAGATTTTCTAAAACTTACAATTTTTGGTGTTATGAGACCATTTTCATTTTTCTAGGGGTCATAAAAGATATATAAAAATAACATTGACGTATACGTGGGCAGCGAAACTATTAAGTGCACGAGCGTAAAGTTTTTCGTTGATGGGAACAACACATCAGAGATAGTTGACATCTCCGCTCAGATTTACATTAGAGAACACCGGAAGTTTGGTGAAATGTTCTCGACGATTTTTCCCCAGTAGCATCAGCCTGCTATTTATCAGAGAGTGCAGTCGGCCGACCCATAATATTTCATCGACCAAACAGCATTTCAATGGCACTTTCATTCATTCATTCCGGGGTGGTGGACAGTTGCGGACTTTCGTCCGATTTGCCTCACAAAAACGGGACGCAAAACATTTGTATCGCGCCGTCCGCCAAAAGCGATGGATTCAGACTTGGAGGGCACATCATCAGTCAGGTCCACCAGTTCAGGGGCAATATCGATGTAATTGTAAGGCTGTGCGTCTCTGTCCTTCAAAATTGACACCCGCGAAGGAAAAAAAGCTAGTAGGCCGAGAAAAACAATAATCACTACTGATTTTAAAAGTTGTGTTTTCAACCTCTTGATCTTCCCCTTTTTACCTAAATGGAGTAGAGTGATAGCGAAGCAAGGCTCAGAAAACAGAATCCCTAACTGCAAGCTTGTTTATCAATCAGCTCCCAGGATATGCTTCACTGTATATTTGAATCAGTGACAGTGTGATATTCAGTGAATTTCCACTGAACCGCAGAGACTCTCCCTCAGAGTATGAATTAACAAATTTTATTTAGCAGAACTAGCAAACAATGCAAATATGCGTGAATTCATATTTTTCCACTAATAAGGTTAATGAACTTGGGAAACTTGCGATACTTTCAATTAACATACACTTAATAGTTTTTTTTTGCAATTGTGTTTATTTTTCATGGTCTTTTTTTTCCCAATTTTTTTAACCTTTACTTTATTATTTTTTCTTCCCATTTTTTTCGTGTCTTTATTTTGTGTTTGTTTCTTTTTTTGTGAAAAGAGTCGGTAACAGCCAATTAAGTTGCAATGGGTCGTCCAAAGATTACCTCATTTATAAAGAAATTATTACTCAAATTGTACTCATATTTCAAAGAAAAGATCAAGACGGGGGTGCACTGCTACGTGGACGTAAAGTCCTTCGTTTAAAATGGCCAATTCTTACAAAAATCCTGTTGTAAAATCAAAAGAAAGGAGAACACAAACGCAGTAAGTTCTTCTAAGATAAGCGTCAGACCGTCAGACGGAAGAGAGACCGAGAAGCCATTCAGTTTCAGTGCAGACAGTTTTCCACGTACCAGCTACGGAGAGCTACTACCGAACGCCGGCGGCGATTGCCGAGAAAGACTGAAGGCATTATACCACCCAGTAGTAGACTGCGCTTCTGAGAGATGAGGTTCAACAGACTTGGGGTTATTTGCTACAGACGTAGGGTTTCCTCGCGTAGCCGTATTATTCAAACTACGCAGATCACTAACACTAGATCATCCGCAACTCATGATGTTACCATATCCGTGAAAATATCAGAAATTCGTTTCGAAGCGGATGACCCTTTGAGGGGATTAGTTACTGATTCCGCCACAGTGCAGCATCTAGATGGATTGACCAGCTGGGTTGAATGCCCATCTCTCTCCCCCGACTCAAAATAATAGAACGATAAACAAGAAAACCAACACAAAAACGTCAGCCCTCGTGTGCAGACGGATCTGAAGCAAACATGACATCAGCAAGCAGATTAAAATACGAGGGGAAGACAGAGCCATGGTTCAGTGATTAATAATTTGTTATGAGAAACATCGCTCGGAGAAAGACAGATAAAGGCCTGCAGTACTAAAAGGAAACAGGCCCAGTTCTTCGCTCAAAACTTATCTGCAAGGTAGATAGAACTTGAGCCGGATGAGGATGTTGAAGGTAGAGCAACCGACGACGCTGAACATTGACGATATCGATTTCAAGATTAATTTGACGAGGTGAAAAAGGTGATCAGGGGGATGATAATTGTAGTGATCTGGCAGCAGTTCAATGGGTCAATTGGAAGGGTTAACAGCAATGCTCAATGGCTTTCTCTTTCGAGAAAGCGAGTGGCTGTATAGATGGGTCGCTCCGAATTCGATGGTAATAAAATCTTGATACAAAGAAACAAGAGCGTCATTTTAATCAACAAAATTCAAAAATATTATAAGCGTGTAGCGATGAAGCCTGGACCACTACCCTAGAAACTGGTCAGATTAGAAGTTTTGAATTTGAAGAGCACTAAAATTGTTGATTAATTTTAGTATATTCATTTCCTAAGATCCGATCAACTCTGAAAAAGGTCACTCAACACAGCGTCAGCTATGTGGACTACATTGCAGTAGGTATTGGATATAAAAAATAAAACAAAAATAATAACGTTAGGCCTACTTCTGTTGGGAAGTTTAAATTGCATTCATCGTTCAAAACGTTGTGTGTATTTCCGAATTTCTATTTACGAGGAGGGTGCGAAAGTGAAAAGTAGGAATACTGTTTTCCGTTTGTGTTCAGGATTGTATTTATAAACTAATTGACTGTGACCATTTTTTCTATTTTTTGTTTGTTTTTTGTTTGTTTTCGTTTTGAAGAAATGCTGTATAAACCTGCCAGTAGTTCGTCGTCAGTTCGCTGAGCAATTTTCGGAAAAGTGACCCAATTTAAGATCGACCTATTTCGCTGCTCGTCCCCCCCAAATAAAATTAGCTTGTCATTTCATTAAGTGTCCAAGTTTTTGAAGAGCGGATTAAGTTGATTTGCCAGATCTCTTGAAACGGAGCTACAATTTGCATCCTGCTGGGAACTACTTCCATACAATTCGACAAAATGAAAGTCATTTACTAGTCGCGAGAACCGACTTATACAAAGCACAGCGTTCTGCAGTTTTACGAGCATTGCGCATTACAAGGCAGCAAGCAACGCTCCTCAAAAACTAAGCGTGGTCTTCTAATTGCTGCAGTTTATACAGTATAGCCTCGCAACTTGAGAAGTGAAACCTTCAAGCCCGAAATTCCCAGTCTCCATCAACCAAAAGACAGGTAAAACTTTGCGCATCGTGCAACTACAAAAAAATCCTTTTATGTTAATTGTCATTAATAAAGAGACTCAATGTAACCACTACTTTTAGCCATCGCTATAAACGTCCCAAGTTCTTTAATTTTTCTGTCAGCTGAAAAAGATATTAAAACAAAGCTTTGCATAAAAAAAAAGTCTTTACTCAAAACAATTAGGCGTATACTACACAAAATCTTTTTGCTTGGAAATTAAATTACGGGAAAGTTCAATTGAACAAGCTTAATATTACAGACGTACTGTATTATACTTTTCATTTGCTCATACAACAAAAGCTCTGTTCACAAACCACTTTTTGAAAGTAACCGAACAGCATCATGACACTACACAAATTAACGAAAGAGTTCAAAAAAATCATGGCGTTTACATCATTTGTGTGTCTTTTCTTCCCAAAAAGTTGATATATGTAAAAACATAAATAAATATATATACATATTCATAACTACACATTGTATTCTTATTAAGTGTTACGTTCTTCGCTATGTGAAGTAATTTTGCGTGTGTACTATTCCGTACTGAAATTACAGGAGTGAAACTTTAGATTAACATTGAGTTATTAGCATGGGCATTCTACGCCCTTGGAACACTGTCGGAAGCGAGCCTTTGACGGGGAAGGGCAAAGTGAGCCAAGGTCAATCCTGTCAAAATAAAATTACCTACAAACCAATACAGTTAAGAATCAAACCACATGTATTTCGTATTTTCGTAATTTTCAAACCTCCAATTTTGATGTGTTCTTCACAGATACTACTTTCCACCCAGCAAGCCGCTTATTGGCGTTGGAGATATCTCACAACAGCTTAATTAATTCCGAATATTTTTATTTATTGTTGATTTTAGATTTCTGTGTTGGTTGTCAAACCAAAATTTTCATTTTATAAAATCTCAAACGAGACACTTATTTTCAGTAATAAATCTCTGATGTAATATTTTAAGCAACGTGGGACGTTTTTATAAGGGTAATATTGGTCTAAGAGTGCCCCCGCTAATGATTTCCTCCAGCGAGCAACTCTCATGACTCCAAAGCCTGATCGGAGCATGGCTTCGCTTTCAACCAAAATCGCGCATGGTCTCCGGAAAGACAGGCGACGAGGGGCTTCCGTTTTGATACAGTCGATTCACGCGTGTTTTTGGCGATCACAGCTCGCGACCCGAAATTCGCGAAACGCCGAGGAAATGTAGGCACTGCATTCGCATTCTCGGCACATGCTTCGTGTCTGACGACTCACACCTGGTCCGGCCAAGAGCTTTCTCGTCTAAAATCAATTGAGAAAACTACTCAGAAAGTTTTCTCCTAAGAAGTTTTTAGCGAAAGTTGTATATAGGTCAAGGGAAAAAACCGACAAAAAACGATTGGACTAGCTCTTTGTACCAATCGGGGCAAAGAAACAAAAAATCGAGCGATTTCTGTTTTCCGGCAGAGTCTTCCCACTTAGGCCGGATAGTATCACAGGTACTGTTGATTGAAGGCTAGGTTACGTCACGCAAGATTCGATGCAACTAGGTTAAGTCTAGGTCAGGTTAGGCAAGTTCAGAAAAGACGTTTGATTACGTCATGTAAGGTAAAAAAAATCACGTTGTGAACATTAAGTAACGTGAAATAGGGTTGCGATTCGGTGTGGTTAGATCATTTTAAATAAGAGCAAATTCAGTAATTGTGAGTAGTTCTGCATCTTGTAACTTTACGTATAGTCATTTTGCGTCTTGTAATTGTATGTCTAGTAATTTTACGTCCAGTAATTCCAAGCCTAGTAATTCAACGTTTTTTAAATTCTACGTGAAGTAAGCATACGTAAATTAATTTTGCATGATATCATTTCACGTTACGTAATTTTAGGTTAAGAAAAGTTTTATTTAACACGGTTAGATTGACTGAGGCTAGGTTAAGGGTATTCCAGCGCTTCCGACTAGTTAAGTTTATCGAAAAATTCGAAACGCGTGTTAAAAATCTGAAAATTGAAAAAATTATCACTTTTGACTAGTATTTACACGAGCTGTTCTTCGCGTTCTTTTTCACCTCGGTAAAAATTTATTTCTTACGTTAAAAAAAATAATCAAGTTGCTGGTTTGACTCACTTTTCTACAAAATGCGGCTGTATTTAAAGTTTTTTAAAAATGAAACGAAACGGTGGATTGCCGTCAAACTTTTCTAAATTGTTTCTGATACCCCAATCTCCGCTGGAAACAGTTTTTCGATCCTCATCTAATCTTGATCAGACACTATCAATCATAATTCAACAGATTTAGCGCCATTTTTCGGAGCTGCCATAAGAGCCCATGTATTTTTTCCCAACTTTAAAATTAAATTGCGTAAAAAGGGAACGGTCAAATTTTCTTAGACTATTTGCCATTCGATTGACATACACGTTTTGAACTAATCCTGAAAATATCAAGTCCTTGTCTAATTTTAGCCCATTGCGGTGGAATATCCTTAAATACGGTTAGATTAACTGAGGCTAGGTTAAGTTAGGTAAAAACCGGTTGCTTCAGAAAGGGATGAGTGACTGCAGCGACGTACCTCCAGTGTGTCACGACTCACCCTCCACGCTTTCACGCCCCATGAAAAGAAGAGGGCGCAACGCGTACGCTCAACAAATTTGACTTCGAACTCCGCGCGTCCGACGCGGAGACGACGGGCGCCCAAATAAAGCCGTCCGGCGGGCGACGCACCTGCGACACGGGCGACGCACCTCCTACACGGACGCGCGTCATGTCTTATGGGAAGACGGGGCGCCACGCCGACTGGCTTTGCGCTCAACTTCTTCATTGCCCGCCTAAGCCTCCAATGTCTGGACCACTTTTCAAAGCCACTATTGTGTCTTCACTCGCTTCGAAAAGCCTGCAGTGCTCTGCTCGCTATTCGGGTAATCCCGATAGTCTACCACCCGGAATACAAAAGGGCGACACTTTTCGTGGTGGAGTTGGGCGTCAGAGATTGCTTGCGCTTAATTCGTTCGCACCCAAGGTGCCGCGTGCCGGGGTACACACCCGAAACTTGCGATGGACTCGCTTCAGAAGTCTTACTGGTGTCCGGGTTCTAAACCAATTAAAACAACGTTTTTGTCATTCAGCACGGAAGTAAACATTGAGAATACGTTTCTCTCTATTTTTATTAAATGAGTACGTCTCAAACTGTAGAAAATATAACTGTACACAAAGTTTCCAGGCAAAACTTGAATTAAAAAAGAGTAATAGTTTTGTTTAAACAGTTGCGAAGTTTAAAGTAGTATTTCCTTTAAACCATTGCAAAGAAAGTAAGATCTCCACCCTTTTCCAAACTATCCGTAACTTTTTGACAAAGTAGAATGTAGTCCCTACTTTATTTCACTTATATATTTTATTCTGTGCGTTGGTCGATTAGCTAACATCACAGGAACGATTCATCCGCTACCGCCCAGCGATGCCGTTCGGAAACAGTAAAATTTATTTAAAAGGATCTTTTAAGATCAGCATTTTCACACTTTAATATCACCCCTCTTGAAATCTAAAGTTTAATAATCTAGGCGTTTTCCGAAGCATAATATTGTGTATTTTAAAGGGAAAATCATTCGAATTTCTCTTAAGCCAAATTTCACTTTAAATACTTTGGGTTGTTATGGGTTAAGAAAAAAAGTGTATCTAATTTGATTAGGAATCACTGCTAAATTTAAAATTGTCAAATTCCATTAATGTTATCTTTTGCGCGCAAGAATGCGTTACTCCTTGAGGCAGCCTTACAAAGAACGTTCATTCACTCATACATGAAAAGACTATGTATAAGGGAAATAACAATGGTTTAAAATCGACACTCTAAAGTTTTCATGAACGAGTTTCTGTAATTTCTTCACGCATTTCGTAACGTTCTTTAGTTTAAAATGATCATTCTTAGTTGTACTGCAATGCTTTTACAACTTTGGGTAGCATTTTGGATGACTGCATGAAACTTTAACATACGATTGTCCACATTACGCTGTGTACAAAAATCCACTTTGAAAAAAAAAGAAACATAACTTTCAACAATGAAATATTAAACAAAACGAGCAAAGTTCAGCGTAAAACTGGTTTAACAGCGTGGGGAGAGGCTAGTTTCGTTATCAAACACGGTTTTCCCGACACCA
>Ga0058701_10001748_pt1 | contig 15809 bp, 8 predicted proteins | sample AgamicOrMae_FD_97039 | JGI IMG/M metagenome (GOLD analysis project Ga0058701, IMG submission 97039) | Agave microbial communities from Guanajuato, Mexico - Or.Ma.e | ecosystem: Host-associated > Plants > Phyllosphere > Phylloplane/Leaf | place: Guanajuato, Mexico | collected 2012-06-04
CCAGTCCCTTATTGTTCATCGCCCTCTTTCTCTCCGAACGAGCAATCAAGATAGTACGGTTATAATTAAAACGTTTTAGTCAACAAGAAAAAAAAGCCGCAAAGCCAGACTTAAGAAAATGTAACCAGTTTGTCTTCCGTAGGTTCTACACAGAGGAATGAATCAGAATACAGACAGGCAACGCCCAAGAAGAAACCCACGGTTCACGTAATGCGTGAATCCTTCACGGTGACCCCTTGCGTTTTATATCCACAAGTTTCGAGTACCTCTCGAAACTAATATCACCATTGAAATCGCAGTTCTGAATTTCTTTTCATTTGACTCATAAGTGTAATAAAACGATAAGTTCCACTCGGGACTAACAGAGCGTCATGGTCACCGACTATAACCTATAAATTGACTGAGGATATTTTTCGCATCGGGCTTATGATTTAAATTCTACCGTTCTAGAGTACAATCATTTATTACCTCAATATGAAAAATACACAAACACTAATAATTTACATAATTCAAAATTTAACATTTTTCTGAAATAGTTTTTTACCTTTGACATCTCTTTAGCACAATATAAACCGCTGCATCGCACATTTACATCGGCATTGGGTCTATTTTAAAACAATATTGAGACGAATCTCCCGAAGGACTTCCAAAAACAGTCTTTCGTATTATACAAGCGTCGCAAATAAAAATCTAATCCTTTTATTAAATATATATTTGACTTGACTAATTTTCCGAAGTAACAACGTAATCAGCCAACTTTTGTTGTACCTTCGTCGTAAGTTGTCGCTTCCCTCTTTTGTCTCTTTGGGCGAACCAAAGTTGCAACTAAAGGCAGAGTCGATCTCGTTAATATACAAAATAGAAAAAAGCATTTAATGGTTGGAACCACGATGGACAACAATTTAAGTAAATTAGTTTAGCAGCCAGATTGTGAACTCTAGATAATACTGAATTTTGTAACGGTCGTTAGTGCATGCCAAGTAAAGTAAAAAATCTTGAGAGTAACGCCCCGCCCCACGTGACTTCCGGTGCGCCGGCAACGGGGCGCCCAATCGTTCTGTAAGGCTGGCAGTGATTGGCTAGGATTTCATTCCTCCCTTCAACGCATCACAATTTAAGAAATCAACTCAGAGGATATGTGCCCTGCGGTTCGGAGAGTTGGATACATCTAATGTACATTAATTACTTATAGGACAAAAGAAAATAGTTTTACGATCTGTTACAAAAGGCACTCTCTGGCAGTAATCATATATTGTCCTGGAATATGTACACCAATAATTGTTCAGTACACTGAGAAAAATACAAACGCTTTTTAATATATAAAACAAGCTAGTAAGGGGAGTTCTGTTAAAAACGTACGAATGAGCATCTTAAAACGAAAGAAAATTCTAGTTACAACTGAACACAATATCTATTAGCTATATAACTTGATGGCAGTATGCAAAATATATCCCCAGCCCCAGACTGCCATTCGTCGTAAGCTCTATACAAGAGATCACAAGTTTCATTTTTATACAAACAATTCCCTCAAAAACTAACTTACCTAATTTACTTCCGGAAATTGGGCACATCTTACACTTTCATATCAACTGTACAATATATTCAACAGACTGGCCACACTGAGTGCTTCCGTCTGCAGTTCCAAGACAAAAATACACAGTCCGTGAGTGAAATCAAATTAGTCTCTATGGAAATGTTGGTGTATGTACAGCACAAGTTAATCTTAGTAAAGGAGAGAGAAGAACCTTACATAAGCCTAGGAGGAATTTTTCCAGTTAGACGAGCAAGCAGCACTTGCCGAATCAGTCTTTCATATGTCCCTTCCCTTCATCACAGACACGCTCAAATAATGACTAAATTAAGTTAGGACATGCTGGGCTGGGCTGGCCCGGCCCTCGCCTGCTTTATGCTTGCTAAGCACCAAAAGTGTCTAGGGCAGGCGCCGCGCGCGCGCGCCGGTCGGCGGACCGGCGGCGGCGGCGCCTCTGCAGCCGCTACCGGCCGCTGCCACCGTCGGCGCCGGCGCTGCTGCCCGCCGCCGCCGTCGCCTCGGACCGCTTCCGCCTCTTGGAGCCCTCCTTGGCGCCCTCCTTGGCGGCCTCCTCCGCCGGCCTGCTCGCCTCGTCCTCCGCGCCCTCCTTCGCGGCGGCCTGCTTCTTGGGCGAGTCGGACTTCTTCTTCGTTCTCTTTCTTCTTGCGAGCTTCTTCCGCTTCTCCTTCTCGCTCTCGCTGTCGTCCAGCCACGTCCAGTCCTCCTCCACCAGCTCCTGGACGCGACTCGGGGCGCAAACCGCGCCCGCGCCCTTCTTCGGGGGAGAGACGCTCTCCCTGCGGGGCGCCCGCGCCGGGTTCCCGGCCGCGGCAAGCGCGCCGCCGTCCGCGCTGGGCTCGGCCACGGCGCCCACACTGCTCTCGTCGCTGCTGAAGTCGAACACGCTGTAGTCGGTCGCGTCGTGCGTGCTGGCCCGCCGCTGCTTCCGCGCTCGCCCGCCGGCGTCGCCCTCGCCCTTCTCCGCGCGCGGCGTCCGCGCTTTCGCCTCGGAAGACTTGCTACTCTCCCCCTGGTCGCTCTTCTTCTTCTTCAAGATCTTCTTCTTCTCCACCTTGGCCACTTTGCTCGGGGTTCCTTCGTCTTTGGTAGGCGGCTCCTTCCTCTTAGCGGCCGACTGCCTCTTCTTCGCGGGCGCCTTCTTCGGAGTCTCTTCCGGCTCCTCTTTCACGACCACCGGCTCTTCCACCGTCTTGGGCTCTTCCGCGGGTTCGGGCGTTTGCTCCTCGACCTCCGGGAAGAGCTCACTGGAGCTCCTCTTCGATTCGCTCCTCTCCTCTCGGCTGCTCCTGTCTTCCACCTCCCGCTTCAGCTCCAGAGTCAGCGGTTCCACTTTCGGCGATTCGTCAAACTCGTAGATCTCCATCTTGTCTTTGACCGGTTTCACCTCCGTCGAGGGCTTGGACAACTTCCTCCGCTCCGCGAACGAGAAGCGCGGCGCGGAGCTGGACGACTTCCTCACGATCGGGATGCTCTTCAGCCTGGACTCCTGCTCCGAGACCGGGCCATAGGCGCCGACCAGGGCCGGCTCCTTGGCGACGGTGAACTTGACGGCGTCGATGCCCCACTTGGGCGACTCCTTGGTGGCGGTCTTGGCCGCCTTCCTGCAGGGCCCCAGCTCCCTCAGGGCGGCCTCCGCGATCACCTGCACCTCCGCCGTGTGCTCCAGCAGCGCCGACTCCACCGCCAGCGCGATCTTCTTGTTCTTCAGGTCCTTCGTCAGCAAGGAGCGCCCTTTGAAGGGGTTCGTGACGCGCTGCTGTATCTCTGAGACCTTTTCAGCGATCTCCGCCGAGTCCAGGTCGTCGTCTTCTTCTCCTTTGACGTCCGCGTCGCTCACTCGGGCGGCGGATGAGTCCAGCTTGGCTTCCTCGCTCTCGGCTGCTTGTTTGGCGAGTTCTTCCGGGGTCGGCTCAGGGTGTTCGGCACGTTGGTGTTCCAGTACCTCCCTCGGTGACTTGAAGTTGATGCCACACGCTGGAACGGGATAAGGGACACGTTAAAGGAGGTCCACGATTAAGCTGACAGACTGGAGTAATTCGATACTTACACGAACATAGGAATGCACCGTCGTCGCCTACGACTGGATCCGCGCAGAACTCCATTGGACTGGCTGCGCGCGAGTCGGTATCTGACCAACAAACACAGTTTGTTACCTCAAGCTCTTGCAAATAATATGGCATCTAATCCGACTGGTAAAAGTGCTTAAAATTGTAAAACCCTGAATTTCTACGACATTAACATGAGCAGAATTTAAGAATTCCAGTTACTTCATTCGGCGAAATTCCCTAAAACTCACGTTAAAAATCTAATGGTCTACCGCATCTCCATTCTGTTTGATCTTTAGCGTACCTGATAAATTATCTTCTTGTGGTTCCGGAGATAGAAGGTTAGCGTGAGCGTTCGCAATGTGGCGCTTCACAAAGGCACCACTCATAAACCTGAAAAGAGATCACAGAATTTAACAATGGAAAAAAGTCATACACCCTTAAAATTCGAAGAGAACATGAAGACTTGCAGACAAGGTTATTGCGCATTGGCCAAGAGTAATTCCCAGAAAACTCCTTTTTTTTTGGTAACGTTAAGTCAGGATTTTTTAAATTAAAAACACATGACTAGCTCAAATCACAGCAGGCAAGGTTGACCAAGGTTTGCAAATACCTGCCTTGAGATAGCATTAATGTGAGATACCCTTGGTAAGCAATACACCTCGTTTAAGTTTACCTTGACTCGAAGAGCCTACCTCAAGTTAACCCAAATTTTCAGGAAAAAACAATGAATTTTCCTATAAAAACAGAAAGTTTTCAATACTTTGGAACAAGCGAAATTTCCACATTTCCCCACGTACACAACGACTCAGATGTACTTCGATGAGTCTCCCTGATTCAGTTCTCCGATCCACCGAAAAAAAAAGAAAAAAAAAACGCAAAGCAGTAAGTGCAAGTAAACTTACTTTTCGGGACAGTGAGGGCACGGATGTCCCTGATACTGGACAAACATTGGTTCGGTCCTGCTGTTGCGCCGTTTTGGGGTCACGTTCGTCGGGGTGGTGGACCCAGAATGGGACGACGCTCCATCTCCGTCGTTGTCGGGCGGATTAGGGGTGCTCCTCGGCGATTCCCTCTGATTGGCCGCGTTGGCTTGGTGGCGCAACGCCAGTTTGTTCAGCAGGCCGAGCGTGAAGCGGCTGCCAAAATAACTTTCGTTTTAGACCTCCAGATATTTTGGCTAATTTCACCAAAACCGAAGCTAGCTTTCACCGAGTTTACCTTCGATCCGTGTCCACCGAACTGGCCGCTCCAGTAGTCGATTTACTCAGGTAATTTTTCAGAGCCCGGTCGAGAAGTCCTCCAAGGGCGTGCGACATTTGCATTCGCAGAACTCGGCTTTTGGCTCTGCAAAAACGAAGTCATATATTTAAGAGAAGCACGGTTTAACATCCCTAACCTCAAAAAATGTTGTGCCAGATATTTTTGTTTTACGATGACATTACATTGGGCTAAGTTTAGAAAAATTACGTTATGTTCAGGGATAGGTGTGGTCCGGTTAGACAAGGTTGAAGTAGGTAACGTTTCGTATGGTACAAATTCTAAGAACCGACGTAATTTTACGTTTTGTAAAGCTACGAAGAAAAGGTTAGATTTCGTACAGCTAGTTTACGTTAACCCACTACCGCCCAGCGAAGCCCTTCGAAAATAGAAAGAAATATTTTAGAGGATCTTTTCAGTTCAGTATCGTCACAATTCAAAAAATATCAGCCCCCTGAAAACCTGAAATTTAATTATTTAGGCATTTTACAAAGCTTAAAATTGCGTATTTTATTGGGAAAAATCCTTTACATTTATCTTAAGCTAAATTTCACTCCAAATACTTTGGGCTGTTATGGGTTAAGTGAGGTTAGGAGGGTAGGCAGTGAAATTCATACCCCGGACTAGGTGACGCAGGCACCGCCTTGGACGGGTCGTTGTGTCCCGAATGCAGTTCCTCCATGTGCAACTCTAGGGCCACTTGATCGACGACCATTTCTCGGCACACCTCGCAGATGATTCGGTGTTCACTGCTTCCTTCGGCAGACAGCTTGGCTCTCCGGTCCACCCGTTGATCTGAAAAGACCCAACATGATACTCCTTTCCCCTAGTAATCTTCTAAGACCGAACAATCGGGTGCAAAAGTTCTCGGCTTTTTTTTCAGAGAATGAGTATTTCAGAACCCAACTTACTTTGGCTATGATGTTGAGCCATATGGGCTTTCATGGCCTGCAGCCCAAGGAAGCGGCGATGGCAGGACGGGCACCACATCTGACGATCCTCGTAAAGCTCGTTCAAGCTGTTGCCACCAGCGGCGCCACTCTTGGGTCGAGGCATCATCGATACAGGGCTTCGGGCTGCAAATAAAACGAAATCTCTTATTCACAGTTGTAACCAGTGTTTTGGGTTTGAAGGCAGTTACGAGGCCCCTACACTATCAAAAACAAAAACTGGCTTGAATTAAACTCGAGGAGTAAAATAAGAAAAGCTTGTTATCACATCATGAGGATTTGAGCTAATCCCAAGTGGTGATTAAAATCAATTTTCTCGACGAGAACCCTCAATATTTTTGACTGTAAATAACAACTTTTTCTTGGGACAAACACATTTAACATCGCATTTCGGAACCAGTGTAATTCTTGATTTAGCAACGTTAAGTGTGTTATTTTATTTTTATTCATTATCATCACCATTATTCATTATTACGACATACCCTTGACCCTCAAAGGAACAAAGTGCCCAATTTTATCACCATTATTCATTATTACGACATACCCTTGACCCTCAAAGGAACAAAGTGCCCAATTTTACTCAAATAACTTCATCATAGGTTAACATTAACAGTGGGTCAAGAACAACCCATCGGAATAAAACGTTCTCAAATTTTCCGGTTAAAAATCTACCCATTTAACGGTCCTCCAGGAAGAAAGGACGCTAATGAAATGTTATTCCTCCGGCTAGGTATTAAATTAAGCTACATTACAAAATCGGATAAGTAGATTTCGTCTGTAGCGAGACTGTACGTACTGTCATCTCTGGAGGAAGTACTGGGGTAGGCGTCGGCGCTGGAGTGTGCTTTGCTGGGCGTGGAAGCGCGAGACGTCGACGGCGCAGGCGACTTGGACGACTTCCGCGATGGCGGCGGCGTCGAAGGGGTCTGCGACGTCATCTTCTCGCTCTCCGGGGGCTGGTTCGGCCTCTGGTTGTCCAAGTCGAGGAGCTGAGTCTCCTCCGGCGGCGCCCACATCACCGAACCCGGCGCACCCACCAATTCCTTCGAAACAAACTTGCCAAGTCAGACTTTCTGAGGTTCGATTCAGTAATAGCGCCCACTAACTGCTTCGAAACGACTGCGAAACTATTAGATTCTGTTTCTCGCACCTCTAATTTCTCCACAACAAACGTTTAACCAAGCATTGTTACAAAACCGAAACTTTAAGTAGGATTTGGCGATTGGAAGTGGATAGATTGGGGGGTATTCGATAGCGCCAAAAACCACAAGCGCCAACGCCGCAAGCGCCAGTCCGTAACCGCCAAACGAGAAAAGTTGCAAACGCCAAAGTTCGTATAGGTTAGGTTAGGTCAAGTTTGGTTAGGTTAAGTTAGGTTAGGTAAGGTTAGTATTGCGGTTAAGACTTTTGGCGTTTGCGACTTTTCTCGTTTGGCGGTTACGAACTGGGGTTTGCGGCGTCGGCGCTTGTGGTTTTTGGCGCTTATGACAGCTACCCGATAGATTAAGAAAAAAACTACGGACGAAAATTGATTTAGGAAGTAATGTGGGGGTTAGTTTTTTTTTAGCACCCACTATTTATTTGAGGATTGACTTCTCTGGTTAGGATTTTATTGGGTCGATTTCCAATATTGTATAGTTTGCGCGTGTTATACCTCGAAGGAGCCTTCGCCTAGTTGCCTTAGAACAGCCATTTCTTCGTCAGTTGCTCCAACGGCATTCTGGATCTCGTTGAGAGCGTATCCGGTGTAAACTGAGTCCGGTATTTCCGACGCCCCACCGCCATCGCCAGCCAGAACCTGGACATAAGCGTCAAATTAGTTAGGCGACATATTAATTTATACATAGAAGATATTTGCATTAAAACCTCAGGTATATCATGCTTTCCGAAATCTTAATTCATTTTTTTTCCCGAAAGCCTCAGAATTAGGAATCGTTACCTGATTGACGGAATCCAATATGGAGCCAAGACCGAATCCCATGTTGCTCGTCATGTCTTCGGATGCTGCGTCAGGGATTCTCCACGGTCCCCAACCGCTGTCGCCTCCTTGCCAAGGCCGGTTGTCGTAACAGTGGTACTGCTGGTCAGGGTAGGGCTGTTCGGCGTACGCCTGTTCTTGGGAGTAGCCCTGTTGGTGCATCTCGTTATGCGGAGGTGGGTACTCGTTAGAGAAATGACTCGCTCCTTCAACGAGCGAGGCTTGCGCGGGGGCGGGGACGGGAGGGACATCGTCCATGGAGCTAACCGCTTCGACGGGAGTCAACGTCTCAGAACTCTTCTCGAGAACCACGAGCTGCGCAAGCGATTGCTCGTTAGTTACTTCTTCTCTCTGCGACGTAAGCTCCTCTTGGCTCTCAGACACACTTTCCGGGACTGGCGGTTGCTCTACAATCTGCTTCTCTTCTTCGGGCGTAGGAAGAGTTGGTTCCTTCTCTAAAAAAGGCTGCTCTTGGGGCGTTGCTTCTGGCTCATCCGTCTTCGGGACGACTTCGGGCGTGTTCGTCTTCCCTTCGTCACCCGCCGCAGCGACGATCTCCACAGGCTGAGTCCCTCGGAGCAGCGCTCTATGGGATAGGCTGCTCAGATGTTTCGTGAGATTGTACGCCGTAGAGTAGTGGCGTTGACACAGGTCGCAGAAGAACTGCGAGCCGAGCGAACTCTTCCTCTTCTTCGGGTTCACGTCCGGTTGCTCGCCCGGAGTGGGCGAGTTGGCTGCTGGTGGGTCCATGGGGGTGCACGGTGTCGGAGCAGCGGCGCATTCCGACGACTTGACCTGCTCGTTCTCGCTCATCGGACTAACGCCCGAGCTGGGCTCGTTTTCCTTCTGCACCTCTTCAACGACGTTCGCCACCTCGGTAGCTTTACTCTTCTTCTTCTTGGGCTTGGCCGGAATAGCTGCTTCTTCGGGCGCTCCCGTCTCCGGTGCCGCAACCTCATCAGCTTCAGTTTTCACAGCAGCTTTCTTCTTCGCGGCTTTCGGTTTTTCGTTCGCTTCGACCGTCGCGGGCTCTTCGGGCTCAAGACTAGCCCCCGGATCCATTTTCGCCTTCTTCTTCCCTCGGCCTTTCGGACCTGGCTTCGGCTCGCCCTCAGCTAAACTCGACCTCGATCGCTTTCGGTTCACCTTCGGACTAGAGCCTTCGGGCAATTCTTCGGGGACCACGCTCTCCTCTGTTTCTTCCACTGGAAGCGAGGCCCGCTTCTTGCCCTTCCGTTTCACAACCACATCCTTCTTCTCGGGTTCTTTAAAGGAGGAGGCTTCGACGGGCGCAGCCTGCTCTTCCGCGGCTTTCCCTTTCTTGGTCGCCGCTGGAGGCGCAGCAGGAACTTCAGGGGTTGCTACGGCAGGACTAGCAGGATTTTCAGAGACCTTTCCTTTAGCTTTCTTGACATCGCCTTCAAGGGGTTGGATGCGTTTTCTGTTCCGAGGCGTCAGTTCGCCGACTAGGTTTGGATCTGGTTCAATCACTGCTTCAGCTGGTTTCGACGTGGTTTTACCTTTCTTCTTTGAGGCAGGCTTGACTTCAGCATCGGGAGTTCGAACCTCCGGAGTAGCGACTTCCCCTGATTTTGCTTTACCTTTTTTCTTCGGGACGGGAGTCGATTCTTCAGCCGCCACGGGCTCTGCATCAATTTGTGCATCAGTGACAACTTCAGCAGCTTTAGACTTTTTGGACTTCTTCTTTGAGATCGGTTTGGAGTCGGGGATCGCAACGGAAGCAGGTTCAGCTGGTGTTTCAGGCTCCTGAGAAACCGTGGGGACTTCTGGTGGCTCCGGAATCAGCTCTGATTGTTGTTCCGGTTCCGGGACTGCGACTTCCGGTTCTGTGACTACCGGTTTCGCCCCCTTCTTTGATTTCCTCTTCGGCGGCGGTTTCGTTTCTTGGACTTCGACCGCCGCAGGCTCTTCGACTTCCTTCACCGGTTTCGCAACCTTGCTTTTCTTTTTCTTGGACGATTTCACTTCTTCCGAGGGCTTTTCGTCTTCAGCCTCCGGCTGGATGTTGGATGCAGATTTGCGAACTTTCGCCTTCTTTTTGAACACCGGAGACACTTCCTCATTTACAGCGGATTCTGATGGAGCCACCTCTTCGCCTTGTGACAGTGCTTCAGCAGCTTCAGCGATCTTTGCGGTTTCAGCGGCCTTTTCTGCTTCCTCAGCTGCCTCGGCGGCTTTCGCAGCTTCAGCGGCCTTCGCCAGTTCTGCTGCTTTTGCCTCCTCGGCGGCTTTCGCAGCTTCAGCAGCCTTCGCCAGTTCTGCTGCTTTTGCCTCCTCAGCGGCTTTCGCAGCTTCAGCAGCCTTTTCGCGTTCTTCGGCCTCAGCAGCTTCGGCGGCCTTCGCAGCTTCGGCAGCCTCAGCGGCTTTCGCAGCTTCAGCAGCTTCGGCGGCTTTCGCAGCTTCAGCCGCCTCGGCGGCTCTCGCAGCTTCAGCAGCCTTTGCGGCTTCAGCTTTCAAGGCCTTTTTAGATTTCTTTTTCGGTGTTGATTTCACTTCCGGGACTACATCGGGTTCGGGCTTAACGGTATCCTGAGGGATCTTGGGTCCCTTCGACTTCGTCTTAGAGACTGGAGCGGTTTCAGCAGGCACTTCCGGCTGTGGAGCAACGACGGCTTCCGCTTGTTTGGCCGCTTTCGTCTTTTTCTTCCCCGAGGAAACTTGCTCTTGTGCTGGAGACTCGCTCACGTTGGCCACGGCTGCGGCCGCTTCAGCAACCTTGCTAGCCAGTTCAGCAGCCTTGGCAGCCGCTTCAGCAGCCTTAGCAGCCGCTTTGCCCTTCTTCTTGCCCACTTTAGCTGGGACAACTTCAGGCTTGGCCTCTTCCACCTCCTCAACCGGCACGATTACCGGCGGCTCTGCTTTCACGACTGAAGATCGTCTCCTGCCCTTCAAGGTCTTAGGAGAGTCTAGCTGCGCGCTCGGCGGAGGCATCGCGATCGAATCTTGCTCTTCCATCAGACTCTTCTTCCTGCCCTTCGCGGGAGCTGGACTCCTCGAGGAGCGGCTCTTCCTCGGCTCTTCCACTTCGATTTCGATCGCTTCCACCAGCTCTTCAGCCAGCAGAGAGCTGCTCCTGGTCTTCTTCGGCGCGGGCAAAGGAATATCCGTGGATCGCCTCTTAGATCCCTTCTTCTTCGCCGAAGGATCTTCCTGCGCTTCAGCCTCCTTCTTCCAGATCGGGATCTTCTTCCCAAGAGGAATATCGTCGTCAGCGTCCGACAGCGGCGTTTCCACAATCATATCCAGTTGCTTGATCTCCTCCGCATCCATCGTATTCAGCAATTCTTCAAAATCGAGATTATCAGGATCAGCTTCAGAAGGCAGATCTTCGTTCGGAACACTAACATCAGCGACGGGAACGCTGTCAGCATTCACACTTCTGTCCACTCTCAACACAGGTACTTTCTGCGGACTAGCTTGCTTCGATCGGGTCATCTTCTTCACGGGCACCTCCGCCTCGTCCGCCGCTCTCGTCTTCTTGGCTTTCTTCTTCTCCTCAACAGGAGCCTTCTCTCCCTTCTTCTTGGCGTCCTTTTTCTTGGGCGTGTCGCCTTTGGCCTTCTTCTCGAACACGTCGTCCGACAGCTCGTCTTCCAGCTTTTCTTTCACTTCGGTCTCGCTCGTCTCGTTGGACGACGAGTCCACTCGGACGAGGAACGACTCGGTCACGACCATGCCCCCGCCGGTCTCCTCCGACTTGACCAGCGCTTTGCGGATGCCCACGATCGTCCTCTTCTTCTTTTTCTTCTTCTTGCCCGCCGGAGCGGCCTCCGCGGGTGCCGGCGGCTCGCTGCCTTCCGCTTCATCGGCGCCCTTCGCGCCCTTGGGATCGGGGGACGGCGCGGCGCTGGGGGACAGGACGGGGATGTCGCTGTTTTTGCCGGTTTGCCTGGATCGGGGAGTCGAGCCCTCCTTCCGCAGGCGCGGCATCCCTTCCTCCGTCTGGAACAGACGCCGATTCTGAGCAACATGCCATTCAGCGGAATGTCCGCAATTTCAACTCAGCGCACTATCTAGTCAAAATATTCGACTCACCTGAGCGGAGCAGGCTCTGAAGTGGCGATCGCGATTGGCTGAATTGTTAAACATTCGCCCGCAAGTACTGCACAGGTGGAAGTTGGCAGTCATCATGGCTTTTCGCATTGCTTCCAGAATCACGTCCGTGTTCTTTTCTCCTTTGTCACCTTTGCCCGGAGAACCTTCAAGAACAAAAACGCAAGTTGTCAACAACAAACACTGCTTAAGAAATAAAAATTTACCCTGATATGTCACAGCAGCATTCAAGTGTGTACCAATTTTTCCTGTGACTAGATACTTTCATCAAAACTGTGGAGTCCCTTATTAGCTAAACGTTGCATAAGGAAAACCATTCCTGCATCATTAGTTGACGTACCAGGCAAGCCTTCTGAGAGATCTTCGACTGTAACGTCCGAAGTACTCGGAATCGCCTCCACAGGGGTGTTCAGAGGAACTTTGTTTTTTCCGGCCTTCCCAGACTTCTCCGCCGACTTGGCCAACTTCTTCACTTTGGCAGGAATCAGGGTCTGAACCTCAACAAGGGTGTGCTCGACCTCTTGAGGTTGGGCTTGGTCCTTTGGCGGAGACGGCACTTTGGACGCCTTCCTGGCGGCGGCGGCGGCTGCGGCGAGCGCGGCGGTCGCCGACGTGGACGTCCGGAGGGGACGCGCCCGGGGCATGTGGCCGGGCTTGCTCGACGATGACGCCATGGACCTGCCCAGGAGTGCCCGACTAGCCTTATGGAGCGGCGATTGAGACACTGGGAACGGAACCTGGGGATCAGATTGTCCAACATGAGCCAAAACCTACTTGTGCCTTGATAGACGGATTTATTCTTGCACAAGAATACAAAAGCAACAGACATTGTCGCTGAACTTGCTCCACAAGGTCGTTGCGCACTGGCTTAAAGGTTTTTCCCAATAAACGATTTTTCCGAAACCAGAAAATCAAGGTTTCTCGACTTCTTCCAATCTTAACTGACATTGCTACTGGAGCTTGAGCTTTGGTTGCGAAATACCCAGCTTGAGTTGACCTACTTTTGCAAAATACTACACTGCATTTGACCTAATTGGTGAAATACCTTGCTCAGGCTAACCTCCCTAGGCAAGACAGCTTTCTAACATTAGAAAACTTACTGGGAGGTCATTTAAAAATGTGACGATTTTTCCGAGTGTAAAACGGAAAAATTCTTAATTTAAGCGACATTTTCTCTACACTAAGTGTATTTTTACATTAATTCGGTCATTCTTGGTGCGCAGCAGCCTTGGTGTGAACGTACTGTACATTTTAACACTTCCTGAACCTCCCATCCTAACACTTGCAATTTCGGTATGGAAGAATTTCTTACCGTTAAAACCCCGGTATTCCAACTGATTTTAAAAGAAGTAGTACAAACTGGAATAACAGGCAGATAATTTTATTCTTTAAGGCAAAATCCACGAGTTTGATTTAGAATGGTGCAGTCACATGCGTAAAAAATAAGATTTGGTGAAAAAAAAATTAATAAAAACGTACATGAACAAGACACAAAACAACAAGTAGAAACTATCACCGAAAGTTCCAGAACGATACACTTAAAAGCGCCCGTGCGACTTTATCACGTCGACATCAAACAAGTAGAAGCACAACAGTGCATAAACGAAGAAGACACCAAAGAAAAAATTTCCCGCTCCCTCTTTACCATGCAAACAAAACCAACCCGTAACCACAATTTTCTGCCCAAAAACATCGAAAAGAGTTCCGTGCACATATTCCCCCAACAGATAAATTCATACAGATGAGATGGCAATGTCATCGAAAAGACCATGGTCAACACTCTACAGACAAAAACTGGTTTGTGATCTCCCTTGAAAAGCGAGAGAACGATTTTTTCCAACATAAAACGACTACTAAAAGGAAACATTGTTTGATAACTTGTATTTCTTGGAGATAGCTTCAAGCAATTTCTTAAAAATTGCAAAACATGCAACCAACACCTAAAAGCACCCATAAGAGCCTGCATATGATAAGTACCTTGAATCTCTTCCTTAAGAGACGAGTCTGTGGAACAGAAACAATATTTAGGTCAGGAAAACTATACGGGAAAACAACATACAATCGTCCTGCATGCTAAGGAAAGTCGTCCACAATATTCTCCCCTCAAAAAACCGTCATCTGACCATAAAAATATTATAAAATCCACATAAAATGGTTTACCACAAACCGTGACACACAACATTCCCCGACCACAATGCCATTACTTCACGAAAAATGAGGTCAGAGGGCCATTGACTCTCATTACAAAATTTATATTGAGATTCATGCAACGGTGATGATCATATAACTACTGGAATAGACTGCTGTTTCGCCTTGAAGACAATGTTATAAGTTGTGACAACAAAAGGAAATGAGCGTACAGAGGGTGATTTAGATCGAAAGTCTTATCTACATACAGTGTTAGGTTTCCAAAATTCTAAGCAGATGAGTTCCTGCTAAAGCTACTTTCATACACAGTAGTGGGAGAAAACTAGATCACTTATCACTAGGAAACTTTATACAGTATTGCACTAACCATGGAATCGCTATAGGACAAACTCTTTGGGAAAGTTTACGATTTACAAGGAAAAACAATAACGGAGTTGAAATTTGAACACGTAATCGGTACCACGATTAAAAATCGATTCAACAAAACGCTGATGCAGTCTTGGTATAATTTTCTGGTTTGGTGGTCCATTCCAGAAATTCGTATTAGCTTGTGAGGTCTGATTTCTTAAAATCATTGAGGTATTGTATTAACCGACAGAAACAAAGATATTTAATAAAAAGGAGTCGAGACTTACACTTGCCATGGTGGACTGGCTTCTCGTTTTGAGCTCATCTTCCCTAAACTGAATCACTCGGCGAGTTGACCGTTTCGCAGGAAGGTTGGCAATCATGCGCTGAATTGTTTCCGCTGCAAAGACCAAAATTTCAAAACGTGCCCTCTCCAGTCAAGACTTCCAATTTTAAAAAGTCGATCTAAATATCTTACCGTCACCACCTCTGGTTTTAGGTTGATTTGTTTTGGGTCTCTGAGGCGTGTTCGGAATATTCCTTTTGAGGCCTCTTCGTCCTTGCTGCCTTCTTCTCCTGCTGCCGAACGGCCTCCACTTCCGGTTGCGTCTTCCGTTCACCGGGCTGCTCAGCACCATCGTCAAATGCCAGGTTGTGTCACCTCCGCAGTCCAGCATGTGTCGGTGAAGTTCCGGCACAGAGTGGTTCACTCGGCTGCACTTTGTGCATGCGATGTCCTTTGCTTGGCTCGGGTGCGGAGGAGCCGAGATTAATGAGCCGGTCGGCTTGAGGGAGCGCTGGTAAAGCGAACTAGGTGATGTGATTCCCGCCGCTACAAAACAAACACAGAATACAATCAAAAAAACAAGAAATGTGAACAATGCTCGCATATTCAGATACGGGATTGATTTAAGGTCTATGCATCTTAACACGACGTTTTTAAGGGTTCCGCAGACGTGAGTTCTACATTTATGGTGGAAATGTCTTTATATAGGGAGTTCGCTTGCGTAGAATTCACTGTCTCAACAATTGAATTACTAGTCCAACTACGATTTATTGTCTTTGTTTACCTCCTTAACCTAAACGGCTTATTTAAGTTTTCACTTACCCCACATAAATTTGCATATAGGAAAGTCTATCAAGTACACTGTAATTTTTTAAGGTAGCATTTTCAACTTTTTGGTTTAAATTTGGTGCTACCCTCCGTCGTCAAATTGAGCGGAGAGATAGCGACGAGGCAAAAGGCATCCAAACTAGCACAACCTATATCATAAGCAAGCCTCTTGCGGTATACCAAAGTTTGGTATAGTGCCTTGTGCCTCGCTCCGCTATCGCTCCGCTCGGCTGTCGCCAAGCCTGATGCCGATTACTTCTCGGCGCCCCTGAGCGGGCGCCGAGAAGTAAGCGGCATCAGGCTTGGCGACCGTTTAGTTGGGTAACCCTAGGTTAAGTTA
>Ga0058701_10001749_pt1 | contig 15806 bp, 7 predicted proteins | sample AgamicOrMae_FD_97039 | JGI IMG/M metagenome (GOLD analysis project Ga0058701, IMG submission 97039) | Agave microbial communities from Guanajuato, Mexico - Or.Ma.e | ecosystem: Host-associated > Plants > Phyllosphere > Phylloplane/Leaf | place: Guanajuato, Mexico | collected 2012-06-04
AGCTAGGGGTATTTTGAATTATGAATTATCATTCCGTTGCTGATTTGACTAATTTATCATGAACACGGCGTTGTTTTTGCGGTGCTTTAAAATAACTAAACGGTAGTTTATAGGTGAATTTTACCACACGGTTCCTAATATTCCTACCTTCACGTGAAATAGTTTTTTTTTTCCTCCCCTTCATCAGTCAGACGTTAAAAAATCAAAATTCAACAAATTAGAGGCCATCTTTCCAAACTCCCATAAGAGCCGATGCATTTCCCCGCAACTTCGCGATTAAATACCGAAAAATGGAACTGTCAATTGTTTTCTTACTTCACCTTTCGATGGGTACACTCATTCCAAACCTTTTCTGAAAATTTAAAGTCTTCATATAATTTTAGCCTACCACGCTGAAACCCGTTAAATATTCTTGCTCAAGACGTAATGAAAAGGAAAGTTGCACAGGGAAAGGGAAAACTATTTCAAAGTTATAGGCTTTTTTTGTAGATCTTATAAGAAGCTACACCCATCCTCCGCTCAAGTATTGTCTAACTCAACTCTTTCAGCTTTTAATCAAAGACGGCATTAGTTTAGTGCTGTTTTCCTGTAACTTTTTATTACATAATCATCGATAGATAATCACCAAGGTCAGCAGCTCCCTTTCACCATTTTTCCAAGTGGCGACTACTAGATTTGGTAGGTTAGATGCCCTACACTCCACAGTTAGTCTCTGAGATTCAGTGAAAGTTCACTGATTCTTAGTCAATTATAGCACCACTGAAAAAAAAAATCAGTGCTTTGTTGACTGAAATCTACTGTTTTATTGATTGTTGTTTTACTGAAATTAACGAGTTTTACTGATTCAAATTTAGAGTGCATGCTTTGCAGTCACCAAGTCATATTATGGTAACTCCTCAACAGCAGTAACTGCCACTTTGTGAGACGTAAGAGGCACCAGGCTTGAGGTGACCGCAAGTTAAACAAAACACCTGTTTCTGAGAGTTCTGATTTTGTTGTGAAAATAAAACGGGGCTGGTATTGTGGTAATTTTTCAAGATAGACCTATGTTCAACCACATGGACGCTCTCGCGTAGACCCTTTTATATTATAGGGCTCAAAAGGCGATCCTGAAATCGATTAAGTAAAAGCGATTAAGCGATTAAGTAAAAGAGAGCGTTTTGAAAATCGATCAACAGCAATGTATTAGCTTGGCAGTTGATCTATTTTTGAAACGAACAAGTTCATTTGATCGATTTTTGAAACATGTGTTCTTAATTGATCTTACTTCGAAAGATCGTTGGGGATTACCACACCTCTCCGACTTCAAGTCTCTTGAAACCTTCAGGACTTTAAGATAGCGGTATGGGACGATACCCAAACACTAAACATGCCGCCGAAATCAATTTTTACTTTGGAAAAAAACTACATGCAAAATAAAATCAATAAAATGGCCATAGCCCCCCCCCCCTTCTAAAAAAAATCGTTTAGGGTATCGAAAATCTTGAAATTTACGGCTCCTAATGTGAAAAGTCGTTTGACATACTCGTCCAATATAGCTTTTTTTTTTTTAAATGTCAGACATTTCAAACAATATCCTATCGGTCTGCTTCATACCGTTATCTCATCGAACTTCCACTGTCTAGACGACATCTAAAAGAAATTATTATCAAATTTTAGTAATATAATTTAAGTCATATTTTTCGAGTTTTTAGTCATACTTTTCATATTTTTAGCATTCAGGTCGATGGCAGCCCTGCGGCTCTTTGGGACTGCACTTTCCACTTTCCCTAAAACACTTCCTATTTTTCTGGGTCTTCCTCAAAAGGGTTTTTTTAAAAGCTTTTTTTTTTAAAAAAATATTAAAACTTTATTTTCGGCAGCAAGTCTAGTGTTTGGGTACTTTTCCATACCGCGAGCTTAACGTCCCAAAGGTTTCAAGACAATCGGGGGCAGACATTTAGTCTACTACATTTAGCGTAGTACTACTGTTGTGGACAAAGGTCTATCATCTTGAAAAACAACCAAAGAATTTGTACCCCCATTTTACTTTTACATCCGAAACAGCTTAAAACTCCCTATAAGAGGCGTTTTGTTTTTATTATTGGTCCTTTACGTCACTCTACCATTGCTTCGCCCTGTTTGGCACTACGAAATAAGATAGAGCACGAGGTGAAAATTCTACCTCTTGTCAAATATTTAGAATGTATAGGGAGTACTCCGACATAGGGTACTCAGACTTTGAATGTCTAGGGGGGGGGGTGCTTAGCCAAGACTAGTATAAATTGTCAGGTAGTCGGAAGTATTTTACTTTGATAAATATTGTGGAGGCAGGGGGAGGGGCGGTGACACTGGTGGCTGCCTTTGCTGGCAGTGGTAGGGCGCCCTGGTAGGGCGCTGCTGGATGTCGCCGGTGTTTGCAATGACCGATGTTCGGCAGTTGCTTCAGTAAGTGACGAGCGGCCGCCGCCGCGCCACGGCGCCCCCACGCGCGCAGCTTGACGGCCAAAGTTGAGTGTTCTAATCGCCACGTTAACTCACAGCCTCGCCGTGTCGCCCGGATCAATTTCACTTTTGGATGATGAACTCTGCCGTAAAGTTGGAATAAATAGCTCCCCATTTAGCTCACACCTACGCTGTAATAGCACCAAGTTTCAAAACGACGATTAAATGACCGATATTTCATCGTTAACCTGATAAGAATTAGTATTTTGAAAGTGTCTGCGCTTAACTCTCGCATCTTTATTCCCTTTCTTTTCCTTTAAAGTGGTATTTTTAGGTGAATTCGGTGGTTCCAATTATGCGTTCTAGCCAAGTTCATAAAAATAAAAATAAAAAAAGAACCTTCTCAAAAATCTCAAAGTTTGGGAAGTTATCGCGTTTGACGAGCAGTCAGTTGATTTCTTCTTCATAAGTTTTGACCTTTAACAGGTAGTTGTATTTTGAATTTTGCATTTTCATTCAGTTGCTGATTTGACTCATTTTTCATCAAAACGCTGATGTTTTCGACGTGCTTTAAAATAACTAAACGGTAGATATCGGCAAACTTGACCAGATTGTTCCTAATATTCCTTTTTTTAACTCGAAATAGTTTTTTCCCCCTTAATCTAATCTAAGTTAGACAGTAAGAATCAAAATTGAACATATTGTCGGCCGTTTTTCCAAAACGCCCATAAGAGCCAATGCATTTCTCCCCCAACTTTGCGATTAAATACCGTAAAAACGGAATGGTCAATTGTTTTCTTACTTCGCTATTCGGTTACTATCATATACAGAGAAAAAAACTCCCCCCCCTGCAACCACCTGGACATCGGTGCGTTGCGGTTCCCTACCTTAGCTCAACATGAGAAAATCACCTGCCTGATTCCTAGCTCAGGTAGGCAACCGCAACGCACAGATTTTCAGGTGGTTGCGAGGGGGGGACGTTTTTTCTGTCTATGATAGTACACTTATTCTGAACCTTTTCTGAAAATTTCAAGTCTTTATCTAATTTTAGCCTACCACGCTGGAACCACCTTAAACTTGCGCACAAAATCAAAATATATCCAGTCGCTTTTGAAGTCATAACGCCGTGGTGCAAGGCAAGACTTTTGTGATTGACTGTACGTCTAGGAAATCCATCCGTCGGGGCGTCGGCACAACACAAGTCTATTTTTCCGCCTTTGTCGGGTGCCCCGCATTTCGACGCTTAACTCCGGCCCGCGACGCCACCCAGTCGCGAGGCGCCGCGCCAGCGAGCGAAAGGATTGAAGGAAAGCAAGCAGGCAGCCAGGCAGCCAGCCCAGCAGCCAGGCCTGCTCCCGCATCTGCCTCCAAGACGGAGCGTGTCGTATTTTAATACGGCGTCCCTTCAAACAGGAGCGCTACGCGGTGCTGGGCCCGCCCGAACCTCGCGCTTTCCCGCCCGCCCGCCGCGTAGCCTAATGCACAGAAAATACCCTCTCGCGTTTCCGTAGGAAATGGCTCGGGGTTCCTGTTTCTGTCTGTCAACTGGTGCAAGCGGATTGTCTGCAAGATACCTACAGGTGTCCGCGATCGTGTAATAAATAGATTAGCTCTTTTGTAGCGACTCTGAGAAAAGTGGGTCAGTAAAGTTTACTAAAAATTAGTAAAAATAGCTAAAAAGTGCAACATCTAAACTTGGCGGGTAGCTGTCATGAGCGCCAAAAAGCACAAGCGCCAACGCCGCAAGCGCCAATCCGTAACCGCAAAACAAGAAAAGTCGCAAACGCCAAAGTTCATAACCGCCTTACAAACCTCACTAACATAACCTAAACTATACTTAACTTTAACTTAACGTAACTCAACTTAACTTAACCTAACCTATAAACTGATAGGCCTACCTATCATTTGGCGGTTACGAACTTTGGCGTTTGCGGCGTTGGCGCCTGCGGTTTTTGGCGCTATCGAATGCCCCCCAACTTGGCTACTCGCAGAAAAATGGGTAGCTAAGTCTACTCACAAATGATTTAAAAAGGGACACACAACGTAGCTAGTAAATACAACCAGGTAGGCAAGTAAATGAAACCAACGTGCAAGTAAAAGCATACTAAAAGTGACTAACGCGGTGTTAGTAAATCCTTATTTAATGTGCAGGTAACATACGTATACTTTCCCTCTATTAACATTTACTAACCAAGTTATGTGTTCCGTTTTTTTTTTTTTACGAATTTGTGAGTAAACCTAGCTAACCAATTTTTCTCAGTGTAGTAAACGCTAACAGATTTGCTAGTAAAAGTTACGGTTACAGTACTGTTCACAGAAGGGGGGCATTCGATAGCGCCAAAAACCGCCAGCGCCAGAAACCGCAAGCGTCAACGGCCACAAACGCCAAAGATAGTTACCGCCAAATGATTGGTAGGCCTATATTGTATAAACTAGGTTAAGTTGGTTTAGGTTAGCTTATGTTAGGTTAGGTTAAGTTAGAAGAGGCTAGTATTGCGGTTACGAACTTTGGCGTTTGCGGCTTTTCTCGTTTGGCGATTACGGATTGGCGCTTGCGGCGTTGGCGCTCGTGCTTTTTGTCGCTTATGACAACTACCCTTTACATTAGTATCGTTTACTGGCAATCCTGGTAACGTTTGCTAGCCGAGTTGGCTGTCGCCTTTTTTTTACTCAATTTTAGTCAGCTTTACTAACCCAGTTTCTCAGTGGAGTTGGTTCCTTGTTTCGGTCAGGGTCCTGTGGGGCGACTCCGTTATAGTATTGAGAAGATCCTTGAGCTATGCAATCTTAGACAACAAAGATGATTCGCTAAGTAGAGTTTATTTGGGCTGGGCAAGGTTAGTTAATATTAAGCCAGATGAAGTAAGGTTACGTTAAAATTCAGTTAGGATAGGCAAGGCTAATGCTTCGGAAATTTTAGATTAGGTAAGGGCCTTGGAAATCATCAAGATATTGTAATTTCCTTCGAGTGCAATATCGTTTATCATGCGGAATCGACAAAATAGAGGCCTCTGGTCGGTTAAATATCTTTTTTATCCGGTTTCAACACTTCCCAGCTGTTGAGTGATAGTCAACAGAATGGGTAAAGTCAGGCGAGGTTAGTTAGGAGAGGTTGCAAGGAAAATCATAGAAGTGGCTTTGTGACGGAGCATGCAAAGAAGAAAGTCGGGCACAGTAGGTTATATTTCTTACAGACAAACGCTCATGATACAGTATGGCGTACACTACAATGGCCCTTGACTTTCCAGAGTGGCCGTCCGTAAATAGCAAAATAATCCCTCTTTTGTCAAAATATTTAAAAGAAAGAAAAAAAAATCATGCTTATCCGCACTAGTCAGGTTTGTGTAGTTTCTTTACAAGCTGCCCCAATCAATGGAATTCCGAATCGTCCTCTTGAAGCTCACTGACGTTGTTGCACATCCAGTCGTTCCCAGCTGCCGATAGGCCTACATAACCGCAAGGCTACCGTAAATTTTCAAGTTTTGACTCTCGCAATCTTGTCTTGAGGGAAATCCAAATTGGAGCTTTACAGCCGTGCAAAGCACATGGTACTTTATGTAAGAATCGGCGATAAAAAGAAACAGGAAGCGCTTTCTTTGCCAACGCTACCCCAGGGACTTGTGAAAAGACAGTCACTTTTGCCGTTGCAACAGGTTGCTCGTTATATTTATGCCGCCTTGGTTATTACCCTTACAAATCCTGATTACAAGTGTGAACTTTTATCGCAAAACGAGTTCATATAGGCAGCCATCATTTCTCCATCCACTCGCGGCGAGCGCAATTCCATTCGAGTGAGCTATGTAAACATGACTGCCGTCTTGGGAGCCTGTTCTAGTTTTCAGGTCACTGTTTCGATTCAAGGCTCTGTGGGGATGGTGTCTCTGAAGTGCTACTTTTTTTAGCAATTTTTGGAGCATTTATACGCATTCAGTTCTGCAAGTTAATCTCCAAGGAAAATTTTGATCTAGTTGTGGATATTGCCCAGCGATGCAGTTAAGACTGCAGCCACCACGCAATGCTCAGGAGCGATGAGGCGTATTTTTGGAACTTTGTTCGTGCTATCCCATCTACTCGACTTTTGATCCTACTCATTTTGTAAGGTGGAATTTTTCAGCTCGGTGTTCCACCTTGTGTCGCCAGTCCGAGCGGAGTCAAGCTCAAGGAAAACGTTAACTTAACCTAATAACTTTCAACAAGTCTGACATCGCTTTCATCTCGGTGGAAGTCGCTACCTCTAGAACTAAGTGTCAGCAAGCTTGACAGCAGCCAAGTAAAACGGTAGTGCTGGCACAAGTTGCCTAAGTTAACCTAACCTAGCTTATCGTAGCGAAGCCTAATATAGCTTATCCTACACTAATTTTTTGAGGTAGCAATTTTAACCTTGTGGTTCAACCTTTCGTCGTCAAATCGAGCGGAACGACAGCGGAGCGATGCAAGAGGCATGTAACCTAACTTAACCTATCATAACAAAGCCCCTTGCTTTTTAACAAGATTAGTTATAGTCACTTGTGCCTCGCTTCGTTATCGCTCCGCTCGGCTTGTCGCCAAGCCTGATGCCGCTTACTTCTTGGCGGCCCTAAATCGACCGCCGAGAAGTAAGCGACGTCAGGTTTGGCGACTTTTTAATGAGGCAACCCTAGGTAAAGTTAGGTTAGGTTATGTGGCTTGTGCCTCGCTCTGCTATCGCTCCGCTCGGCTTAACGTCATAGGGGTTGATCTAAAAGGTTCAAAATGCCACCTTAAAAATTTAGACTGTTAACCCATAACAACCCAAAGTATTTGGAGTGAAATTTAGCTTAAGAGATTGAGGATTATTTCCATTAAAATACGCAATTTTGAGCTTTGGAAAATGCCTAAATTATTAAATTTCAGATTTTTAGAGGGGTGATATTTTTTTAATTATGACAATACTGAACTGAAAAGATACTCTAAATTTTTTTTTCTGTTTCCAAACGGCATCACTGGGCAGTTGTGGATTAACAGCATATATTTACGTAGGTATTATTAATCCTCGTGACGTAATAAAAGTACGTTGGTATAGACATGAAATCGACTTTACTACCTTTGACGTTTAGTCTACGGTGCGACTACTTTTGGCAAAGTCCTGTGATTTAGGTTAAAACCTTCAACAAGATCATCCTATTACTACCGTATGTGAAAGGTGGCCGTCCCTTGAAACCCCACATCGTTTTTCCTGACCCGTTACGGAGATGGTTTGATTATTTACGGGTGAGAAAAATCGCTTACAAGCTTTGAACAAACCCTTTCGTTATTCATTGCAGCCATATGGCCGCTCCGCACCGCTCCAGGGAAAACTGCGTGAATCTGTTTTAGGGGATCCAATGCAATCGCACGCATCCGGCGCTAGCTTGGCGCTGGCTTGGCGCTGGCTGGGCGCTCGCTGGGTGCTGGCTGGGCGCTGGCTTGGCGTCGGCGCGTGTGTGCGGCCACCACGCCGCGACATATTTTAACGGCGCCCTTTTTGAGGCCCTAAGGTGCTGACAACTCAGCTTTTTATCGGCGATCCCTGGCCCAGGATTTCATCAGCACAAATTTTGTTTTCTTCCGATATGCGTCCTTTTACTCTTGCCTCTGTTTTTGATGACCGACCGAAACTCAAGAGGGGTCTCCTAACCCCCGTTTTGGAGCACCAAAATCCTTTCATAGAAATTTACTCCACGTTTTTTGTGTCCAGAAAACGCTGAAAAAAAAATGTTCCCCAATGTTGTTTTACTTTTTTTGTTATTTTTTGTTCATATTTTATTTTCTGAAACATTTTAAAGTGGTTTATATGAACTGGTCAGATTCTTTCTCAAGACCTGGCCTAAGGTTAAGTTAAGGTTGCGTTTGTATGTAAAATGCTTAAATAATGGCCAGAGAATGCCCGGGAAGTTTTATTTAATGAAAACGGTAGATATCTAAATATTGCGAATTAGTAATATTGGTTTATTTGGTGATGCTGTTGTTTCAGTGAAAGTTGAGATCGATTTTTTAAGATAAAAGATAAAATAAACAGATAATTTTGTGGTTTTGTAAATATTTGCATGGATCGATAAGTAGGCCTCCTTGGTTGCCACGGAATCGTGAAAGGCAAAACCACCTTTTTTTATAGTTGGTACCTCAGGTGCAAATGCTGAGACAAGTTACGAATGACATCAAAATGTATAGCTAAGTACAACTTTTATGTAGTAATGCAGTGAAGAACTTTACTATTTATGTTACAATATAAACTAACCCCGCCTGATTTAAGTATTAAGGTAAAACAAGGGAAGACGTAATTTGGTTCTCTCTAAAGATACCTCTATGAATAACCATATCAATGCAGAGCTCTCGACGAGACATTTTCATTGATATGGTTGTTTATATGTTTATCTCCAAAAAGAACCAAATACGCTCTCCCCCTATTTCACTTTCATGCACATCAGGTAGTGTGGGACTACCTAAAACAGGGGATAGTTTTTACAGTGATTGCTAAATGGTGTTTGCTACATAGGCAATTGTGTTGAGTTTTTGAAAGCGAAGATACTAATACCATGGAAACAATCGTTACTCTTCCTTGCACTCACTCAGCCAAGTCCTGGATATGCACGCTTTTGTTCGGATCAAGCAACGCTGCGTCGTGAACAAGACTGTCGGTTTTCCGCGCCGCGCCGCACCGCAGAAACAAATGAAGAACATCTCCATGAGATCGATCGTCTTGCGGAAAGTCCTTCTTGACAGGGACTTGTCACTTAATGCCGGACGCCGCCGGACGCCGCCGCGCCGCCTCGCCGAGTGTCACTAGAGGCGGAAACCGCTAACCACTGGCCGACGTCACTTATCAAGTCAAATGACATGCAACAGGAAAATCCGCGATAATTTGGGCCATGATTGGGGGGAACTGTCTCGAAACTGTCGGCAATGATCAAGGGTATGCCGTCGGTGATCCACAACTGGGCAATGCTGTCAAGTTTTAAGTATCAGAAATTATCAAGTTTTCGTGACGACACGTTTTCGAAAGAATTTCCCTGGCTACAACCTTCGTCAGGTCTGGATGATCTCGCTCTAGTTGGATGTAGTGTTTGTGGACTTAATTTATTTTATGAGGCTTGACTTCATCTTTTGGATGTATTGGTTCATCTTAATAGAGGCTCTGAATCAATAAGTGGCCTTTACGAAGATCCGAATGGGTCTTATCATAGGGAACGTGAAAGGGCGTATCTTATTTTGAGATGTCTCAAGGAGGTTCTGACTACACTGAGATGGCCCAAGGAGGGGATCTGATTGAACTATGAGATGTCCCAAGGAGGGTCTGACTTCATCCCGGGATGGCCCTAGAGGGTCTTTAATGAGATGTCCCAAGGAGGGTCTTATTGAGATAGCCCGAGGAGGGGATCTGATTGAACTGAGATGTCCCAAGGAGGGTCTGACTTCATCTCGGGATGGCCCTAGAGGGTCTTAATGAGATTTCCCAAGGAGGGTCTTACTACATTGAGATAGCCCTAGGAGGGGATCTGATTGAACTGAGATGTCCTACAGGGAGGGTCTAACTTCATCTCGGGATGGCCCTAGAGGGTCTTAAATGAGATGTCCCAAAGGAGGGTGTGACTACATTGAGATAGCCCTAGGAGGGGGTCTAATTGAATTGAGATGTCCCAAGGAGGGTTTGACTTTATCTAGGGATGGTCCTATAATTAAGGCTCTGGCTTAATTTATGGATGGACCAGAAAGGATCTGGTTTCTTGAGATGGCCGCGTAGAATGTCTTACTTAAATGAGATGTCCCAAGGAAGGTCTACCGTGAGATAGACTATGAGGAGAATGAGACTTTATCCTCATCCTGAGTGTGCCCTACATTTTCGTGGGGTTGCTCAAGATGGTACCGGTACCTCACACGCTGGAAGGCTTGGAACGCGTGGAGAAAATACTCCTTGGTGTGACAAAATTCATCCTCATCGGTGAAAGGAACTTTCTCTTTCTTCAAGTCCAATCATTTTAAGAAACACCGAGTCCTAAAAAAATAATTCTTATCTTCCACAGAGCGGAATCCTTCACCTGTTTACATGGAAGCTGTTTCTTAAGGGTATAGAGTGCACACCCGAGAAATACTATAATTTCCTGACTGTTCACTTGTCCCTTTAGGCCTAGTACTTGCGGGCATTTTTCGTGGTGTCACCTTTGTGAGTAACTCAGTGTGACTCGATATTTTCCGAAATCCTATCTAAAGCCGAGCACAGGCGCCGCAGGCGCCGCAGAGACCACAGGCTGCAGCCTACCAGCCGAAACCACATCCTGCAATAAAGCACACGTTCATGTAAGCCGGCAATTTCGATGCGATACTTTCACACCACATTAAACCCGCCCCTGCCCCCTGCCTTACCACCTGCGAATACAACCTCTTATTAGCAATACTTGGTCAGCCCGAAACACAATAAATGTCCTGAGAGCAGTTATAGCCTACACCCAAAAGGCAATCCCTTCCCATCAACTCTTGGTAGCTGCTACAAATATTGCTGGCGCAGCTATAAAATGCCGTTACTTTGGTATGAGCAATACGCGATACCGGTACTGTATCCACAATAAGCTGTGATGTAGCTATATTTAAAGATGGTTAATTAGAGCCTCGCAATGTCGCTTATACTAAAGCATCATCATTGGAGCTCCAGCAAATTTTATGCAACTTTTGTAAATATTGCTGGCGCAGCGATGAGTTATTCGCGGGCAGCCTACGGCAAGTTGCGTGTTGCTACAACTTAAGTAAAATCTGGGCTTAAGGGATTATTTTGCTGATCATGATTTTTGACTGGCCGATATTTAATCTTGTAAAAGCCGCATGTAAAAAAAACAGGCGATTATGTGAATTTATGCACACGAATTGTTATGAACTTAAAAAAAAGGAAATACTTGTCCTCTGAATGTAGAGAGTTCGAGTGGTATAAACGAATGCTCTGCTGTATTAATTCAACGCAAACTACCCCCCTACCCCATTTCGGGAAAGTGATCATAAAGAAATGAGATATCGTCTTACAAGTTAGACGGGTAAAAAAAAATGCCGATCTTTTGGCGGGTACTATTTAAGATGCATGCGGAAATTTTAAAGAATGGGTTCACATGCTTGTGATATTGTCTGAAACTTTTTTCCTCTTATTTATGCATTCTTTTACATTGAACCAAACGAAGTTATTGAGACCTCGATTGAAAAGCCCGCATTATTAGTTCTCTGCGATTATTTTAAAACGTTGTATGTAAGCAGAAAATTATTCAGTGACAAAAGAAGGGCTGGTTCGTACCCGAGAAAGTATTTTAATACACCAAGCAGTGGTGTAGTCTGCAGCTCTTGTTATTTAGTCACCTTTAATAACTCAATATGACGGCGACTTATAAGATTGCTGCCATCCAGTCGTCTTCAGGGGACGATGTCACGTCGATTTCATATTTTGAACGTTACTTTTCGACCAGTATTTTTGGAGCGATAATATAATACAGACATACGTACTATCAGTCAAAAATGTATTGCGCGCTCCAATTTTTTGGCACCTCCGTAACTTTGGAACGCTTAAAAAAGAAGTTACAATGAGCAAAGTCCTTTAAGAGCTAAATGGGTGAAATAAATTCCTTGAATATTCATTTATCTGTTTTGGGCACAAGCTAACTCGGGATTGTAAATTTTCATGTCTGCATTTTCTACTTTGTGTTCTACTGTTCGCTTCTTTTGTGTGCCGGAGGCCTATCAAGCAAAATGCAGAACACCTAACTTCTCGTCTTGAAGCCTGATGCCGCTCAATATTCGTGGTCAGCATCTCCCGTAGAGAAAGCGGTATCAGGCTTACAAGAAAACAATCTTTGGCCGTAATCCTTTTATTTTGATGGTCTAGTTGGCTCGTTTTTCTAAAAAACCCATTCATAGGGCTAGAAGTATGGATGGAAGTCGAAGTGAAGTAACCAGCAGATCTCTAAACAGGTCTCCGCGAAAATTAAGCGAAAAAAAATAAAAAATAAAAATATGGTTCATAATTGCATGCAAAATTATTGTGTAAGGACCCAGTTGGAACAGTTTCAGTATGAAGACGAATTAAGAAAGCTCTCGTTTTGAGTAACTTTTACTGTTCTCACTTGTCAGTGGGGTTACATTGTTGTTTTAAAGAAATTCCACTTTTTTTTCAGAGATATTCCTTTTTTTAAGAGAAATCTCACTGTTTCTCAGAGAAATTTCACTATTTTTTTTCCTTTTTTTTAAGGAATTCCATTAGGTTCCAAAGAAAACACATTATTTTTCAGAGAAACCCCACCGTTTTTCAGAGAACTTCTACTGTTTCTTACTGTTAGTTAAGTTCTACTATTTCCCTATAGAATGCTTCTTCTGTCCAGTAGCATCTTACTGTTTTCGTGTAAAATTCCACTGTTTTCCAGTAAATTCCACAGTTTTCCATTGACATTACACTGATTTCTAGTGAGCCTCAATATTACAGCTTCAGGTGAATAAAAGATGCAATGTTTGATAAGTTTCACGTGTTTTTGTTAATTTTCAAAAGAGATGTGTACTATTCAAAGTCACATTAAACAGAGTATCTGCGGCTTTTGACGAGTCTGTCATAAATAATGAAAGAAATACGACCTTTCCTGGTCAAAAATACGATTTGAAATACGAATCTTTACGCTTGCCAGGTTCAGGACAGGCCAAAAAGGTCGCAACCAAAAAAAAAAAGGTCGCAGCCCAAAACAGGTCATGACTTCTCGGAATCCCGTGAATTTATCTAGTACCAATGAACGTCCCGATCAAGCAAACGCGACCTCCTGGCGGATTAAAGCTCCCAAATACGCCATTTACCCTGACAGGTCTTTCGCCCCCAAAAAAGTGTTTGTACCTCCCTGAGCGTTGACTGGTTAGCGTGATTCATAAGGTGCTCGGCGATTGGGCTGTGTTTCCGGAAAATGACCCTCATTTCCGGAAGACGGCTCCCCCGGGACTCGGCGCCGCCGCCGCCGCGCTGCGCCGGTCGCCAGCTTCCCTTCCTCATGGATTGATGACGATGTCCTCTAGAAATTTCTTCTTTGTACGGATAAATATTTGAAAAATGTCCCTCTCTTTATCAAGACGGGAATCCAATTGCGCGACTTGGAAACAAGGCAAGGAGATTTATCTGTAAACCTCGTTAAATATACCGAGTGGAATGAGTCGCTTAATTCTGTAGTGCCCTAACAAGTAAGTGGTTTAGGTAATACTGAAGTTTTGAACATTTTGCAAGTCTCTTCGAGTTCAACTTTTTTCCCGAGTTTGTTTGAATTCTCCATATTAAAAATAAACAAAAACAAATAAACAAACAAACGGAAATATTTCTTCATATCGAGAAGTTTAGGAATTTGAATTAGTGTTTAGGATCCTCGATTTGAAAAAAAATAATGTAATTTCTAAACGACATTGTAAGGCGTTGAAGGGCCTATATTTGACGCCTATTCAGAGAGGGGGGAAAAATAAAGAAATATTACGAGGATTGCATAGGGTCTAATACGTATTCTAGCCACTGTCAGATTACTCGCAAAATCAGATATAAAAGGGCGGTATGAGTTTTGCATAGAAGTTTTCAAAAAAAAAAAAAGTTTGAGGGGAAAAAAGAGCTAGAAAATATGATCATAAGAAGTCTGTCAATGTATCAGCTGAATGTGTTGAAGGTATTAAAAAATCATCGTAAAAATGAAGTAATACATGTAACCTGTGCCGGAAGTTTTTTTTTTTTTTTTTTTTTCCTTTTGAACTGTTCAAAATTGTTAAAAAAATTGTTTTTTTTTTTGGGTGAAAAGATGGATGGAACGCATGTTCTCTGTAACGAATTGTTTCTGGATCTCTCGAGTCACACGCAGTACGGGCTTAAACCTCGATTCGGAGCGCACTGCGCCCAGGCAGTTTCCTTTTTCCCTTTTGCAAAAAAATAAAATAGAAATAAAATAAAAAAAATAAAAAATAAGATAAAATAAAACATTTTTTTTAAAAAAAAGGAAAAGAGGAGGCAGTTATGGATGAGCATTGACTTGGTTGCGAGGCAGGAATAATTAGGACTCAGACGACAAGCCGTCATAAATGCCCTCCTTGCGGCGTGCGGCGCAACGCCACGCAGCGCGGCACCCGCAGCTCTGCCGCCGGCGACGCAGCACAAAAAAGACAGCGTGTTACTCGCGGCTCATTTCAGCCATGTAATCTTCCCTCTGCCAGAATGAGACGCCATGGACCAGTCAGCAAGTCTTTTCTGCCCTTGTTTCAAGCCATACAGTTAAATAATCATCACAATCAGACAAAAAAAAAAATGGCTGCGCAACCGACTAAACTAGACGCGGCTTAAGCCAAAACTTAAAAGGCTGGATTAGTTCAGAATTTCTCGACCATTTCCAGGGCACAAAATCAAGAACTCGGAAAGTGGTTATGAGGGTAGTCGACTGTCCGTTTGCATTAAGTCTTGCATAAACGTCCATCTGGTGGTGATTCAAGAATGGTATTATCGAGTTTTGCGAAGGAAGGATGGCTGGCGCACACATATATGGCCGTTGGCTGGACGCGGCCTGCGCGGCGCGGCACTGGGGCCGCCAGAAGCCTGGCCGGGCGAGGCCAGGCTGTGAGCCAGGCAGGCCAATTCGTGCGTGAGTTTCTAATAGTGCCACCAGCATGCATAATTCATCCAGTTAATTGATGAGGCGACGACGGAATCTGAACCAATACTCTTTATTGAAATGCAGACAGTTTGGAAATCAGCATCTGCAAAATTAACGCCACGGAATAAACATTTTTGTCATCTTCGGTTTTTAAAATATGCTGGCGCGGAAAACGATTCGCGGGAAATAAACCAAAGCCAACAAGAGCAACGATTTCAGGAGTGCCGTTGCGGGTATCGTAGCTTGATGAATCAACAATACACTGTGCAACGAAATTTGGGTCATGTCTTGTCCTTGGGGTTTTGACTGTCGGACTTTATTCGTTGGTTATCAAAACCACCGAAACGGCCCTTTTTTCCGCTGTGAAAATTCGTTTTTGGTCGGGAGAATTTTTTTCTGAAAAGTGAGCTTTTTCGATGCGGAAAGGTGCAAAAAGGTTTAATTCAACCGGGACGCCACCTGCGCAACGTTTTTGGTTTGCAACTTTTTTAGGGCTGTAGATGGGACCCACCGAATTCAAAAAATGTGCTATATAAGCCATTTTGGGTGAAAAATGGATATTTGCGGGTCATTTTAATGTCACATTATGCTTAAATTTTACAATTATCTTTTAAAAAAATTCCATTTTTTTTCAAATGCAGATTTTTTTTTACTAAAATTGGTGGAAAGTACGCAGGACCATGACTGCCAATGGGAAAAAAATCACCATGCATGGGTCGGAACCTTAATGGGGTTTTCCAGGCCAAAAACCGTCAAATTTTG
>Ga0058701_10001750_pt1 | contig 15802 bp, 9 predicted proteins | sample AgamicOrMae_FD_97039 | JGI IMG/M metagenome (GOLD analysis project Ga0058701, IMG submission 97039) | Agave microbial communities from Guanajuato, Mexico - Or.Ma.e | ecosystem: Host-associated > Plants > Phyllosphere > Phylloplane/Leaf | place: Guanajuato, Mexico | collected 2012-06-04
CTGAGGTGAAAATAAAATGCGAAGAACAGCTCGTGTAAATACTTGTCAAAAGCGATAATTTTCTCAATTTTCAGATTTTTAACACGCGTTTTGAATTTTTCGATAAACTTGACTAGTCGGAAGCGCTGGAATATCCTTAAGACCACATAAAACTGCTTAGGTTAGGTTAACCTAGTCTAGGTGTGTTATACCAAGCTTGGCTGTCGCTCCGTGTCGCCAAGCCTAATTACGCTTATTCATAGCGGTAGGCTGCTGAAGTAAATGCCATCAGGCTTGGTGACCATTTAAATTAGACCAACTTAACAAAAGGTTAGGTTAAGTGCCCTTCTCCTCGCTACGCTATTGGTCAGCTTCACAGCGGAAGGTTGAGCATAACAGAAAGGAATGCCATTTTCAAAATTTATAGTGGACCTATTATTTCGAGGTCCGTTCTACCTACTGCTTTACAAACGTAAAGCCGTTCAAGATTTCTTTTGCCAAAATCTTAAAAAGGAACAAAAGAAAAAAAAAGAAGAAGAAAAAACACTGTCGGCGAAAGGAAGGGACCTGTATCCCGCAACCTGGGTCTGTATCTCGGGGTCTTTCAAAAATCACCTTAACCATTGTTCCTTTTTCGCAGGTACACTCAGCTTCGAAAATAGTCCTACAACGGAAGCTGCGTTGTAACTTAATCATGGGTATAACAGTGCCATACCGTCAATGCTACGGCTTGGAATAGTCTGTGATTTTTACTAAATGATTTGTGTGCTTTATTTTCGTTCGAATATTGCGTTCAGTTGTTTTCTTATCTACTGGAAACCAATCGTGTATGCATTGCAAAGCTAGTGCTGTGAGATACTTTTCTTTCATCTAAGTACCTTTCTTATCTACAGTACCACCTTTTCAGTAGTCAACATTTGAACAAAAGTAATATTTACCAGTGAGATCTCGATACGAACATTGATATACCTGGCTAAAAAAAGTAATAATTCTCAAATTCGTCAGAACGATCATTCTGATTTCGAACGCATGCTTAACGGAGTTTTTAAGACGTGTAAGTAGATGTCTATTTTCTGGACGATGTTGTGAACATCGCGACAGGTAACTGTAGACAATGTACTTAAAAAATTTAACGTCTTGTAGAGCTTAGGCCTTGTTATGAAATTTCATTGTGTGTTGTTAAGAACATAATTTTTAAGTTTTTATTTAGTTCGAGGGCCATGCAGAAGTTTGTTGAATATGGCATCTGCCCTGCAAATAATCTCGCAATCAGTAAAAATCAATTTTTCGTGTTCCTTTATCCCTGTAGTCGTAAGAGAAAGGCTTCCTTCATGTCAGTAGTTGTAAGATGAACGGGTTTGAAGTTGTTATCGAGGGAATGATGAATGTTGGTTTCGAGCTATGTTAATGTAAATATAAAAATGTACGCGTTGATCCATCAACTATAGGATAGTCGGTGAGATTGTTCGGCTCAGTTTCTGTCTGGAAATTAATCTACTTATATTTCCTAGGTCCGCGACCTCTCGTCTTTCAAAAGGATTCCAAAATTTTCATTCACGTTTCGTCGCGTCGGCACTCTCTATCAACTAAAATCTATCATGTAATTCAAAATTTAATTCACAATCCGAAAAAAAATGTCCCAGTTTCAGTTTTAAGAGTGAGTCGTTAAAATTAAGCACTACTATGGCTAAAGCAAAGGAGAGTAACCGGAAATAGCACGGTTAGTAAGATCGTGAAGAAGCTTATCTAATGATCCCAATGTTTTTACTGCGACTTATTTTTCCGCGACCTTGCTGAAAAAAGTGTTAACCGTGGTGTTTTCGGATTCGCGATTTCTAGCTTTTTCTTTCCACATGTTGGCTCACTTTTGGTAAGATTCAGTATTGCTAGAATTCGCGATTTTGTCCAATTTCACCGCGGCTAACTCTATAACCATTTGAACTACCTAACATGAATCATAAATTTTGAATCGCTCTCGAGATGGGCATTCCAAGGATGAGAGCTTTTCACCAAGTTATCCTAAGTAAATAGAAAGTCAATCGTGTTTAAATTTTGCTAAGCCGCGAAATTTGTCAACCATCCCGAGATCAATCCATCTTGCTGTCGTATATTTGCTGGAGCATCACGTATGCCTATTTTTGCACTCAATAGATTCATTGTAACTGTAGTTTGCTCAAGAGAGATATGTAACTGTAACCACTGGAATAGGGTCTTTAGCCGTATCTAGTCTAAGTGACGAAGATCTGTGCATGAGCTTAAAGTGGAGGACTGGAAGGTTGTTTTCTACCGTAAGAGTCGGATTTGAACGGTGTTTGGCCTTGTACAAAGAAATAAATTCAATTTTCCCTAAATGGTTACAGTACGGCATTTCTTTTTTTCCACCTTAACGGCAATTATCTTTTTCCAAATAGGCTACTGCCTCGCATTGCTTGCTCCTCTCAGCTTCCGCCAAGCCAGATGCCGCTTACCTATCTGCTGCCGAAGTAAGCGGCAGCAGGCTTGGTGACCGTTTGGTTAACTCAGGTTACGTGGCGACGGAAGGTGGAAGATGAATTTCTTCAAGTTTACAGAGCGGTTCAGCTTGGAGAAGGATATGGACGATTCGTGTCGTTTGGTAAAATTTATTAACACAAATTATTGCATGCCGTGAGAAACAATTTAATTTTGACTAATGAGAAATGAGGTACGTTTAAATCATATCTTTGCAGCCACCCAAGTTATAACATATGTTATATCATCAATAATCAGTCATTAAGGCAACAAGGTTGCCTGGAATCTTTTTTTGTTGAAGCTATTTGAAAGGGTTCTCACGAAACACTACCTGTGAAGCGCTCCACGGCCAGTTCTTTCTAAATTTAGTTCCGCGACGCCAAAAGATTTAGAAGATGGCTTCGTTATCGCCGCCACGTTTGTTGAATAAAAACTGCAATTCTGTTATTGTATATGGTAACAAACGACAGTTAAACTGATTTTGGTTTGCCACTCAATAATACGAAAGCAAGATCTATTATAGCGTTTCCGCGCTGCGTTGTTCTCATAGCGGTTTTGATTTCACGGTCGAGTATGACAGCTGTATTTTGTTGATTGACAGAATAAGTGACGTAAATATAACCATGACTCGCCAGTAGAATATTTTGGCAATGTCGCTAAAACTTAGACTTGAGTCTAAGTCTCTACGTTTAAAACTGAGGGCCTCCGAACGTAGCTAAAGAAAACTAAGAGATATCTCGATCTGATTTGATAAGTGCTTTGATTCCCAAGTTGTGTGATTCAAAGAACGGTCGTACACGATTTTATCAGCCGGTGATGATTCGAAGAGTTTGGTTTTTCGGTAAGGGCTACGGTGTAAAGTTTGGGTTGCGGAATAAGCGAGCACCGATTGTCGAGACGATCTAGCCGTGGACGGGTGGCGTTTCATGGTCTACGGAAACAGATACTAGCGCTTCGCACTTAGCAAGAATGTGAGGCCCCTTTCAGGATCCTGGAGCTCCGCAGTTGATTTGGAGCGGACAAGTGCAGAGAATCTCTGGATTTCTTGCTGGGCGCGCTTGCCGAAGCGGACGGGCATCCTCGGCTGGCCGCATCTTTCGCACTGAAGATTATCGAGCCTCAGGAGGCGGCACATGAAGTCTCCATTGGAGTCGCCAGCCCCCATGCCCCCAGGCGAGCAGTCAGGAAGCATTGCCGCTGCTGCCCCTTCTACTTCTGACAGGGGTGAAAGGGAGGACGACCATAGCAACAACACCGCGAGGAGAACGCCTGGTGCCCAGAACATCTGAAACGTACAGATATAAAGACAACTTTCGCGGTTTACCGTTGAAATCGTCACAAACCATGAACTGAGGTTCCATTCGAAATGACATGATGTCGAAGTCGAATACTTCGAAATGACATGAAACATATTCGTATCGCTTACTCGTCTCAATCAAGTCAGAGGTCATAAATGAGCCGTCAACGTTGAATTCGCACGCAGGAATGTCCTACCGTATTTGACTTTACCCCGAGTGTTCGACTTCACCCCAATTCACAGCGGCTCCTTTGGATAATACTGTTTTGAACCAAATTACATTTAGTTTTCGAAATTTAAGCGCTATTTTCAAAGAATATTTTCTCTAGTCAAGTTTTAATCAACGATCTAAGCCTATACAATGCGTGAAATTTGAGAGCTCGTCATTAGAAAAGTAAATCTTCTTTCCGACGGGCACAACAAGCAGGTGAGCAGACGACCAGCAGACGCAGAGCAGACGACAGAGGGAAAAAACAACAACAAAAAAACATAATGGATCCGCGGACTAATACCAAGGTCACCTCTTAGAGAATACAGCAGGCTTAGCACCAACACAGTTAATAATTTCAAATAATAATTCTGATCAAGGCGTACGAAAATGGCTATCTAATTATTTAATATGATTAGCGTTCTTAGGTTGGTAGCTTGGTTTGCCCAGTGACCTGCCAGTGACGTCACTCCAGGTCACACTAGCGTTACTGTGATTCTGCTGTGATTGTTTGTGAATCGGTCAAGCGGTGAGATAGGAAGTGATGAGATATGTGTGATTGTGTAATGTGGAGGTTACTTCAGCAGTTAAAAAGCGGTGAACAATATGTTCAAATGTAGACCTTTTCGACAGAAGTGTAGGGAGTACATAGTGGGACTAAAGTTGTTTAGATTCTCCGTTTGTTCATTTCATGTTTTAAACTTGGTCAGTGCGATGAATACCTCCATCCGTCAGGTTTGTTTTCCGTGATTAGTGTACCGTATTTCAGTGTCTTAGGCCCTCAAGTAGGCCTATTTCAGTTGTAATGAAGTTCAGACCGAGTGCAACCAAGATATCTCGGACGACCATCTTCGGAAAAATTGACCAAGAAGTCTATTTAAATGGTGAGTTATCTGATACGTGAAAGTACCACGATTTTCCTATAAATTTATCAATCCGTCTGGTATCTCTTAAGTATCTTCGCAGGATTAAAAGCCATGTTACAATGTTTCCCAGACGCAGTTGGCCAAGTGCCCTTTAAGCCCCGTTTAAACCACACGGGATAATGCCAATGTATATCCACGATAAGCCGTGACGTTGACATTTGTCTAGAGTTGATACGTAAACAAATTTAAGGGTAGGTCTATAGGAATGTGTCAACACAAATGGATTTTTGGTCAACAAGCAGCGGATGACAAACAGTTAAAAAAAGAGGCATTTCTGGGAAGCGTATATTGGGTGGGAGTATTTACCGTCAATCACGTCACGATTGGAAACCACGCTTTGAATTCGAAGAAAAACGTTAAATAAACCGGCGACTAGTCACTTGAGTAGACCTTGTAACAGCGTAAATTAGATAATAGTAGTGCCTTGTGCCTCGCGTTGTTGTGCCGCTGCGTTGTCGTTGTCAGTCCACTGTCAGTCCGCTGTCAGTCCGCTCGGCTGTTATAGTCTGACTGACTTCGCTTACCGGTACTTCTTGATGGCAGAAGCCTATCGACGGTTTAGGCACGACAAGCAAACAACGAAACGCTGCATACATTACCATGGAAAATGCACGAAGTTGCGTCAAATGGGACAATGTTTACTTTTTGTTATGGGCTCGTACCCAAACCGTTTCAGTTACGAGAAAATTTTGGGAAGTAGTTCATCTTAATTATACTGGGAACCTTATTGTATTTTATTGCATTTTTTTCTCGAGTGAGTACTATTTTAAGTAGCAGATAAGTCTCAAAAGAGACAGACACCAAGAGACGTATATGAAGAGATTCCTGACGCCTACCGTTCGTTTGTTGACGTACGTTCTTTGGGATGTTTTGCTTGTCGCACGAACCCCTCGAGACCCCAAAAAGAGTTTTTTTTTCTGTGTACTGAATCTCTTAAAATGCCGTTACATGTTACGTGTTGTCATCGACAACTTTTGAGAAAATACCGAAATTTACGTGATCTGAAAACGGGAAGCTCATAAAAATTATCTCAGTGGATGTCCCGCCAGAAATACATGAATACGAGGTAGCCACGAGAGTAAGAAAAAGTGAAGGAAAGTACTTACTTGTTTTTCGTGAGGTACCCGAGAGAAGTAGTAGCGAGTTCGAGTAGTTTTCCTGTGTCGGTGGGCGGGGAGTGCGTTTGCCGTAGCAAGCGGCGATTTGGCTTTATCCTCGAAAAACCTCTGCGCTCCGTATTTGTTTTTGTGCCGATAATTATTTATCTGTCGCCAAACACGACACAAATCAGAGATTAGATGGCTAGTTATCCTCACACGTCATCGAACCGAAGAGGGTGACTCTTTCAGGATTTTTGCGTAATCTTTTGATGAAAGGAGCAGATCGGGAATTCTCTGACGAAGTTACCCGGATGTCAATTCCAAATTAATTTTAAATAGGTTTGGTTTTATTTCGTTGCTGCTAAGCAGTCCCATTAAGAATGTGCGTTTGAAAATAAAACATAATTATCAATATGGCGCTAAAATCGGAGACACGGTATACGGTACCCTTTCGGGTTGTAAACGCTCGTTTTTTGTTGTTGTTGTTTTTTGACTGATAATTTGTGGTGATGAAGGAGTAAAAAAGTTTCGTTAACAATATTCTCCTTTACAGGAAATACATTTTTAAATCTAAAAAAAATATATGAAGCGTCACGTTTTTATGGATTAGACCGCTGTTATGTCTTCAAGATCTTCTAAATATTGGGTATTATTAAAGTATGTTGCTAAATTCTGCAAAATCGACCTGTTTACGTTGGTAACATGTAGTTCTTAACAAATTAGAGGCAAATTTATTTTTTTGTCAATCAGAAAAAAAAAATCTTAAAGAGAATTTACATCCTTTTTTTTCGAATATAGCAGAACTACACATGTGATTTTACCAAAAAAAAACAAAAAAAACTATTGATATTCGCTGCAATCAAAGCTATAGCCTTTTGTCTTCGGAGCGTCAGCACTGGGTCTTCAAACTCAATATAGTAAAAATCCACTGTTTTCCGGTACATAGGTCACCTCAAAGAAACAGTAAAAGCATGCCGGTAAAATCCTCTAGAAATTTACTGTTACTTTTTTTCTCAGTGACCGCTTATGTTGTGGAAAAGTAATCCTTTTTTTACTGTTCGGGGTCTAGAGAGCAGCGTCCGTAAAAACTGAGATTCCACATTGACAGGCAGCAAACTTTGTCGTATCAAAAAGCTCTTAAAATCTTGACCTCCAAAATCAGGAACGGAACATATCGAAGCAAAGTTGACGATGTTAGAAAAGGGTGGAATAAAAGTAGAACTTGTCTCATGGCCAAAGGAGAGGAAAACGTGCTACCATTACTTCAAAAGATCTCATTAACATGATCCGAGCGCTATAGTTAACGTTTTTGTCTCACTCCCCTTCCCGAAACCCCCAAACAGGTCTCCTCAAGCCTCTTCAGAATTGTTCGTTTGTTTCTGGTCATCTTTTTGAGACTTTGAACACAATAACACCCTTTCAAACCTTCTTTTCTGTGATGTGAACTGTATCCTTAAATGCGAGACGATTCTGAAGATGGTCATGCATTGCTACATTAAAAGGAGACTTTCAGTAACATTTTAGTGAAAAACTAGTCGCCTTACTGTCGGTTCATCTCTTTCCTTTTCACCCCATTTCAGTGATTCGCTTATTAATCGATTAAAGGGTCGAAACGTGTTTCAAATCGCTCAAATATGTGATAAAAAGAGGTGCGAAGTTATATCTGATAAGGAATAAACAGTTTTTGAGCATCTTATAGGCTAACCCAATGATAGATCTCACGCATATTTACCACCCCTCGTGAACGCGAAAGCAACTGTCGGGAAAGAATTTGACCTGGATTAAAAGGAAGATCATAACTAATGAATATCTAATAAGTGATGTTATGAACAAAGTCAATAATTGAAACCAAGTAGTCAATCGGAACCTTATGTAAGTCAGAAGCGCGAGCGCAAAATGCATTTTAACGTAGCCTCTGCCATTAACATATCCATTCCCAAAAGATGCATCAATTTTTTTAACAAACTTTATATTACTTTTTTTTAGATAGGTTTAATAAAATATGAATTCGGAAATCAATAAAATTTTAATTTAGGTGCTTCTGTGGCCACAGTTTTACTTAAAAATAAAAAATAAAAAGGTTTCAGTGGAGGAAATGTCTTTTTATTGGTTTCGGTCGACAATAGCCGTTTGGAATAAACTGGGTTAGTCTACTTTATTCAGAGATAAAATTTCGAGTTATCCTCACACTTCATCAAACCTGCTGGTTGGATCTCCGAGAAATTTTTAGCAATTTTTCAGTGCAGAACATACGGAAGCCGCTTACATAATTTCCGAGAGGTTTATACAAAATTGGCCACAGATTCTATTACCAAGGAGTCCGTGTTTAAAATATTGCAACTGAAAATTAAACAAGGCGCGAAAAGAAGGGCTTTCAGACGAACCGCAAATCCATGCCCAATAACTCAATCTTCCATGTAGAGTCGAGGGCATTAATGGCTGATAAGCGATTTTTTGTTCTCTAGGTTGGCAACACAATTGAAATCGACTGATGCGCGCGAGGACCTACCTATCTAAAAACATTAGTACCAACACAAATTCGACGAAAAAAAAAACAGGGAAAAAAAAACTCTTCAGACATTCATGCCCCTGACTCTACCTCACCCAGCAAAAATATGTATAAATAAAAAAGTAAAAATAATATAAATTTTAGGTAAAAATAATGTATAAATAAAATAATTAAAAAATATCGCAAATTTAGGTGAGTAGAAAATTATTTTGCGTATGAGAGATTCTTTGTTCCCATGTGAGGTGTAAGGACCTCCAGGACCCACCTGTTGCGATCCTCCACAGAAGATGTCCTCAGCGTGCAGTGTTGGTCGTTGCAGCTCCCCAAACGTAATGGGCGCAGCCACTGGGCCGCGGAGGCGCGAAAGAGTCCTGCGTGAGCGAGGCAGGGGGGCGGGGGCGCACCGCCCCCAACGGGCGTAGCCCCCCCCCCCCATCACCCCCCCCCTCAGCCCCGTCGACTACGCAGGTTCCTCCTTCTTAAGCTTGGCTTGAGGCACGGCTCTCCCCGAAGCTGCTCGGCTTGTTTTCCCGTAAGATAATCATCAGTATCACTACGCCAAAAAGCATCTTCCACCCACAAATTCCGCATTACGCTGTAGATGCGATTTAGCTATTTTGGAGATTGCAAAGGAATCAACGGTGACTGCTTTACGGGAGCGCATACAGGAAAGGTATACACTGGACCTTAAAAGTCATGACCCCTGCTTCTATTTCCTGTGGAAGCAGGAGTCATGACTTTTTTGACCCACTGCACCATTACGCAGTGCAGAGCGCATAGAACCTTCGAACAAAGCAACCCATTGTAAAGAAAGTTATTTTTGGTTTAACTACCATGGTACCTTGGTTTAACAATAAGATTACATTTTGAGGATGAACTACAGTGTGTAGATTGTTCTTGTCTGAGAATCCAAACATGGACATCCACGTGGATATCCGAAAATCCATGCGTTTTAATGAGGGTCCATATGGATATCCTAGTGCTATCTGGAATATTCGACATGGATATTGATATGGATATTCAAGTACAGTACGGTCATCCATTTATCGAGAATTGGACATGGATTCCAGAGCTATTATGGACGCCCATGTGGATATCCATGAACACCATCATACATGGATATTGTCATTGACTCTCCGGCCTGGGTGAGCTCTAGACAACGACAATATAGACGTCATGAAACAAACCAGGGGAAACAAAATAAAACGATTTTCAAAGTTAGATGGAGGACTAATTTTTTGAAATCATATTTTTTCGCGTTTTGTCGTTGGTAAATACGAATATTTCATGTTGTAAATACAAATATTTTTGGCATTATTGTCAGCTGGCTTACTTTCTTGGGTTTGTTTGACTACACTACCCTGTGGTCTACAACACGGCTGCAAAATGAGCCGCAAAGGAATGACTTGAAATAGTTTCATAACATGGTTGAGTGGTAGGCAACAGCACAGCACGTCTGTCGCGCAAGTTACGCACTCTAAATCTAAAACGGTGAAAGTCACCAGGATTCAGTAAAAATTCACTGTTTCAGATTTAGAGTGCGTAACTTTGAGAAAAACGGCAAATCTGTACAGCTGTTACAAACAGAAGAGGAACAAAACCAATAGCTTGGTGTTAAAAAATAAGAAATGGTTTTAAGATAATTGGTTTTATCTTACTGAAAGATAAGTAGAAGTCTCTTAATGGTATTGCCTCAACGTGGCAGGCCTCATGTCGCCTCAGGCTCTGTATGAGCATCATTCGGGTGACAGCCGAGGCAATTTCTCTCAGGTGATAGATTTTGACAGGTAAGCCTTTCTTTCGGCAATTCGCTCAACAAATCAGACTATACCTTGAAAGGGTCGTTTGCGCAAAATAATAAGCTCTATCAATCACTATGACGAATTATTACCCCAATTTTGCGAAGAAACTTTTAGAATATAAAGTTCTTTTCATTAGTTTTAACGTTTGGAACACAATGACATGAAACTTGTGACCAAAGTACTAAAAATGTAAAAATGCGTCTTAAGCTTTTCTAAAGATTTTTCCTTCTTTTTTATCATTTATTTAAGAGTGGATATTCGATTTCAGAAAATTATTCAATATTATATTTGAGAATTATAGGTTACTTTTTTGAATCATTATCTTAGTGAACTCTTTTTAGGGGGTAACTTGAAACGTTTTCGAACGGCATTTGCGAGAAATAAAGCTTATTCCTTTTTGATTTGCTTCCGACATCTTAATATTTTTATTATATCTTTAAAAATAGATAAAAAGAAAACAAATTGAATTTCTTCAAGGTAAAGTCCCCAGTTATCTTAAGTCTTAAAGTAAGATCGACCATGGCCACAAAAAATGTCCCAAGTGATTTTGTCACATATAACAGCTTAATTTGAGCAGCTCTAATTTTGCCATTTGGCCTCTCGGCGGCCGTAATCAGCGACAACAGGTCTGGCGATATTAAAGTTTGGCTGTAGGGAAGCGAGGCCTTAGACACGTGACCTAACCTAACCTAGGTAAATCTGCACTAGGTTAACATTACTTATGGTTAACTTCTTACATATGCGTTTTTATGTCGTCCGTTCTCGAAGTGAAATTAAATGTTAAACCAAGGTTGAACAGAAGATGTTTAAAATTCCACCTTTGAAATTTACTTAATTAGCTAATGAAACATACATTAGCCAACGAGGTAAGACTCGAGTAATCGTGAGGTACCGGGTAGAGCAAATGCCTGGCAACTCCACGGTTTGTTTCGAGCCATTTCCTTTTGTGTCTCCAAACTGGAGTCCCTCATTCAAACCCAGTAACAACTGCGATTTCATTGCGCCAAGACGTTGGTCAAACCCGCGGAGGATTCAAAAGTTCCCGCCAACCAAGCGCATGACGTAGTTGTCCATCCCGCCGCTAGATGGCAGTTGCTCCTACGCACGCAACTCACGTTTCTGCCTCCCAATACTGCGCTTCCTGCTTCCGTCCCTCGACTTCCGACGCTTTTTCTTTCCCTTCCCCCGCTATCTTACGAGCACGTTCTTCTATTCTCCAAGCAGACTTGTGTCCAGCTACGACTTCCCGCCCCTTTTACGCGCTATGCCCACCGAACAACAAAGATCATCACGGGGAGTACGGTTGTGCAGATACCCGTTGCAAGGAGTACTCACACTCGACTCAAATCCCGCGATTTTCTTTTGTATTCATTCGAATGCCCCTCCCCTGAGTTCGCTTATGGATCCTCACGTCTTCCCCTCTCCTCCGCGCTACCGACCCCTCTCGCAGCAACAGCTTCCCCTCCCGCACGACAGCCCTTCCTAAACATTCACCGCCGCCGCGCCGACTGGCCGAGCAGGCAGCCAGAAAAGCGTGCTCCAAACACCTCCCTTCCCCTCTTGCACGCTGCCTTCAGCCGTGGACCCTTGCCGCTCCGCTCGCTCTCAGGCGCCCTCAGTATCCCTATCCCTCTTTACCGGACAGTCACAGGGCAAATATTCCGTTCAAACTAGTTGAAATGGAACGTCTCCTTTAACTCGACCCAGTGGATTGCAGTGAAAATGCGTGATATGTGTGTCCCGAGAAGAATGAGTGATCGTGTGTTTCTACGTTTATTGTGCGCAGCCGACGATGGGATGAATGAGGGTTAGGGTATGTGAGGGCTGTGATTCGATTTGTGTAGTGTTATAGTGGATAGTTAAGACAGTTTAGCCAGTGGCGACTATCTCAGTGATCACGGCGCAGCCCGGCTCGGCGCGGTGTAGTTCAACAACCTTCGATCCATTGCGCTTGCCTACCCTACACAGCAGGTAGGCGTGTCTCTTGCAGGGCTCCCGCTAAACCCACTATCACTATACCGTTGTACTTGCCAACGACCTGTTATGTTGTCTATGCCCTGTGAATGCTTTCCGAATCAAGCATGTACGGCGTATTGCCGCCCATTCACGATAGTTGTACAGTACTTGCAACCCCACACACAGTTCGATACTGCATTCTTGTTGCCCTCGCCGAGTTTTTTTTTTATTTTGTTCGCGTTTCGTCGTGACCTGGTGACACTATGTACACCCTATAGGTTTCTATGGTTGTTTAATGGGTTCTTCTGTTTATTCAAAACATTAGCCGTGTCAGGTTACATTTATGTTTCTTGTATTGCGTCCGCAAGACTATGTTTACGTTTCATTCTCAGCCTCTAGCGCAGTAGTTAGAATAACCAGTTAAGGATACGCAAAGGGATAAAAATAATCGTTTATGATTCACGTAAACGCACGTCATTAAGGTTCATTTATATTCTAATCAAGACGGTTACGATGCACGTAACGTAGCGCTTTGCCTTATCAATTGCAAACTTGTACGTTACGTGCGTACATTACGTGATTCATAAACTAGGAATGACAGAAAAATAAATGAAACGCACCTAAGTCGTGTGTTGTTTTTTAGTAACAAGTAAGCCACGTGAGATTGGCTTTATTTTGCCTTTCCGAAAGGGTACCAAAACGAGTATTGTACCTTTCAAGGCGTCTGAATCGTCTCATGGTACTTGTTTTTACCCCATGGGCAGAGCATTTTTTATCCGAGAGGTGCGTTAGCTACCCGCGGGTACAGGGGTAAAACTTTCTCTCTTATTCCCTACCCTTTGTACAAGTTTTAGCCAATATCGCATGACTCTCAAAGGAAAGGAGGGTTTGTCACAATTGCTGAATAAAACATTACATGACGCGCGTTATTTTGTCAATAACGTTTTATCTTTTTTTTAAGATATGGATTCTCATAATTATGACGTTTGAGTACTGCCGATATAGGTATTGTAACTCTATCGGCGTATATCTTCCATTAAATGCCGTTTATTTCACTGGTCCCATTTGGTTATTACACTAGCTAACAACAGTTAAAATGAGCGATTTAACTTAGAATTTACTAATAGATCCTGCGCTCGTACTCAGAGCGACTTGCTGGGTACTGTTTTTAGCAGGTACTTTGTCCGATGACCCACTGTATCACTTCTAAACAATGCGCAGATTACATCTCGCATATATTTCACTTTCCCTCACAAACTCCGATGTTACTTCGTCATATTATGAAGACAATCTGAACTTGTCGTGAATCGCACTTCACTGAATCGCCCCCTGAACGTAACCTAACCATCCACTTGACCGACCCTTAGCGAACCGCAATCATGTCACCCTTTTGTTCTACTCTACACCACCGAAAACTTTGTCAAGCCATTCCACACAAGTGGTCAAATTCCAAGAAGCCAAGTGCTTTGTCTCAAATACCCCCACCCCCCAACAAGCTTCTTTAATCATAATTGTATCAAGCAATCACAGCTCTGCTTTTAAAGAAATCAGTCAGTAATTAAGAAGTTTTGCCTTAAGTTTGAACCCTGTCACCAGAGAAAATATCTGCATTTGATCTTCTCCTCGAATTGTCTGTATTTTTATTTTCACTTTACCCTTTGACAACTCCCTGGTTTTTAGAGGTTGCATTTTCTGCCTCTTGTTTACCACCTTTGGTGTAATCTTTTATTAATTACGTAAAATTACCGACTTAGAAACGCGTAGTTTATGTGCATTTTGCCTCATCCACCGTCGCGCTGCTCAGCTGTCAAGCCTGATTGATGCCAATGCTCGACGGTAACGGATAAAAATAAACGGTCCGTTAGGTCATCTTAGTTAACGTATATTGTGCCTCGCTCCGTTAACCCACTACCGCCCAGCGATGCCGTTCGGCAACAGAAAAAAAAATATTTTAGAGGATCTTTTCAGTTCTGTACTGTCAGAATTAAAAAAATGTCCCCTCTGGAAACCTAAAATGTAATTATTTAGGCATTTTCCAAAGCTTAAAATTGCGCATTTTAATGGGGGAATTCCCTTCAATTTCTCTTAAGCTGAATTTTACTCCAAATACTTTGGGCGGTTATGGGTTAAGCGACCAGAGGGAAAACTCGCAAAAATATGCAAGCTTTCAAATTAACAGTGTATCTGTTTAGAAATGAGACTTGTTCCTTTGTGGATATTTGTGGCGGTCTTATTTGGGTGATGAATCACGTGATTGTCCGCCCCTCAGAGAGCTCTCGCGTTGTGGTCTCGGGGTGTTGCTAAACTTATTTATGACTTCGCCCCGTCATCGGAGATTCCGAAGTAAATTTAAATGAGCCCGGAATGGACCCTTTGATTCTCCTCAAGCTTTACTAAAATGTGTATCTTAGGATTAACGCGTCCCTTGTCCGAAAACGCATCGATATCTTGAGGTATTATCCTCCAACATGAGACAGCGTGTTTGGTTTTAATCATTTAAAACAGTAAATAAAGGCGAACTTCCTTATTTTGTAGTTCGAAGTTTTGCGCGGTTTAGGTTTTTTGTATTCTGGGCTTCGAGGGCGCGCTCACAGTTTAAACGCCCACCGATGCCGTTCGGAAACAGAAAATTTTATTTTAGAGGTTCTGTTCGGTTTAGTATTGTCACAATTTAGAAAATATCACCCCTCTGGAAACCTGAAATCTAATACAGTGGAATCTCGGTCATACGTCCAAGTCGGGACTCAAGAGTTTGGACGTAGAACTGAGAGGGACGTATAAGTGAAAATAATCTTCCGCATAACGCCACGTAAAGTATTCTGGATGAGCGTATAACAATTGGACGTACAAACGAGTGGGACTTACAACTGAGAGACGTATAACTGACTCTACTGTAATTTACCCATTTCTCAAAGCTTAAAATTTCGTATTATGATGAAAACGATCCTTCCAATTTCTCTTAAGCTGAAAATCACTCCAAATACTTTGGGCTGTTATGGGGTAAAAGGAAACATCCTCTGCCTCTTACGTATTAGTCTACATCACCGTATCTACTCCCAGAAATGATATCTGATGCCAAGAAAATGTTTTCTTGATTGTGATAAAACAATCTAGAAAACATTCAAAGAGTCTAGTCTTGCGGCCAGATTTTTTTCCTTGCAACAAGATTTTTTTCTTACTGCACACAAAAAAATAAAAAAGTCCTCTAATCCTCTGCCAAAAAATGGTGTAAGAAAGAGGTGTTTTGTCACTTTATCAAGAAAACATTTCTTGCCATCAGACAACATTTCAGTGAGTGGAAGACCGGGTATTGGTTGGGTGTTTTCTGCTTTCCCGCTGTTGCTCCGCTCGGCTTGGCGAGGGAAGGTGGTTGACGTAGAGGCAGAAAATGTCACCGTGGAAGTTAGCAGTGTAGTCTCCAAGTGGGAGCCGAGTTCCGATAGCTGAGGAAGATTTTATGGAAGGACCGACCGCACTGCCTAATTTTTGACGGCATGTGTTAGTCCGGCCGGAAGCGTGGCTTCGTCCCTTGAGA
>Ga0058701_10001751_pt1 | contig 15798 bp, 7 predicted proteins | sample AgamicOrMae_FD_97039 | JGI IMG/M metagenome (GOLD analysis project Ga0058701, IMG submission 97039) | Agave microbial communities from Guanajuato, Mexico - Or.Ma.e | ecosystem: Host-associated > Plants > Phyllosphere > Phylloplane/Leaf | place: Guanajuato, Mexico | collected 2012-06-04
TCCATGGGAGAGCCCCACGTCCCCAAAAAGTGCTCCTTCCCAGGAAGAGCCCCTTCCCGGAGAGCTGTAACTTTCGGTTTCCTGAAAAACCCAGCGTAGAAATCTTCCAATGAAAGACATCGAAAGTAATCCTCTCAAAGAGCCCCCCTTTGAAAAAGCCCCCTGGAAAGGAGCCCCCTCTGGGCCTAGTTAGCACAGATCCTTATTAGCATGCAGTCACTCACATAATTATAGACACAGATGCATTTCCATTTACGGACCGTAATTACAAGCTTCTCCGTCCGCTCCGTACTTCGGCTACCGGGCTCGACTATATTGATGTGATTAACATTCTTATTATCAGAGGATCGGAGCGGGCCAGCGGGCCCCCGGCCCAAAAATGGGGCTAAAGTGTCCTCAAGGAGCCGGTTACGGTCCCCGACTGCGGCCACGAGGGCGGAATAAATAACCAAAACACGTGGCTCCTATACCGATTCATTATCCGTCGGCTATTTCCGAGAAAAAGGCTCATTTGCATACGGATTTTTTACCCGAATTTGTTCAAACGGAGCAATTTTTTCGGGATTTTAATTTCACTCCCATACATGCGAATTCACTTAATTCGAGCAAATCATTTATAACCATTTTTTTTTAAATTACAAAGCACGATTTTGTGTCAGCTTTTTAGAGAAGTAAATACTCTGGAAATGTTAGTTCGGATTATTCCTCTTAGCCATTGTTCGGATAATTTACTGATTTTATTACCGTTTGATATGATCTAAGATTAAGTTTATGAACCATCACTTGTTCCAGCAAATGCCGTAATCGGTCCATTCCCGTTGTGACGAGTCCGGTAACAAATATTCCTCTTCAACGAGGCTAGGATAAGTCCTCATGCACATCGTTGCTACGATATAGTTCATGGGATCGATCTAACTTGTAAGATCGGTTAGCTAATCTACAACCAAGATAACGTAAGGTTACAAAAAAAGTGTGGTATTACGGTCAGCTATTTCATTCGGGTCGAGCAATATGAGAAACATATTAAATGTGCTGTCAAAGGAACAAAATATTTTAGTTGTCCCTTATACATCAGTTACAGCAACAAACTTCCATTCTCGCGTTACGTAAGTCGAACATGGATAGTTTGCCCCGAATGGATGTCGTAGCTCGGGAATGCCCAGGACCACGATGACAAGGTCGGTGCGGAGCAGCGGAGGGGGAGGAGGGCCCCGCCGCAACAACAATGACGGTCCGCGGAACGAGATACGCTTCGGTGCTTAGTCTAACGAGCCGCCGAGTTGTACCACCCATTTCTTGGGTACCCTTCGTAGCAGACGGCCAACTCGATATACAAGCCTCGGATGACATGTTCAACGCAGGTCCCTCCCTCCCCGACAAAATTGGACGCTTTTCGTCTCGTTTTCCAGGAGACGCGCTCTTGCACAGCGCCCCTATTGCTTTCCTGAAAGTGACAAGCATTTGGGGAGACTTTAACGCACGTGCAGGCCGTAAGCTATACACGGAGACTCAAACGCACGGAGGGCTACCACAAGTATGCAAGTATGGGGAGACTTTCACGCACGTACAGACTATCCGCCATACACGGAGACTCAAACGCACGGATGGGATATCACAAGTATGCATTCATATACGGAGACTTTCACGCACGTGCAACTACCAACGGAGACTCAAACGCAAGGGTGGGTACATGAGCATGACTTCATATAGGGAAACACTAACGCATGTGTGCACATGCATGAATAGACACCAACGCAAGACCAGAACACAAAACTTATTTGAAATGGTGCATACATTTTTTGCTAAGCGTGTTTCGCTTTTGTTCGCTTATTGAAGACTTTTTACAGAAAACCTCACTGAAATGTCTACATAGGCAAACTCGAACGCACAAAAACAATTTGGAAAAGGGTTAATACAATGTCCTTTTTCGTGGAATCGGTAACAAAGAACGGACCGCCCGCCAGATTTCCCATATGAATTGAAAACCGGACAATTGAATCAACGGATGTTGCAAAAAAAAATGTGAGGGCGTCATTTTCCCAGGGCACGCAAATTAAGTTCTTAACGAGTTAATTTGTCTGGTGGTCACCCAGGACCCCGCCACATTCAGCTAACTGGTAGGGTCACGTGATGCAGGTGGTTCGCGTGACTTCTACCCCTTTCGGTGGCTACACGTCGCGGAACGGTCGCTATTCTATTTCGCTTGCCACCATATTATTAGAAGGCAGTTCGACTCAAAACTGTTCGACGAAATACGTTGCTATTTAGTCGACATAATTTGCGGTGTCTATTGTTCGCTTAGTGTTTTAAACACTCCTCGGAATCAACCTTACAGTGAGCCACCTTGAAAGTTGTATTTTCTACCGCTTGGTTCCACCGATCGGAGGGACAGCCGATCGCGGCTCATATGGCAACCTAACCTAACCACGGCGTATATCTCCTCCTGGCCTTTCGAGCGTTATCGTATTCCTAGGTGATCGACTTTGGTTGTCTGGCAGGCGTACAGCCGTAAGCGGAGCGTAACGTTGGCCGTAACGCTCTACCGAATAGCCATATGTCTTTTCAGAAACGTAAATATACTTTTACGGTGGCACATATTTTTGGAGTCAACCAGCCACGGAGAATAGGTGTGCAACAGAGGATCCGACTCCACTTCTTATTAACCGTTTGAGACTTAGCATAAAGATCAGCTTTTACATGTAGGAAACGTTAATGATTCATAATTCCGACCCGCTGCCAATAAAAATATCCCTTATAGGAAATTGCGATCTTTATCTGATTTACAATTGTTACTTCATTCATATCAAGCAATTTTCTTATTATTTTTAATATAACAATAATATTTGGTAGAGACATTATGGGAGTATTACCTCATCAACCATATCATTTTTAATCCTTAAAAAAACACAACTCTTCATTTAAATCTACTTGTGTGTACGCAGAAATTTGAGGCTTTGCTTAAACAGCGGTAAAAACTAACCCTGGTTTAAGGTGGCTTCATACCCGTTTTAGGCATGAAAGAAATCAAGGAAGAGCATAATTTGGTAGTTTGATGATACCCCTTCGAATAACCCTATCTATTGAGAGTTCTCGAGGAAACCTTTTCATTGATATGGTTATTGATAAGTTTACCTCCATAAATAACTAAATTATGCTCTTCCCCTATTTTATCTTCATGTAAAACAGGTATGCCTTAAAAAGAGGTTGTTTTTTTTTTACTAAATGGAACGGTTTTTCTTATCCAAACAATAAAGTGAGCCGATTCCAATGGAATACTCGATCCACTGAAAGCGTTTATTAATCAACGATACACCGAAATTGATGTATTTTTGAAACGAAAAATACGACTTTGTTCTCAACTTAATCTGAAAACGAAAATACCACTGAATTTTTTTTAGACCCTTGACAAAAATCACCGATATTTTTAAATAAAAACTTTCACGCATTTCCTGGGCACCAATCGGCATAAGAATACGACGACGTAAACACTGTATCGTGTTTCGTTTGATATGCCATATACTGTATATCTGATATGGCATCTCTAGTAAAATTTTATACGGTCGTTATTAGCGCGAATAAGAGCGTATCGCTTTTGTTGCGGACAGAAAGGTCGTTTCTTTGGACGTTACGGCCAGTGCCCGCTTTAATTTGAGTATTGACTCAAAAAGGCAGCTCGGCAATCGATTTAAAAAGCGCTACAAAACCCATAAAAGTGGCCCTTTAAGTATTAATTTTTAATTACCAGCAGGAAATAGAAGTGAGGCGTAATTATTCCGTAATGAATGGACAAAAAGCGCAAAGTCAGCGTGAAGTCTCACGCCGGTAAAACTTAATCAAATCGACGAATAATTTCGATTTTTATCGCCTCCAATCAAATTATTCTCAACTTCCAACTCAAAAACCAATAGCGAAAAACTGAAAAAAATTAAAAAATGAAGTGGTAGTGAAGAAACCGCCTTTTCTCAGTTTTCCAATGTTTCGTCACCATAAATCACTAAATTTATAATATTTTTTTCGCGCAAACTAATTTACTTTATTTATTTGAGCAAACGAAATCGGACGGATTTTTGAGGAATAGTAATGGCGTTTCGGCTGCGTGTGATTGCTGGAGCGGATCGGGCCTTCTATTGTTTCATTTCGAGATGGTTGGCTGTTAGTTGAGCCGAAATTGGTTTCTGGGTTGGCTGAGCCAACCCGACTCCTCTCATTGGACAAGCGCTTGCCCTCCCCTCCACATAGCGGCGCACGTCCAATTCACCCAACGAGCTGATTAAAAAGCAAATATTTATTTCAAACTTAACCTCAAAAGTTGAACTCCTTCGGCGCCGAAAACCGTAACGAGGACTTGTCCGAAATGGCCAAAATTGGTGTCTAATAAGTTCCCGTCTTAACCATCCAGTTTTCATATACTGCGGTTTTAAAGGATCAATTTTCTACCTCTAGGGTTTTTTCACGGTTAACCCTAACATTACATTAGAAGAATCGACATACATCCGCGAAGGTTGTGGTAAGATAACTAAGATTACGTTAACTTCGGTTAAGTTGGTTAGGTCAACTTACGATAGGTTAGGTTACAATTAGGTTAACACAGGTTAAGTTAACTTACGTTAGGTTAGGTTACAATTAGGTCAACTTCGGTTAGGTTAACTTAGGTCAGGTGAACTCACGTTAGGTTAGGTTACAATTAGGTTAACAAAGGTTAGGTTAGGTAAGGTTAACTTAGGTTAACTTTGCATTATGTTGATTTAAGGTTAATTTTAGGTTAGGTGGGCTTCAGTGAGGTAACCTTACATTAGGTTAACTTAGGTAAGGTTAATGCGGCAAAGAATTACCTTCAGGTATCTTGTGTCTCGCTTTGCTTCCACTACGTTAACCTGTTATGCCTAATGCCGTTACATATTATCAACTGACAGTAAGTTCCGAATTTGCCTTTTGTCTCTTTTTATGCTATGTCAGGCAACCCTGCAGGATCATAAATAGCTGCTCTTGAGTCCCTTCGAATAAAGAATGAAATGTCGACTTGTCAAATCATTGTTTACGATGTTCGGAATATTGTTTGTAATGAGCGAAACACGGTGTGGGCTCCAACTCCGTAGGCGTCAAAGCGGATACATTTGCCTTAACAATTTTTACACGAAAATGTTACGAGTGCGTTTCTCTCTAATATTTGAAGCTCAGCGAAATTTCATTGAATTCAGCTGCTTCTTAGTCTTAAAACCCTCTTTAAAAACTGATTATGGTATTGATTTTAAGATATTCTGATAAAAATATTGACAACGATTTCTTTTAAAGATACACCTTTAAAAATTTCTAAAAACAAGCAAAAGAAAATATATAAAATAAAGTGTGTCGCTATTGACCAGACATGCATCAATCCAGGGAGATTTGAACGCACTCCACTAACCTAAAATGCAACTAATATAGAAAATGTATTTAAAAAAAGGATTTTGAATCAAGGTTAGGCTTGATCTTTGCCTAAAGCAAAGAAAAATTAAAAGTAAAAAATTGTTTCACTTCTAATTTGCCATTTTACAAAATTTCGAGCCAAAAAACTCAGCCAAACTTTAAAAATACAACTTTATATCAGTTCCGAAATGACATTCAAAGATTTAAAGCAAAAAAAAATCAGTATTTTCTAAAACTACAAAATTTCTAATCACAGCAGATCGGTTAAAACCCGATCAGGCTATCAGTGGACTAAATAAGCTCACTTCAGGCGCGGGCGGTATCGAAACCTCTCTAATGCAGAGAGCCCATATAAAGAGAAGCGCCTGTTAGAGCAACAAGTAGCATGCCGCGATCATTATCAGATTTCAAGAGAAAAAAAAATCGCATTTCGCGAAGCCCTTAAGCGGGCTTCTTGTCTCAAACAAAAGCCCGGTCAATTTGCCGGAGCTACCCTGGGCCGCGCCTTGGCGAGCCGCCTCCGCTGAGCCTGAGCGCAGCCTGCGCGCCTGACAAATGGGGAGAGACCGCGGATGGACGGCAAGCCGATAAGGGACGTCAGCACGACATCGACTGACGAATGGCGGCCTATTAAGATAGGTGTCAACGCGCCTCTCGGCGATGCAAGTGTCTCTGATCGGACAATGAGATTCTTTCACTGCCTTTCTAACCGATTAATACACACGACGCTCCGACACGTTTGCTGCCCGGGCTTACAAGCGAACTCAAAAGTTTATGTTTGAGAAACATACGCTTTTCACATTTTAAATGAATAAAGACAGGGTTTCTCGAATTTAAAACACGTAATTTTTGAAATGAGAAGATTTTTTGCCTGAAAAAAAATAAAAAATGTGCTTTGAAAATGCTGAATTTTTTAGTTTAGGCAATGATCAGGTCGTATTTGTACTTGCATATTAACATTTGGAACAGTCACGGACCTCTTTTTTTTAAATATGCGCTTTGAAACTCCTGAAATTTTTAGTTGGTACTATTAACGTTATTTAGATAGGGAGGGACTCCCGTGTTCCGGTCATTTTGAATTTAAATCAGTTTCTGAAACTGATGAAAAAGACGTGATTTAAGAATGAAATTTTTCGTCTGAAAAAAATAAAAAATGGGTGCTCTGAAAAGGCTAAAATATTTAGTTCAGTCAAGGTTCAGGCCGTATTTTTACTTGCATAAAATTGGGTTTAGTCATGGGCCTAGTTTTTAAAAAGTCGCTTTGAAACTGCTAAAATTTTTGGTTGGTGCTATTAATGTATTCAGTCAGGGTGGTGCTACCGTGTTTCATTTCTGTTGCCAACCTCAATTCAAAAGAACCAAAAAAAGTATTTTTAAGAAATCACTCGTTAGCCATATGCCCGGGACTGTTCTCACTTTCATCGTTCGGTAACAATTGAGAGGAGCATCTCGGGGAAGGTTTTCCTTATAGGCTACCGAATCGATTACTTAAGAAAGGCAAAAAATCACGTGGTCTCAAAAAAGGGACGGGGAAGGGAGAGGCGTAGTTAGTAGCACGCCAACCAAGTGACAACCCTCTGTCGCCCGGTTCTGATTACGCAAAAAAACGAAAAAGATTTTGTGAAATATTAGCGAATGAAGTAAAAAAAGGAATCCTCCAAGCAGTTGGCTCTGAGACTCGAACATCGAAGTCGCTGAAAGGGTTAGCCTTGGAGACACTCACGCTCGTTTGCTTGACAAATCGACATGACTGCTGACCGTCTGGAGACTTGAACGCCAGTGATGCGAACGGATAGACTTGAAGCATAGGCGACAATGACTGGGAATAGAACATATGGGTCAGTTCTATTCGCACGCGTATGTTAATACAAGGGAGACTTGAACGCACGGAAACGAATACATTTTAAATGGGGCAGCGTGTGAATAGCCACTTCGAAACATACTTAACCCATTGCTTCCCTGGGATGCCGCTCGGAGACAAAAAATTATTTTAGAGGATTTTTCAGTTCAGTATCGACAAAATTCAAAGAATATCACCCCTCTGGAAACCTGAGATTTAATAACTTGGGCATCCTCCAAAGCTTAAAATTCTGTATTTTAATGAAAAAAAAATCTTTCAAATTTCTTTTAAGCTTAATTTCACTCCAAATACTTTGGGCTGTTATGGGCTAAAGGTTCCTTAGAGCGGTAGAAATTTCCTGCGGTAGCAAGAGGGATGTTTCCGCAGTCGCGAAATAATCTGACTTCGAATCGAGTCGATTTTCACGATTCCGCGTAGAATTCGAGAATATGTTTGCTTGCTAATTCAGGTTACTTTTTTCACAGTTTAGGTCTGTTTGCAAATACGAATACTCTAATCAGGCTGCAACAATATTTTGGGCTTGTCAAAACACACTAAATTTGAGTCTGTGAGAGCCTCGGAGATTCAGTTAATTTTCACTGAAAATAAAACTCTCACTGATTCAAATTTCGAGCTCTATTTTTGATTTGGTTACGGGTTACACGGTTATTGAATTCCATCATAAACGTTATTCCAGCAAAATCAGTTGAAAATCTCCCTCAAATCCGCTGACCAACGCGATAGTATGACCTCACCAATTGCTCACACAACCTCACATACGCGAACCTGAATAACATCCAGCGATGGTCATAACGAAGTACAGGAGCGTGTTCTCCTCGTCCCACGACTGGGACTATGTACGACGCGGTCCCAATGCCCAGCTGTTGGATACAGCTGTACATGAATGATATACACGGAGCACCCACGCACTACATAAATATGTCACTACATAAATAAGCGAAGAAGAGATGCGGCCAGGCGGCCAGCGTAAGCAGCCGTTCATACCTCGACGACATTCTAGTAATTCACGTTTACTTGGATGACATTCTAGTATATGGCTCAAACATTAATATTAGCGGATGACAACAATTAAATCAAGTTACCTCAGCTCAAAAGGCCCGCAGCAGGTTGCACACAGCTCTCTTACCTGGAAAAAAAATAATTAGCTTGTGGAAAAAAGACTGAACGATTTAGTCCAACAAGTTACAATGAAACGTTAGACCCTAGAGAAAATATGGTTGCTGTAAAATGATTGGCGTGATTCAGAATATACAGAAATATATGGTATGACTCAGAAATGTTTTATCAGGCCGTCAAATAGTCTTGTTTTCTCGATCTTAAAAATGTCGTTTCATTACGATATGAGAATTTTTTTTAACGAGTTCATTAAGTGATACATGATTGTTTAGTGCAGTAGCTTCAATAATTCAAGCTTGCCTGGCTTCGCTAATGGACCCTTGTCGGTCATGCTGACCGAAAAACCTAAGATTTTTTTCCCAGTCATAACTCAACATACGTAGCTTGATTTCAAAACGTATGATCAAAAACTCAATTCACGCATTTTAACGCATTACTCCATATGGTAAATTTTAGAATCACACAGTATAAACAAAACCCCTGTTTTAGGGGATGCTAAACCTGTTTTGGGTATACAACGAAAATGAGGGTAGCGCGTATTTTGGTAATTTTTCAACATAGACCTATGGTCAACCACATCAATCGAAAGCTCTCGCCAACACCTTTTACATGATATGGCTGAACAGAATCCTATCTTGGAAAATAACCCAAGTACACATTACTTCCTTACTTTTGAAGGTAGACCCATGTTCAGCCACATCAATGGAAAGCTCTCGCCGAGACCTTTCGAATGATATGGCTGAACGAACATAGGTCTATCTCGAAAACCAACCAAAATACGAAACACCCCGGTTTTGGTTTCACACCCAAAACCAGTATAGCTTTCCATAAAACGGTGGTTTTGTTTTCACTGCGAACTCCGAAAATCTTTGCATTAGTGTGCACGTTCTCGGCATTTAGACGTCTATTAGACACTATAGGTTGACTTAACCTAGCCTTGTTATTGCCGACTTAGCGCACAGATTCTAGGCGCCGGGAAGTGGTCTATTCAGCCGCTAGGTTGACTTAACCTAGCCTCGTTAACACCTATAGCTTATTTGCACGACTACTTAAAGCGCATCCGACGGACTGCAGACAGTTAAACGAGGCCTATTTTAAGCGGGGAAGTTCGTCTGCGGGCGGTGACCGATTTACGGCTACCCGGAGTTTCGGGAGCCGGCGAGAGGCAGCCGCGTGTGAAACCCAATTACCGAATATTTATAGTACAATAAATAGGCCAGCAGGGTCTAACAGGCCAGTCGGGGTCTAAGCGCGGCGCAAGCATCCACACCTAAATAATTCAGACGGCCAATTTATGGTTTCCCATTTAGAACAATGGCCGACGAAATATTAGACCCTTTGCAACCACTGTCATCGGCGAGGTTCAACTCAATTAAAACTTTTGTAATTTGTTCCTCGGCCGGCAAATTTTCATATAAACGACCCGCTACCGCAAAGTTCCCAACGACACAAATTTAGGACGGACTTAAAATGCGTGTTCGCGCCTTCGTGCTCTTTTCACTATAAAATGTCATGGGGAAAGGTACTTTGAATAAGTAACCCGCTTTTTTGATGGGATCTCCACCAACCCCAACTCAAGTCTGCCCGAAAAAAAAAAGAAAATCGCTGTTGATTTTTTTCTCTTTCACTAAAAAATATGACTTTGAGAGACAGTTCAGACTTCTGTTATGGGGCTCAACGAGCAGTTCCTTTCTAAAATTATGAGGGCACGGACACATTGTTGTTAATAAATGACAATTTGAGAGATAACCCAAGGAGCCTGTAATCACAGATTAACCAAAACACCCGTTTTACGGAATGATATACCTGTTTTGGGTATGAGACTAAAACGGGGTTAGTACGCATTTCAATTATTTTTCAAGATAGACCTTTGTCCAGCCACATCAATGGAAAGCTCTCGCCGAGACCTTTTGAATAATATGGCTGAACATAGGCTTATCTTGAAAAATAACCAAAATACGCATTACTACCTTACTTTTCAAGGTAGACCTGTGTTTAGCCACATCAATGGAAAGCTCTCGCCGAGACCTTTTGAATGGTATGGCTGAACATAAGCTTATCTTGAAAAATACCCAAAGTACGTACCCCCATTCTAGTTTCACACCTAAAACAGGTAGCTCCGCGAAAAGGGTGTTTTGTTTTTACTGTGGTATCATCTCGATTTAAGATTCTTGGCTCTTTAGGTAACTAAGTCTTGGCAGACTACAGATTGTTACAAAACAATAAAATGATAGAGCTCATTGAAAAACGCAAAACATAGATCAGAAATACAAGGGGGCGCATGACTTTAATCCGTAGTCAGTCTTGGCTGCGATTCTATGCGAAGTTGATCGTTGCATAATTTGGGAACCCGTTTTAATTTGCTATCGGTGACCGTTTTTCCGGTGATAATCATGTGATAGACAACTTAGCGAATAGTAATGACAGCTTATGAAGCTATAATAGACGCTATTTCCATACCGAAATAGTAAAAGCAATCTTAAGGATGTATTACGTACTTTGCTCGCTGATCACTAGATACAGAACTAAATGGAGTCATAATTGCGAAAGCAGGTTTGTTTCCAGCATTCTAGGAAAGTTATCGCGCCATCGACACTTCAAAACTTTGAAAACAACACCGCTACGGGCGCTGCTTGTTTACCTACAGTGGGAAAAAAATCAGTCACTAACTAGACACGTGGGTGACGTAGGAGACTTAAGCGCCCTGGTAAATTACGAACTAGAGAGTTCAACGCTGGTAAATAAAATTTAAACGCTTCTACACACTTAAGTTGGCTCGAGGACTTAAAAGATAGGAATGAAACCGGCTGGGTAAACCAGGTGACTTCAACGCTACTGAGGGCATATACTGCATAATAGTTGCGGTTTGCTTGACTTGAACGACAGTCACGAAAATGGTTTGCTGAACCACGAGTCTTCAACGCTAGTTTACGATGGCATATACTATAGAATAGCTGCGGTTAGATGGAGACTTCAATGACAGAAATGAAAACGGTGCTGAACCACGAGACTTCAACGCTAGTTTATGATGGCATATAGAATAGCTGCGGTTAGATGGAGACTTCAATGACGAAATGAAAACGGTGCGCTGAACCAAGAGACTTCAACGCTAGTTTATGATGGCATATACTATAGAATAGCTGCGGTTAGATGGAGACTTCAATGACAGAAATGAAAACGGTGCGCTGAACCAAGAGACTTCAACGCTAGTTTATGATAGCATTTACTACAAAATCGCTGCGGTTAGCTTGGAGACTTCAACGACAGTGTAAACGCAGTCCGAGGAGACTCAAACGGGAGTAGGGTCTATACTATACAGAACCACTGAAAGACTTCAACGAACGGTTCAGTCGAATTGGATTCAAACGACGGTCAACACAAGTTCAGTGAGTTCAGCAAAGGTTCAACTCCAGTTGCTCCAAGAAATACCGAAAATTCTTCGTCAGATTGAAAAGGTTACAAGCGATCTAGAGGCGCCATTTAATGCAAACGATCTCAGAGTCCGGTCAGAGATCGTTTAACGGTGCGGGTCTTAACGATCAGCGACTTCCGGTGACAGACGACGCCATCAAAGATAAGAGGGGAATCATTGCTGACAGCAACTATCGGGATAATGGTGGCGATGATGTAGACCGCCTCTCTGCCAAATATATATTTCCAATATAGGTAAACAAACGAGATCGGACAAGTCATTTTGAGCCGCTGATCGCTCGCGTAAGACCGTCCAGATACGATCACCCGGTTTGTTGATGGAGAAGCTGCGCTCGCTCTCCCAACCTGGACCATCGGCAAATCTAAGCGGAATAACAACATGATCAGCTATTCACATACCGGCTTGCCGACGCTGTGTCGCGCCGCGTCTGTCCGCGTCGACACGTTGCCAGTGGACTTCCCAATCGCGCTGCCAATCGCATACCTCTTCTCGAAGACTGAAATCGCTTATCCGCACGATTTTTAGAATCAAATCCTAGTCGTTCTACGAGATAACTCATTTATGTAGGCTAGTTAAATAAATTCTGCAGAGTCCTTGGTATCTATTTCATTCTTGGAAATTTATCAGGATTTTTTGTACTGATACCTGCAAATTCGACTGTAAATAGTATGCCAAGTGCACACGTGCACTTGGCAAACTATTTAAAGAATTATCGTGTATTTCAAGAAGGCGGCCCTTTGTGAATTATTACACTATAGAAATGCGGTTTATTTTGCCATCTGAGCATTTCATTTCGTTCATCTGTGATTTTTTTTTAAAAAAAGCTTAATATTTGATTTTACGATTTAAAGGGAGTGATCTATTTCTTCCATTTTAACGATAACGAGCTGAAAAGGGGGCCTAGCTATTTCGCTTTTTAAGCCTTATTCATTTTTTGGCTCATGTTTATTTGTTGTTTTTTGGCAATAACACAAGCTCAGCTCATTTAACTGCACACAGTTATCAACATGGTGGTTGATTTTTGGTAAACTTATTCTTTGAAAGAATTACTGCTATCCTCCCTGCATAAATCGAGAATGAGTGAACATAATTCGCTATGCTAAAACCTTCAAAACGCAAATTAAAAGAAAAAAAGGCCGTGTGTTTGTTCATCTGTCCCTCTCTTCTATGTTTAATGATAACTTGCGTGAAATTTACCACTATTCACCAAATCACTTTTTCGTCTCTTTTTTAGTGAAGGCAAACTCGTTATTTTATCAAAAATCGTCGGTAAAACATCAATGGAAACGAAAATACTGCACAACAATTCCAAAATATTTCGATGTCTCAAACGGTTAGTAATGATTGACATAAAAAAGATTTTTGCGTACCCTGAATGAAATAGACAGGGAAGTAGTGGCCTGCATCGTGTCCGTTTCTTTGTTTGCTCCGGATTTGAGGTGAGTCAGAGCGGCAAGGCTGAAGGTCTTTAACTCGGCGTTCCGCCGCCGCGGCGCCGCCAATGACACACCAATAGCAATTAGGGCACCGACCAAGAATTACTAGGGTAGCACTGGAAATAGCCAAGTGGCGGACGCAAAATTTAATGCGCCTGCAAGACTAATAACCTTTACTCAAGTACTCATACTCCTTACTGCTCCAAAATAATAGGTCAGAATTTCAACAGCGGGGCTCACTAAATATGCATGACTATTGAGGTCATTATACTTTATCATTTTATTCAGCATACGTTTACTGACGAAAAAATCTAAAAAATAAACGAAAATAAAAAAATAAAAAATAAACAAACAAAAAAAATCAACAAAACAAAATTAAAACAAAAAATCAAAAACTAAACATAATCTAAAAAGAATTTTAAAAAACGTAACAAAAAAATCAAAAAAAACTAAAAAGAATCATATAAAAAAATCCAAAACAAAAAATAAAACATAAATCAAAAACAAAAAAAACAAAAAAATCTAAAACGAAAAAAAAAACAACAAAACAAAATTGGAAAAAACTGAAAAAATACGTACTCAAAAGTTTTCATTTACTGAGTTTTTTTTTTTGTAAGATTTGCTGCCATGTATTTGTAAACTGTCATCTTTTCTCCTCAAGTAAAAGTACGATAACTTTGTAGGAGGTAAGAGTTTACCGAATTTCGAAAGATACTAATTTTGAAAGATATGCCAAAAAAAAAGCTTTTCAATTTTTTTTAGGCATACATGAGGCAAGGTCGTATGGAGCGATGTCCTTTCTGCATTCACAAGTTCCGTGAACGAAAAAAAAATATGATGAATAGTACAAAGCAAAAAAGGAAACCGCAGCTACCTTCGCAAGACGTCTCCTAATGTTGAAAGGAATATTTGAATCGATCAGAGATCAACAATCAATCAAACCGAGAGTATTTCAAGGATGCAGGGATCGAAATACTCAAAATACTTGACAAGTAACACTAACAGTGACATATTGCGAATCTGTGAAAGGGAAAGTACTATTGTGATAGATGAAGGCACAAATCAAGGGTATTACAACACTAATCACAACGGATTAACGAGCCTGACCCCATCCTGCACGGGAGTACCAAGGAGGGACCATCCGTAAGTCAGGATTCGCTCTTTGACCTCGAAGAGGAGTTTGCGGAAAGGGTTCCTACACAGTAAAAAAATCTTTGGATTTCACAGCAAAAGTGCTTGCAAACAACACTTATGGTGCCCGAAATTCCAAGTACGTGCACTCTACATTTGAATCAGTGAAAATTCACTGAATCTGAGAGACTTTGTGTGCACCTGGACATCACAACAAGTGCGTTGCTGTAATTACTTGTTACAAGTGCTAGGATTTCCAAAATTTTTCCGGGCATAAATGTGAGTTTTGTTATAAGTTGCAGTACTTTGCTTTCGCACATATTGCGCTTGTAATTCCGTCTACTTTCTTTTTATATGGAGTAAGACCTTTTTTCCGTGTCTTTGTAACTGTTTTGGGTATGAAGATATGACGGGAATAAAGTACAGGTGAAGGAATGTTAGATGAAAAGAAATTTGGATGAAGATGATTGAGGTGAAGACAGGTTAGGCGAAGGTAAGTAGGGTGAAGAAGTGTTCGGTGTAGAAATAAGGTCGGGCAACGAAGGGTTAAAAAGAAAGGTCAGTGTACGTAAGGAAAGACCTGGAGCAGGAAGCCCCAGAAAGACACCGGAAATGGTCACTGTTAACCATTTATTCAAACATTCTCATACAGCTAAAATAAATGTTCCGAGGTAGGCAGAAATAGACAGTCATAATCAAAGCATATCTCATTGATTTAAGTTGCCCTTTCAGCGAGCAGCGCGCTGCTCATCAAAAATAATTGCCAGAGAACTGCAAAATCCAAGGTTAGCCTTTCAAACACAAATGTTCATTAGTCCGGCTAATAAATGACGTCGCAAAATGCACCTAAACTAGTAGTGCTCTAGGTCTCGAGTGGAGCACAAGGTTGCATACGTAATTATGGGCTATGGGCATTCACCTGCGGAGGTAAAAACCAACGGTATTGTTACAATTACGCCTTACCAGCGACTTCAACAAACCTAATGTTCAATAAACGCTATTTCCTTCTGCAACGCTCACTCAGCCGGTTTTTAGGTGGCCTATTCCTTGCTCCGCTCAATTGGAGACACCATAGTAAAAACAAAACAACAAAACACCGTTTTGGGGAATGCTATGCCTGTTTTGAGAGTAAAACCAAAACGGGGGTGATACGTATTTTGGTTATGTTTCAAGACGCCTATGTTCAGCCATATCATTCAAAAGGTCTCGGCGAGAGCTTTCAATTGATGTGGCTCAACATAGGTCTACGTTGAAAAATTACCAAAATACGCACTACCCCCGTTTTAGTGTCATTCCAAAAACAGGTATACCATTCCCCAAAACGAGGCGGGTTTTGGTTTTACTGTGAAAATACGGTGGAGCATGCACAAGAGTGTTAATAGAATGAAAAAAAAATAATTGCAATAATAGACCAA
>Ga0058701_10001752_pt1 | contig 15788 bp, 7 predicted proteins | sample AgamicOrMae_FD_97039 | JGI IMG/M metagenome (GOLD analysis project Ga0058701, IMG submission 97039) | Agave microbial communities from Guanajuato, Mexico - Or.Ma.e | ecosystem: Host-associated > Plants > Phyllosphere > Phylloplane/Leaf | place: Guanajuato, Mexico | collected 2012-06-04
ATTTGTTGTCCCTAATTTTGTTGCCGTAACAAAACCATTTTTTTCCGTGTTGACGAGACGTTTTCATTGATGTTTGTTGAAAGGTTTATCTTAAAAAATAACAAACTGACGCTCTCCCCACTTTCACTTTTATACCTAGGTTTAGTTTACTGTGTGAGGCATATCTTAAATAGGCTTTATTTGGACGAAATTTTAATTATTTTTTTTCTTTGTTCGCAGGTGAGTGGTAATTTGGGCTTTGAATCCGCTTCGCCAGTTACGAATATTATATGTGAGTACAAGCACGAAAAACCTGTGGTGTTTTGTGGGAACAGAATAAAAGTTTGTGACAACATAACGTTTAGTTTCATCAGGACGTTTGGTTGCCGCAGCAAAATTTTTTGGTTTCAGCAACAAAAATTTTATTTTTTGTCCCTAGTTTTGTGGCAGCAAGAAAACCGTTTTTCGTTGAAAAAACGCAATATATTGAATATTGCGGTGAGGGGAGTAGAGTCAACGTTCGTGCGAAAAATATCCCCGGAGAAAGGTCGCCATTTTGATTCACTGATTGTGGCGCCATCTCGCGTCGCGCCATTCGTTTCCTGCTCCGCAAGCCTTCCTCAAGATTCATTCAGCTTGTCAAGCACTCGAGATTGGCGTTCTCCGCACGATTAAGCGCTCCGCAGCGCTCTAACTAGAGAGGCTCGAACCGCTTCTCTTGGGCGGAGGCTCACGCTGAACCGATGCTCTTTAATCCAGCCGTGAGCTTGACATTGCAACACGATCTAATCCTTGCGAGCAATGCGATCCTGGAATCATTTCGTCAAAGCGATTCCCCGGAAAAACCGAGTTTGTTTACAAGGCCCAACTTTTCCGATCGGGTGATTGAAATTTATCTAGGCTGGTAAATTAAGGCGTTTGTACTGTACGAGCGAGTTCCCTCTTGACTGAATTGAATTCTGATCAGACCTTCACATCAGAACCCCTCAGAGATCGCACACTTGAGCTCCTACCGTACACAGCAAAAGTGATAAATATATTTGCGCTTATGTGCGTCGGCCTTTGTTTAATCTTCTTATTGCAGATGTGAGGAACGACATACACTCACTGTAGGTCGGGTTGATCTAGGGATTAGCGTGTAGATAAGGTTTAACTATGGTTAGGTACCCTGTGCCTCGCTTCGATGTTACTCCGCTGACGCCAAACCTGATGCCCCTTACTGTAGACTAGTTGCAGTTAAGATTAATTAATATCATAGCTGTGCCTAACGAAGCGATTAAGTGAGGGGCTCAAAGTGTAAAGAATTACAGTTCTACTGTATTCGCACGCCTATTTTAGTACAAGGGAGACTTCAACGCACGGAAACCAACCTATTACATTTAGTATGGGGAATGAACGCAAGGAAACTAACCTAATGCATTTAATATGGGGCAGCGTGTGAATAGTGACTTCCAAAAATTACTCATAACTCGGGGTTTGTACATTACGTAACGCTCTTATGGGGGAAGGAGAGGTTTACGTTTGCGTTACGCCCCATACACAATATATAGCAAAAAGCGTTAGGTCTACGATGGGATATTCAAAAAGTTGCCTATTTATTGTCGCGTATAATTCGTGCACGATTCCTCTTCAGGGCAGCGTGTGAATAGTGACTTCCAAAAATTACTCAACTCGGGGGTCGAACACATATTACGTAACGCTCTTGGGAACGGGAGGTTTACGTTTGCGTTACGCCCCATACACAAGCAAAAAGCCGCGTTACGAGGGGGGATTTAAAAAAATCCGATTTACTGTAACGTAATTCGTGCACGATTCCCCTTCAGGGCAGCGCGTGAATAGTGACTTCCAAAAATCACTCATAGCTCGGGGGTCGAACACATATTACGTAATAACGATCTTAAGTGGGATCGGGAGGTTTGCGTTACGCCCTATACACAAAAAGCGTTCCGGGGGGGATTTTAAAAAATCCGATTTATTGTTACGTAATTCGTGCACGATTTCTCTTCAGACCAGGCTTAAAAACAGCACTTATTCGTGATTTTGGCGTGAAGGTGATTCACACTAAAAAAAGGCATTTTCTCCTATGACAGCGTATACTTATCGTCTAATATAGAAGTGCGTACTCGCTCACTATTTACTTGGTAAAAGCCTCGTTGAGAAATAATCTAGATTTATATGCGATCTCGCGGGAGCTTGCCATCGCGTTGTTCCTGAGGTCAAAGTTGGAAACCACCGGCGACGGTTCGAGTCCTCCGAAGTCGTCTGAGCTGAAGGGAGCTGGGGGAGGTTGAAGGGCCTCCAAGAGGAGCGCTGAAGGCACGACACGGGCCGGGGGGGGGGAGCGGTGCGGTGGCGTCGTGTGTAAGCTGCCTTGTTAAGAGTGCTTTAGTGTCAAAGAGGTATGCTCGGCTTTGCGAGAGAGGACTATGAGAGACGTCCTGCAACAAGACAAAAATCACAAGAGCCAAATTTGAGACGAGTGCGCATCGCAACGGATTGCGAGTGGCGCCAAGTGGCGCCGGGCCGTGACTACTAGCGACAATTTTTTGGTTTGCCTCAAAGGAAGCAAGCCAGTCCACCTTGTTGAGGTGAACCCATTAATTTCGTATTTACGCTCGACGCGGTAGGGTTCGGAATCTTGGACTTCTGCCCCTGGGGGATTTCGCCCTAGCTCTGCAAACCTAGACCTCATTTTTTTTCTTTTTTTGTACAGTGGAATCTCGGTTATACGTCCAAGTCGGAACACAAAAATTTGGACGTAGAACTGAGAGGGACGTTCTAGTGAAAATAACTCCGTTTAACGCCATGTAAAGTATTCTGCGTGAGACTATACCAATTGGACGTACAAACGAGGGGGCTTACAACTGAGAGACGTATAACTGAGACTCCACTGTACAGTTTTGGGGAATGCTATTCCTGTTTCGGGTGTGAAACCAAAACGGGGGTTGTACGTATTTTAGTTATTTTTCAAGATAGGCCTATGTTCAGCTATATCATTCAAAAGGTCTCGCCAAGAGCTTTCCATTGATGTGGCTGAATATAGGTCTATGTTGAAAAAATACCGAAATACGGACTAACCTTCTTGAAAAGCTGGTGTCGTTACATTGATGATGCCAAGGACTCTTCCCAAGCCTGTCTCTTGGCCCAGCATCCCCACAAAGAATCTAGCTTGACCGAACCAGTGATCCCCCGCTTCTAATAAGATGCAAACAGAGTCAAATCAAAGCAGAATAAGACATTAAGGCTTCAATAAAACTCAATGAAAGATTTAAAAGTCTTAATTCGTTCGGAGCATTTATGGTGCGCAACGTGAAAGCCCTGAGCGTGAAGTTGCTATGGGAATGTCCAAGAGGTTAAAAGTTCTAGGAGGCGCCGTGACGCGGCGAGGAGCACTTGGGCTTACCAGCGCCTGCCGCGCCTTGCGCCTGCCGCCTGCCAGCGATCCAGGTTAGACGGGAAGCCGGCACGTGGAGCGAAACCTAACAAGGGCCAAAAAGAACGATTACTATGATCATGGACTCACGGCGAACATGTCGCCCAACTTGTGCAAACTTACGCCTCCAAAACCCTACGCGCCTTTAACAACTACTCACCGTAACAAAAATGTCCTGGGAATATTATATGAGGAAAATTTACTGCTTTGAAATGGTATTTGGTATCGGCAATAACTGATGAAATCACCAGGCATTTCTTTTGCAACCCCGAATATCAAGCTCCTTTCTTAATTTTTAATGTTGCATTTTCAACCTTTTTGTTCAACTCCTACGACGTTAAGCCAAGCGTAGCGATAGCGGAGCGAGGCACAAGCCACGTAACCTAACCTAACTTAACCTAGGGTTACTTAATTTAACGGTCGCCAGGCCTGATGCCGCTTACTTCTCTGCGTCCGATTTAGGGCCGCCGAGAAGTAAGCGGCATCAGGGCTTGGCGACAGCTGAGCGGAGCGATAGCGAGCGAGGCACAAGTGACTTTAACTAATTATAGTAAACGGCAAAGGGCTTTGTTATGATAGGTTGACTTAGGTTAGATGCCTCTTGCCTCGCTCTGCTGGATTTGACGACGGGAGGTTGAACCAAAAGGTTAAGATTGCTACCTAAAAAAATTAGAGTGTAACTTGAACCAACAACTGCTCGGGAATCTTTTTAATATTTATTTTTAACACCCGTTCTTGGAAGCACTAAATTCAATATCTAGGGCTAAAAAAAACTTTTGTCCCAAAAGCCGATTTAGCTCATATTGATACTCCAAAACCCTTTTCAGCTGCAAAGCATATTTTTTCTTGATGCTCAAGCATTACTTTCTTTCAAAAGCAGGATTTAGGAGGCTCTGGGCAGGAGTAATTTAAAGCCCTTCTTCCTCAAGGAGCAAGTGAGTCGCTCTTTCAGTGCTCTTCCGGCGCGGATCAGACAGAGACCGCAAGATCCTGTAGCGGAGAGGGCATAGGCGGGCGGATTTTCATCGCTGTCGAAATCGAGTAACAAAGTTAGTCTGCGACACTCGTGTTAAATTCGCGACCCATTCCCGAAGTTTTTGCTTACCTTAAGAGCCCCTAAGGCCAAGCATTGTTTACTGTACTGAGCAGCATCGCGGCGTCCAATACAGCACTTGTTCAAGTCCCTCTGCCCGCGCCCCCCCTAACCTAATTTTACTGAAGTAATTAATTTAGGATCCTCCTCAAAATTGACGACAAGGTCGACGAACCTTGCACTGTCAGTTTTGAAAGTTGTTTCTTCCACCTTTGAAATCATCCCCCTTCACGGAGAAAAAGACTTGCCTTAGCAGAACGTTTTGTTAATATAGCCGCAGCAAACCGGAATTGTTGTGGAGACAATTTCAATTGTTACAACTACAATATGAATTGTCACCACAGCAATTACAGTTGTAACCTTAACAAGCAAAATTGTCACCTCAACAACTATGGTTTGCTGAGGCTATAGTAACCAAACGTTTTGTTAGGCAACAAAGACATTTTCTCTGTGTTTCATGACGTTTGGGGGAGCACAAGGGGTAGAAAATATGCAACCTTTAAAATGTACGGATGGTAATGAATAAGAGCTCCTTTATTGAAATGGAACTAAAGGACCATTATGCTTTGTTTTGTTATTTTCCCAGCTTAGCTCGTCCCGTAAGTAAACAAAGTGGTCGCTTGCGTCTTCTGGGCAAATACTTAAAAGAATCCTTGTCATTTCCATTTGATACTGTGTCATTAAATACGCTCTATTTGTCTATTAGGATCCGTTGTCTCAAGGATCGCATTTTCAATTTCACCAAATGGAAGGGAGGCTATTTCGGAAAGTATTGCATTAAAGTCAACTTGATATCGTGGGTTTCCAAAAGTCGAAATGCTAATACTGTGGCCGAGGATATTTGAGCTTGAGTCTGCGAACGCCGTCATTTCCGTCTTAACACTTTTTGTCCTAAAAATATGCTTAATTCAAAAGGTTCATCTTCTCTGCATGATACTCGGGAAACGTAACATTTGAGAGACCCATTAGCGGGTATTAAGTTCTGGAAATGTCTTAAAATAACTTTTTAACTAGTACGCTGCATCGGAGTTCGTATTATTTAACAACGAATGAATTTATGAACGCCATCTTTCGTACATTTTGCGAGCATAGCGACGCTCAAGGAGCTCAACCTAGCCTAGGTTAACTTAACCTAGGTCAACCTAAACTAACTTAACACGATCTTGGTTCATGTATTCTAGGTTAACCGAACTTAACCTAACCTAGGTTAACCGAACTTGGGTTAACCTAACCTAGGTTAACCTTACCAAGGTTAAACTTACCAAGGTTAAACTAAACTAATTTTACTTAACCTACACTCTAAACTCGAATCAGTGGAAATCCTCTGATTCTCGGTAGGTATCCATTAATTTTCAATCAAAACCGAACCACTGATCAAGTGTATCAGTAGTTCGATTTCGACTGAGAATCGGTAGATTTTAGTAGATTTCTACTAATTCTTCTTTAAAGTGTAGGTAAAGCTAAACTTAGCTTACCTAACCAAGGTTAACCTATAAACGATATCTACGTAACCAGAGTTATTCTAACAGAATCTTCCAAGGTAGACTAATTAAACCTACCCTAGGTTAACCTAACCAAACGAAGGTATGTGTCACTTATCTTCTTAAAGTAATAAAGGCCTAAACTAGAGTGAAAAAAAATGTAACCATTACTGTCAAGAGAAAACTTTTTTACCTATAATATTTTTTAGGGGCTCACGGAAAAAATGGTTTTGTTACGGCAACAAAATTAGGGACAACAGATAAAATATTTGTTGCTGCAACCAAAAATTTTGCTGCAGCAACCAAACGTTTTGTTGAGAGGACTAAAACTTTTGTTGTTGTAACAAAATGTTTTTGTTATTCCTATTTTGACAAATGATTTTGTCAGTATAACAAAACCTTGTTTCCCGTGCTCAATGGGGACCCTGAACGCTCCCAGGAACCTGTGGACAGTCTTATCGACGAGTCTTGATCGCCATGTATTTTTCGCCGAAGGGATTTTTGGAAGGAAGCGATATTGGTGAAGTATAAATTGGTCGGTTGCGTTCGGGTCGGAAGTCCCTTGTTGTGGGCTGTTCCTCGGTGCGTCAGGGTCGCAGGTTGGAACAATGGGCTTTTGGGTGGAGCGCAGCCGGCGCGGCAGAAGAAGTTGCATGAAGTAATCGGGCTCCTACATGAATCGTCATCGTCCGCAATGCCTTGCTGTGATCAGATGACAGAAAATGATGGACAAAATTGCCAGCTGCACAATACAAAGTGTCTCCCTCGTTACTCGAAATATTTAGGCTTGTGAGAACATGAAAACACGCGTTTTATTGTGCTACGCTGCTTTTACCTAAAAATCTGCCAAAATCAATAACAATTTCCTGCTTCCATAAAACTCCTACAAAATTGATTTCTGATACCAAGGAGAGGGTTTCCTTTGATATTGTGACAAAACATTTTTTTTCTTGCTGCATAAATTATTTTTCTTGCTACAAAAATGTATGTTTCTATTTCTGCAAGAAACAAATTCTTGGGCCAGGAGGAAAAATCTTGTGTCAAGAAAAAAATACTTGTTACTATATATAGAGAACATTTTTTTTTTGATATCAGTAACCATTAATGTGAGGCGATAAGCATACTTTTATCTTATTTTATTACTGCCCGTTTAAAACTTTTTATAATTATGTTTTTTTTTTAAATCAATGAAAGTTTTTAGACGTTTATTCGATTTTGGATTTTTGACTCAGAGGTTTTTTTTACGTAAAAGGTACGAAATCATCCGTGGGAGAAGAAATAGGTCCGTATTATAGTGTATTACGTCGGTTGCATCAGTTTAGGCAGTAATATACGCCGACTCAAGGCTAAACTCTCTGTGTACGTATTTCCTGTATTAAAAATAAGCTCGTTAAAATCGCCTGCTGGCGCTGTATTAAAAAAGTTGCTGAAATCCCTAACGGCTCATCAGCTGTTTCTGACCGCTTCCGCACCAGGACCTCACTTTAGAGTAGGACTTAAAACTTACTTAAAAGTAAGACAATAGTAATTGTAAAATAATAATTAAGCCATGAGTCAGTATCCATTTGCTGAGCTATCCGAGGCTGAGCTGCGGTTCGAATCGAAGTTTAAATTGAAGGACATCGCCTGGGTTATTCCTGTGGCAGAAATTTCTCAGATTTTGTAAAAAATTATTTATCAGCGACACGAGCTAATTTTGATTTAGATTTAAAACTTTGTTTTGAATCTACGTGACTTTAAGGAGATTTGGCCGTTGAACTGATAAGCACGTTACGAAGGTGCCTGTAGCAACGCTTTTGAGAGATTCTGATTTTTGGAGCGGGCAGTGTCTGATACCAGCTTTGTAGGTTTTTCATGAAGGATTAAAATATCAATTAAAAAATTAGAAGAATTGTTTTTTTTAATGTATTATTTTAAGGCGAATATTTTTGAAAGAAGAAAATATGGTTTCGAAAATGTCTCTTCTTATTAAAAACTACCCGTTTTAGCTTTGTATCCAGAAAAGGTATACCTTTTTGGGTATAGAAATGGATATATATAAGGTTCTATTCATAGAACCCTTATTAAAAGGTTGTATTTTGACCTTGAGTGGAATATTAATATTATCTGTCTTTTGTTCGCAGGTGAGTTGTACGTCTATGAACCATCGTGCCGGATCGGAATATGTGAGTCTGTAATATAGGAAATTAAGGCTGCCCACACCTCCCGTTACCTTATGGGTTTCCTATACCGGGAATAATTTGGCTAACCAAACAGGATCATTTTAGATCCACCTCAAAACCACCCATAATTGGCTTACCGGTAGCATTTTAGCTAAGTTTTCCGGGTGTGCAGGTGTCATGATTTTAGCCTTGATTGTGGCTTGCCTTTCATCCGCCTTTGTCGGATTAATATTTTTCAATCAAATAAAAAGTGTTTAGTTTTCCGCTCAGACCAAAAAAAAACTTCCTGAATTGCGAAAAGTTTTGATTTATTCTTAAACAAGTATTTATCAGGCAAGCCATATGTGGTAGTACTCCTACTTACTTACAGCAAAGGGTCCCTCGAAAGACTAGGCTATCTCTAAGACAGGGCCTTGTGTTCATATAACCGTGATCTTAATCTCTGTCAGCTCAAGTTAACTTGTCTTCAAATCACACTTTGAACTACATAATCAGGCTGCTTAACATCAACCTTGTATGTCACCAAGAGCATTTTCTTAAGGTAGTAAGAACGAACTCGATCCGCTGACTGGGTAGGAATGAGTTCCTCGAAAACCTGCACAACTTTTTGAGTTTATTTTATTCGTAAAATACACTCACACACTACAGCTGGTATTTTATTTCTAATGAATCACTTCCAACCTTAAAAAAAATATTCAATTCCACAAAATTTAAGGCATGATTTTTGTATGATTAAAACGAATATGGTATAAATGTACGAACTAGGTACTAATTGATTTTTTATAATTCTAATGAAAATGTCATCGTATATTTTTGAAAATAATACAGCTTTTAGAATACTGTGTTAGTGGGCTAATTTTTACCTGTAGCATTTTATGGGACATTTTTGCTGATTTTTCTCGATTTTTAAGCTGTGAGAACTGAACTCAAATATGTTTTTCCCTCCATTTTTTTTCGATTTGAGTTGCTCGTAGCATTCATTGCCGCGCTTGGTTTTCCATCAAAGATGCCGTTTTGAAGTTAACCAATCTTTAAAGTTCTCTTACCACGAGGAAGCGGAAAACGAATCACGTATTGTATAAGTATTCCGCGGCGTAATAAATAGAACTGTGGAAAAGCTAAATGCTGGAACGTGTGGGCTTCTCTTTTTCTTCCTGTTTGTCGGGGAGACGTGCGCTCGCTCGGCCACTCAGTCTGCAATCCAACTTTTAGAGGTTACATTTTCTACCTTTTAAGTTCCACCCTGATTCCACCTTCCATGTTGAGGATGAACGTCGCACCGCGTGGGTTTGGTTCAACCAGGTTAGGTTAACCTGGGTCGTGTTATAAGGTAACGTAGGTCAGTAAACCTACAAGTAAGATTAGTTCTATTCGCACGCCTGTGTTAATACCAGGGAGACTTTAACGCAAAGAAACCAACGTAATGCATCACGGAAAAAAGAGGTTTTGTTTTACCAACAAAGTCATGTGTTAAAATAGGGATAACAAAAATATTTTGCTACAGCAACAAAATGTTTAGTTCTATCAACAAAACGTTTGGTTGCTGCAGCAAAATTTTTGGTTGAAGCAACAAAAAATTCATTTGCCGTCCCTAATTTTGTTGCCGTAACAAAATCATTTTTTTTTCCGTGTTCTAAATGGGAGGTGACTTGAATGCACGAATCTAATACATTTTAAGTGAGGCAGCGTGTGAATAGTCACCTAAAATTAAACCTTGTTTTAGGTATTACCTGTTAAGGTAATTAAGGGCGTAATTTGGTTATTATTTTAGATCAACATATCAAGAACCATCAATGGAGAACTTTTCGACAAGACGTTTTCGGGTACGAAAGGTGGAAATTAAGAGGTAAAAAGCAACCTTAAAATTGTCAGGTGCTGTGAATAGGCCTGTTCGCGTTGGCTCAAACGTTGGGCTGTTCGCATACTGCGCTTCGGCTCAAAAGCCACGAGTCTCTGTTTTATTCACTCTTTCTGAAGGATCATCCGTTAACGGCTCAGAGAGGGGGGGGGGTGACGTCACGTTCCGCCGCTCGCTTTAATTTCGCTGTGTATCACTTTAAACTAGTCCATCCGATTCCACCGCAAGGAAAGAGCTTTTAAAAGCCAGCATCATGATGCGAGCAAACATACTTGTATCACTTCAGAAAAAGATCCGTGGGATATTCCATGGTCAAGAACGGATAATGAGAGCGTTCTTATTCGCCCGACAGGCGGCGGGCGAGAGAGCAAAGCCTTTGTGCCTGAGCCAAACTTTGACATTCTCATGCAATTCTTAGTAACGCGCTAAGGTATGTAGCAGCAATTGATCGGATGAAAGGGATATCTTCTTGAATAGCACTATTGTCGGGCGAATAAATATTTTGTGTAAGATGTATTGTAAAAGTTTTGAGCTATGTTAGATATAAAGAAAAAACGTATAACTTGAGATATTTTTTTATTGAGTCGTATATCAAAAGTTTGTCGGGCGCTTTTTATTGATGCGGCTAGTGATAGATCTATCTTTTAAAGTAATTAATATTTATCTTTCACCTATTGACTTTATACAGTAGATCTATACCAGGAATAATAATAAAACGACTCCAAAAATTTTCGCCATTTCGATTCCTTGCAAGAAAAAACCAACCAAAAAATCAAGTTTAAGGGCGTGTTTCAAAAATTGATCAAGTTTAAGGTTACGTTTCGAAAACCGGTCAACTGCAATCGGTAAGGATAGCAGTTGATCGCTTTTCAAACTAACAAGTTCATTTGATCGATTTTTCAAACGTGCATGTTTACCTGATCGATTTTTCATGGAGGGGGATCGAGTTTTTGTTCTTATTTGTTAGAAACTAAATGATAAACTCTGGTTGAAAATCAAAAACGCATGAATCATTATAATCAGTGGTTCCTTTTTCCAGTGAAATTTTACTATCGGAGAGTTTTAGAGCACTTGGCTAGTTGGAGATGCCTTTAGAACTTGACGGAAAAGTTATGTTTTAAAAAGTGTTGAGAAATAATAGCTGTGCCTTGTTTCTCACCAATTTTTTCTGATATCCATCAACCTAGTTTGAACAATGTGCGAAATGTAGCCGCGTTTCGTTCAGCTTTCTTATCTTTTGGTCCGTTCTTTTCTAGTTGGTTTTACTTTCAAGAAAATCGGTCGCGCCGCCTAAACGCGCAAAAACTGACAAGATGGAGGCACCTGCCGGCCAGCGCCTGCTGCCAGCCGCCGCTCAAAAGATAGTGAAAGTACAAAAAATTTCGCCGCCCGCGTTTCGGTCGCATTCAATTAGTGGCTGGCCGGCGACCGAAGTTGGCTACACTGTATTGTAGATTCGCATTTCCCGCCTCTCTTTTCCCGCCTTGCGTCGATCCGCCAAGCCGAGTGGGGCAAGTTGCAAGAAGCCACATGACTGAATCTAACGGCCACTAAGTCTCTCTTACTTATCAGCAAGAAATAAGCGGCATCAGGATTGGCGACGGCCGAGAAGAACGCTGGGAGGCGAGGCACAGGGCCCTTACACGTTTCAACCTGACCTCTCAAGAATCAGGTTGACATAACCTAACCTTGACTGACTCAATCTCACCTGATTCTTTTCCCGCCTTCTTTTCTGTAAACTGCCTTCCGATTATCTAAAAAGAGATTTAAATATTCACTTAACCTGCGTCCAAGTCTCCCACCAAAATCTCGTGAGTCGTGACAGTTATATAAAAGTAGTTTGTTTTAAACGGTCGAATTTCGCGGTTTAGTCGGAAATCTAGCAGCGCTGGTGTTTTTCGGACGAATGCCTCTCAAAAGTCTTAAACAAGGAGAAGGTTGTCCTTCGTCATAAGCGGCCGTGAAAGCGAGGCTCTCTTTCCAAGCGGAGGGCCTCTAGATGGGAGGGGGGGCGCTGCCCGTGGGAACCCGGGACCCCGGAACGGGGAGGCACCTCCAGTGTTGCCACATTTCGCGACTTCGTCCAATTTAAACGCGGTTAACTTTTTAAGCGTCGAGGATATCCTGGTCCTGTAACTACCCTCTGTGAATATTTACTCGAGACTGACCCAAAGCACATACTACTGGTTATATTAAATGAGTAAGAAAAATAATCTTACGGCAAGGAAAAAAAACGTTTTGTCGCCTTAAGAAAACATTCTCTTGGCATCAGAAGTCATTTCTGTAAAAGGAGATCCTTTATGACCATGTCATTTATGAACGGAGAAGAAGGAAAATAGGGAACTATTTAGATGACCCACTTTTAGGCCCTTTTAACGTAAATCCTTTTGTTTGTCTATGAGTTTGTTGATTGGACTTTGCTAAAGGCTTCGCGCGTTCCGTGGCGCCTTGCACAGCCGAGACCAGCTCATAAATTTCTCATAGATGCGTATTTATTGACCATAAACGTTAACGCCAAGGCTGAGCTGCAAGAAAGGGCCTTTATTTCTTTTCACATTGTCGCCGTAACTTTCTGCTTTTTTCGAAATGAGGGAAAATATTGTTTCGCATTCATGTGAATTGTCCCGTCCAGGACTGCTTTTATCGCTCAACACTTTCTAGTAATTAAAACGCGAGTGAACCTCCCTGCGCATTATTCCCGAGAACATTTATTTAAAAAAAATAAAAAAAAAATAAAAACCTCATGGTATTTTGATTGAAAACAGACCTAGCGACTTGCTTAGGAAAAGCAAAAAAGCAACCCAAGGAGTTGCTAGAAATTATCGGAACAGCCCGTATCGTAATGGAGTGGGCATATATTTAAGAGTTCGAAATTAACGCACAAAAACGAATAAGATTTTCCAAGACTGAAAAGTTTAGGATCGAAAAGAAAAGCTTATATTTCCTTGGCTCACTACCAAAATTTTTTCTATGCAAAAAGTCATTCTTACTTCAAGAAAAACTGTTTTTCCTTTGACGTAAAAATATTATGGTAGAATATTTTCTCTGAGGAAACCAAAACTGAGTCTTTCTTTTTTCGATCGGAAACTTGTGCCTTGTACGGAATAATTTTTAGTGTGGTTCAAAAAATGTATTTTATTTTGCACAATCCTTAATTGAGTTGTTTAGGCTTGTTTTTGGTAGGCGTGTTCTGCCGCGGTTTTTAGCATTTAAAGAAGGTTTTGCGAGAAGGAAATTCATCTGGAGAAACACATTATACAGCTTTGAAGCCTCTGTGTGCCGACCGAAGTTAATCCGCCACCAACAATGTTATATTTACCTCTTAATTAAAATCTCTCGTTTCGGTTCGTTCGTGTCACTCAAAATTTTCCGCCTGCTGGTAGTGACGCACTTTCCCGACAAACTTTCGAGAGAAAAACGTCCGCTATCAAAAACTAAACAGGAAAACATTCGTAACAAAAACCTTTGCTATGACATTCATCACACGGAAAAAAAATGGTTTTGTTTCGGCAGCAAAATTAGGGAAAGCAAATATTGTTTTAGTTGCGGCAACCCAAAATTTTGCTGCAGCAACCAAACGTTTTGTTGATAGAACTAAACATTTTGTTGTTGTAACAAAATATTTTTTCATCCCTATTTTGACAAATGATTTTGTTGATATAACAAAACCTTTTCCACCGTGTAGCAGAGCCCATATGCTTTGCTTTAAAATGAAATTAACGCTAATTAATAGTAATCCCGAATTTTAGACGTGTTAGTTATCCCCCCTCCCCGTTCTTTTATCAGCCCTCGCACTCTTCAGACATTCAAACTGGAACACTGATGGTGTTTCACATTATTCATGGCGGTGCGGCGGTGCAAATATCATTTTTATAGGGCTTAATTTTGGCCAATTGTTATATTGTTAAGTATTTATTTTTCTTAAAAATCTAAAAATTAAAAAAAAAATCATAAACTGAGAAAAACTGCCCCCTGTTTTGTTGTAGTCACTCTTTGAATCAATTACAAATTTATGTTTATTATGCATCAACATGACATTGTAGCTATGAGGTACACGTATAATGAGTAACTCTCAGTTTTAGATATTGACGACCTAGTCCTCTTTTTGATAATGAAGATTCAAGCAATTAATTGAGTCAACCCGTTTCCAGAACAACTTAATTAATCATGAAACTTAAGTAGCCTTAACCAAATATACTTTATGTCACTTTCCTTCATCAAAGCCTGGTTTGTAATTCACGAAAACATGAGCTACTCCGTGCTTTGTGGCTTCGTCGTAAAAAAGAATAGTTCCGGAAATCGCAATCCAACAAATGTTTCTGCTCGCAATTTCGTTGGCAGCCCTGCTTTTTTGACGGTTCCCTCGACGTTTTTATCCATTCCCTGTTTTTGTCCGCAATTCTTCAATTAACCCGAAGGCGGTGGCTACGGCGTCCCCTTGTTAAAACATTAGTGCACCTCCTTCTCACCCCCCTCCCCTTTCTCTGTTTCTCTGGGGTTTCAACGCCACTGTTTCCCCTTCCATCGCATTGTTGAAGTACAGCTTGCCTTGAGGGTGACTTTAGAACACACTTTGCGAAGTCCGCTACCTATTCTACAACTCGTAGTTAAACAAACGGCTTTGATTCGAGTAAGCGCTTAGTCACGCTCCCCACCCCCCTTCCTTAAAAAGATGATCCCTCAAGAACGGCTTCAGAGACCTAGTTTCATAAATCTTTCTGAGTAGCAAATTTAGGTTTAAGTCTAATAAGGACGGGTGGTTTTGTCCTTGAAGGGGACGGGATTTAAGCCCTAATGTGGATTTATTCACGAAATATTTTAGAGCAGCTGGAAACGTTTAATTTTGTTAAATATCGCTTGAAGTTTTTAATCAAGGGAATTCTTCTTATTAACCAGCACGACCCTGGGAAATGAGGACATGTATAATCCTACTGCCTCTATACCCAAAATTCCATCCTTCTACGATGGGGTTTAGAGAAAGAGTAATCAATTCAGTATCTCCAAAAAGAAATTCACCTCTTTTGGGAAAAAAAGTTCGCATCTTTGAAAAAACAAAGATATAAAAAAATTCAAAAGTAACTTAGATAATTTTACCAAATATTAAATATCTATAGCGCAGCCTATGCGTACAGAAACTTACTTTTTTCAGGAAGTTCACTATTTAGTATTGGCTTTAAACATAACCAAAAACAGACACAAAATTTTAACAGTGTCACGATTTCACCGATGAACATTTATGGAACTCAATCTGAAATAGTGCGTTCGCATTACAACTTCTAGGAATAATTTCTAAGCGAATGCAAAATAACCCAGCTTATTATCCTTCAAAGTACACCTTACTAAAACTTTTGTATTGTAATTATAGTACGAGAAAATGGCATGAAATTGTTAGTAATTTTCTTGTAATATTTAGAAATATTAAAGTTTGTAATCATAAACACGGTCCGCTGAATCATACATATTAAGTATAGGCACATCAGACCCCCTTCTGGATCCCATGATTGGTTGATTGATTGATCTTTATTTGTCCATTTTACCTAAAATTAGGTTTCGGAATCGTCATTTTTAGAGGAGGACTTCAACCTTAGGTCCGAGATATTGAGACTGGACTAGTTCGAGACCTTATGGCGCCTGCACCAAGACTTCCCGTACAGTACATGTGACAGCCTGGCTATAGGCAACCCGCATCACCCCTTCCCCTGAGGAATCAGATTACCTGAAGAAAGACCAGCGCCCTGTAGATTCGGCCCGTCTGTCCGCCGTGGGGCGGGGCGGGGCGGGA
>Ga0058701_10001753_pt1 | contig 15780 bp, 6 predicted proteins | sample AgamicOrMae_FD_97039 | JGI IMG/M metagenome (GOLD analysis project Ga0058701, IMG submission 97039) | Agave microbial communities from Guanajuato, Mexico - Or.Ma.e | ecosystem: Host-associated > Plants > Phyllosphere > Phylloplane/Leaf | place: Guanajuato, Mexico | collected 2012-06-04
ATCCGTAACCGCCAAACGAGAAAAGTCGCAAACGCCAAAGGTCTTAACCGCAATACTAACCTAACTTAACCTAACCTAACTTAACCTAACTTGACCTAACCTATACGAACTTTGGCGTTTGTGACTTTTCTCGTTTGGCGGTTACAGACTGGCGCTTGCGGCGTTGGCGCTTATGGTTTTTGGCGCTATCGAATGCCCCCCCGGATGATGTAATGGAACGCTGATAAAAGATTGAACACGAGTAGTAGTATAACCTTTAAAACAGAGTGAATGGTCGAAATCATAAGTAACGATGACACAGTTCGGCCGAAAATTCGGTAACTTGAGTTTGTTTAGCCCTCTCCAGGTTTCGTACTTTAGATAAACGTGCAGGAATTGCCTCTACAGAATTTTTTTGGGGGAAATGCGAGGTTTGATAGTCGCTTGCGGGCAGCGTTTTCGTACCTTAAAATAAACAGAGGGGAGGGAGAGGTAGGCGAAGAGTGTAAACAGGAGGAAAAAGGCATTAAAGCACGGAACCACCTCGCAAAAAATGCAGTAAGCACCTTCTTAGTTTACGAGCAACCATAACCGTTATTAATGTCCATTTTGATCAACACACTCGCTTTGAAAAAGCTATCTTTAAAGGTAGTAAAGTAGGGATTGAGGCAACGTTAAGAATAACGTTAAATGAAACGCAGAGGACGTGCGACGCATAAATGTTTAACATTTTTTCAAATAGTCCTACAATTTAGTTTTTAAATCTTTCCTGAAAAAGAAAGGAACTGAATTCATCGCGCACATATAAAGATATAACGTTATGACATCAAATATCCTGACTTGACTTACTGCGTACGCTAAGATTCTAACGCTTGATTGATCCCTTTTTGTTGTATTGTAGGTCACAGGGGACATTTTCGTAGTAGTCAATTCTGAGCGAAGATGAAATCAAATGTATTCACATAAAAAACGGAAATTCTATGAAAGCAGTCTATGTTTTCATAAGAGACTGGTAAACACACACACACATGAATAGGTTGTAGGACATTAGGCGCCCAGCTTTTATGCTTCCCTTCGCTTTGAACGACTCGCCGATTCGGAATCGGGAAATCGACCGAAGCATCGCCTAAATGTGGCGACCATAACGCAGCTATCACGCAACAGGTTAAGCGATGAATCTTCATTGATATTTAAAACAACATTTAAAAAACTAGCTTTGGCTGCTACTGTGCTTTATTACCTCAGATCGTGTTCATAGAAACAAATGGAAGGTTATGAGAACTTTAACGCAGATAATTATTTTCTACTTTCCTGAAAGTTGAATGTTCAATTAGCAAGGATAGCATTATTATGCTCAGGAGAGCGTGAGAGACACGACAAGGGTGTTATGCTGATCTTTCGGCAGTTACTTGTTTTGGACGGTGATCGAAAATGTTGAGCTCATGCATGGATGAGACATAGCTTCTGGGCAAGACGTCAGAATGTGCTCGAATGCGGAAATCGCTCAAAGCATTATCTTTATGAAATCAAGCGTAGCGGAGGTATCGAATTCGTTTGACAGCTCTTCTCAATTTTCGTAGCATTGCGTCGACGCTGCTTTTGAACGGAACGTCACTGGGTGCAGAGCGCCTACAGTACCTCGCATAGGCAACCATCATTACATTTAAGTGTACCGAGTTGCCTACTCATCATCGCTCTCCGTCATAACTATACGTTTTGTTGATTCGAATTTCCGATTGTTCAGGTTGAAGCGGCATGGAGGCAAAGCAGACTGCCCCGACAAGCTCGAAAAACGAGAGCCCGCCAAAAAGTGGCCACCTGCTGTGGTGGCTGGGCGTTGGCGTGATCCTCGCCGGGATGCTGGCCAGCCGCCTCCTTCCACTGCCCGCGGCCTCGCCGTTCAGCCCGGCTCCCGAACAGGAAGCCGATTCCGAGAGCGCCAAGCCCATTAGGTCACTCCTGTCGCACCTGCTCGTCGGCCTCCTCGTGCTGTCCGCGGTGGTGGCTCTGGCCGACGCGTTCCGGGCCCGCGTGACGGCCACCCTGGAGGAGGGCGCTGCGCCGTGCGCGCGGGCGCCGCTCACGCGTCAGGCGGCCGTGGGGGGGTTCCGGCGGCCGCCGCTCAGCCGGCGCTGCTCGCTCGTCGACCTGACCGTGTCGCGGCACGAGCGCCGCGAAGTGGCTCAGCACCACCACCAGCCGTCGTCGCTGCCGGAGACGTCCGAGCCGCCGTCGGCGTCCTCGCGGTTGCGCCGCCGCCCGCCGCCGCTGTCCCGCCATTGCTCTTTCCTCAGCCGGGGCAGCGAATGTGCCGACGTCATGGCGAGCGCCGCCGCCGCCGCCGCGGCCGCTGCTGCCCTCCGGCGGGCGTCGCTCGAACTAAGCGACCCGGACGCCTCGCCCGACACCAGGCGGCGCTGCAGTCGCTTGATAAGGCGACACTAAAAAGTATCCCCTCCGACGACAAACGTCTTTTTTCGAAGTGTTTATCCCGCCAGCTCAGACTAAGCAGGCATTATACACCAAAAACCTAACTTGTAGAATATTTTTTTTTTGCAATCGATAATTTACACAAAAAAAATCTCTCTAAAATGACTAAAAATAAGGTGCGATCGAGTCTCGATTTGACAAATCTCGATAATGCCTAATGATGATTTTCTCCGATCCCAGCGAAATTCCTTTACAGTATATAAGAATTCTCGATAGGGCGAGACTCTCGATAGTGCTTAATTTTTCCTCGTCTATTATCGAGGTCCAACTAAGGCTATTTTTTTTGTAATAATTATTTGAGCTTTTTTATGAGCCTGTTAATATGAACTCTTTTAAATTTGAGAGCTATCATGACAGTAATCCGATTATATAGGGTGGCTGAATTTCCTCAAACATACTAGTTCTCCGGAATATGCACATAAAAAATTATATCCTGCTTCAGAGGAGCTTAACAGAATTTCGTCACCAACCAAGTCCGGTTTTGAGGAATGAAAATTATATTAAGACACCAAAGCTGAGTGGTTCACGGCTTCTGTGATCGTAAGAGATAAATTATTCACTGTCGCTCAGAACATCAGAACTGGACGCTCGTGGGTATTTAGTAAGCATGTTTGAGCTACACTAGAACTACGCAAGTCCTTTGTGATATTAGGCGTACGGAAAAAAATCTCTAGTCATCAATTCATATCAATTACCTATTACAAAAACAGTAAGAAAATAACATTTCATGGGTAGGGACCAATGCACACCCATTTTTAGCAATGATTAGGCTCAAATTTTTGATTAGTTTGATCTGAAATAACATTCTCATAGAAGACAAACAAAAATGGCATAGAGCGGTAAATCGTTTTGAATTTACGAGTGCAAGAGTGGGACATAAGTAGACCACCCGACTATTTCAGTTTGATGTCAAATTTGAGTACTCGAGGTTTGACTTATCAAGGCAGATAAAACTATTAAATTCGTTTGCGGTTTAAAGAAAGATGAGTTAAAAATAAGTTAAAAATAAGTATACGAGACGGCTTATGTAAGCCTGCAAATAATTAAGTAAAACAGGGTTTCGATGACTCGTTCCGAATTGTATGTGTAGTGAAGGTAGGCAAACCCCAGTGTACTCGTGTCTTCCCATTGCCTAATCGACATTCCACTGTACTGTAATCCCCGCGATGTTCTGTCGACCACATTTATTTATCGGTGAATATTCTTTACTGATATTCTCGAGAGGAATATTTTCGCCTACTTCAAGCTCATTTTTGGTCATTTACTTTAGTCACACAAATCGGAGATGAAGTATTTCCATAAGGCTTTACAAGCGCAAGTAAGGCTTGTATCTCTTTTAACTCTACAAGACTGTCAAGAGAGACTTCCTTAAGCTAAGATTCATGCATTCACGAAAAAAAATCGCTAGACCTATTTTTACGATCAAGAACAATCATTGAAATCTAAACTCAAATCCCTGCACAAAACCACTGCCCTCCTTTTCCCTAATAAAATGCTATAAAAATTTATAATTTTTGTTCGCGTCTTAGTGTATCAACTGTGAATGTTTGGTATGTTAGAACTCTGATTTCGTTAAGTATCGAATGTTCTCTCAGCTTACTGAAATTAAATGTCATTTTTTGTGGCATTGACGTGATATCAAACTTAACAATTTTCTGCATCTCTGCGTTTTAATGTAGATTACCACTAGTTTCCTTCTTTGACGTGGGTACTGTTAATATTTTTGTTACTATTTTGTTTATTGTTGTGCGTTAGGTTTAGATCTTTTTCTTTATAGGTAAGATCATGTTGCTGCTCTCTCCGGAATGTGATCCTGAGGTAACAACGAATTTGATATTTCCGAAATCGAATATTGGCTTACATGTTATAATACTCTAAAAATGTGTTTTGATTTTGTAAAAAAAATAGAATAGAAAATTAATTCTTTTGTACACTACATACTAACATAGTCTACAGTTAATCACATCGCAACTGTCTTAAGTATCTTTTCCACATAGACCTAAGCATTTTTTTTTCAATTTGTGGGATTGTGTTTGCTGTTAAACACTTGTTCGTTTCAGAAGTAACTTTAAAGCACCTGGTCGATATGGTATAACTTTTCCTTTCTTTTCAAAAAAAAAGTTGGTACTTACCGAGCAGGAATCCAAATTCTACAGGGTCTGTTATCAATGTTTAATAGGAAATCTGAAACAAACAAAGCATTCCATCAGACCCTTTTTTTAGACCTTTTTTTTAAAATGGCGTTAATGTACTTCACCTGCATTTTAACTACTCTGCTCACTTTCCTGAAGCAAGTAATTTGGTTAACATAAGTTTCTACAGCGAATTAATTTTACGATTTTGATGGAGTAGCTAGCACAACCGTAGCACACTTTAACAGCGCCCATCATTATTGACTCTGTGTGGCCAGATATTTCGGTTCTGTCAAATTTGTATGCGGCTAACTAAAGATGACCCAGTGACTCATCTAATCTTTGGATGGCTCAACTAGATAGCGTTCCTTAACATACAAAATATCCTTGATAATCTCCGGCGATTCTCGAGTTACCTGCGGTTAAATTTGACAAAGTCGATAAATTTGGCAACTTTGGAAGACTTCTACACTGTATCTTCACTGCCTATTTTTTTATTTATTTTTTCACGGATCAGTGGACCGATCCGCAATTGAAACCAGAAATCTCTGCTCTCTTTTCATGTTGAGCGTCAAAATGGTAGCCGGGCAAAAGTTTTTATATTGATATCAAGAGCCGAAGGTGTAAGGTACCGCACCACAGATCTGTTAGTCTCCGACATTGTATTTTTCTGATAAAGCTCGATGTGAAATAAAGATTTAAGTTTCCACTATCTATATTTATTATATCTAAACTTTTTTCTAAATAAAAGAAAGCATCAACCCATAACAGCCCAAAGTATTTCAGCTTAAGAGAAATGGAAAGGATTTTCCCATTAAAATACGCAATTTCAAGCTTAGAAAAATGCCTAAATAAATTTGAGGTTTCCAGAGGGGTGATATTTTTTAAATTGTGACAACACTGAACTGAAAAGATCCTCTAAACTATTTTTTTTCTGTTGCCGAACGGCATCGCTGGGCGGTAGAGGGTTAATGAATCACAAAATGATTTTTTAGGTAAAATCTACAAGCCGTTTTATGAGTCGCATGTAGCTGGGCCGGTAGCTACATCGCAGTCAAATATGAGCTGTTAGGTCCCCGGTTCCCTATGGAGAACCCGTCGCCCCCTGCACTTTAGCTTTGTAAAGCACATGATATATCTTCCATTGTATTTAAAGAGGAGCGACGCATTTTTGCGGGGCTCGGCGGCGCCGCCGCAGCAGCGCCGCCTGGCGGCTGCAACAGATGTTTTAGTGAGCTTTGCAGATACCGCGGCGCGGCCGCCCGAGGACCAACGCATCGCATTTATTAAGCACCGCATAAGCATTCCCAATCGGCTTCTGTTCCAGTCAAGCATGGTGGCAAAACACGATCTCCGCTCATTCAAAAAAATATCTATTCTAATGAGTTGGCTTTTAAGATTATAAAGCGGATTAAAATATCAGCCTACAATTATTTTTTTAAAAAAATGATTAGCATTCATTGAGAATTATTATAAATATGAATACAGTGGAATCTCGGTTATACGTCCAAGTCTGGACTCAAAATATTGGACGTAGAACTGAGAGGGACGTACAAGTGAAAATAATCTTTCGTATAACGCCATGTAAAGTATCCTGGATGAGCCTATAACAATTGGATGTACAAACGAGTGGGACTTACAACTGAGAGACGTATAACTGAGACTCTACTGTATCAGAGTTTTACTTATGATATTGCCTAATTTTTATTACCAAGAATTTTGATTTAAGGCCGTTAAATGATGCGCTACGATACCATGAATCCCGTGAAGGTTGAATTTTCTACTTGTGTTTCACGTACTAATGTTGCGTGCAGGACTTCAAAAATACTTCGGTCGCCTATTAATGAAAGAAAAAAACATTTCTTTTTCCCAAATATTGAGCTACAAATGTTCGTAGAGTCATCTTAGAGCTACGTTTCTTTCCTACTCTCTGTTTTAGTCGTATTTTGTAGCTCTCTTGTACCATGTGAGTTGCGAGCCCCTGAGGATTTTCTGGAATGACGATACAACCTGCTCGACATGAGTGGCATGCGTGTTGCCTACTACGGTGTCGAGCAGGTTGTATTTCGTCATTTCAGAAAATCCTCAGGGGCTCGGAACTCACATGGTACACTGCTCGGATTAACCGCTCATCACATAATGAGGATTAGCGACCAACAAACGCATAGTTAAATTTTCCTCTATTGTTACTCCGTTCGGTTTGTTGACGGAAGGCATAACTCAGGGACAACAACTCAGGGATAACAAACTGCATATAACTGGACAGCCACACCACACTCTCATTGAAACATCACAACCACAAATCAAATCCTTCAAAAACCGTCTATTCGCACGCTAACTCTGATTCCAAATTCATTGGGCCTTCTTGATGTAATGTCTCCCCATACCAATCCGCTTCAACTGACCAAAGTCTATTCGTAAAGATCCAATTTGAGTTGAGGTCCGTTTGTTCCGTTAGGGAATCCGACCGAATGTCCCGAAAGCGCTGACGCAGGTGCGTCTGAGTGTGACGTTGCACGTCAGCAGTCCATTCATCATTCCATTTTATTTTTCCCTAATCAATGAGGCAGCTTCCATCCGCGGAGGACGCCGGGAAAAGAGAACGCAGAATAAGGTTATCAGCGAGACGGATAAGCCAATCACTTGACGCCTTGGAAAAACTTGTGAATGGCTCTTCGTCTTGTACCATTAATTATCTTCCATTGGGATTGACCGAAGCGTACACTATGTGTGTCTGAGGCTGGCGGTTGGTGGGGGCTGCTACGGAGCGAACGCCTTGGGCCCCGCCACCGGGCCCCGCTCCTCGGCTCCGCTCGGCACCGCTCGGCAACGCTCGGCTCGATGCCGACGCTGACTGGCGTTTTTTCTCTCCATCCCTTTCATTCAAGCAGCTTGCCTCTTCGGTTTGCACGACCTCAAAAATACTAAACAAGAGCTTCCGAAATACTATAACGAAAGCTATCCATTAAGACGGATCTGAACCCATATACATTGACACGTCGTAGTGTATTTCCGCATTACGATCACAAGGTGTAGCAGCCAACTTTTGAAATTTTTAAGCTTGCTTTTGAGAACTTCTTTTCATTTTAACTCTTGATTCTTATGAGTTAAGTCGATTATTCGACCCTCTGATCACTGTTCAAGATTTCGATAAAGGTCCAGTTCTATTCGCACGCCTATGATAATACAAAGGAGACTTGAACGCACGGAAACCAACCTGATGCATTTTAGATGTGACTTGAACGCACGGAAACCAACCTAATACATTTTATATGGGGCAGCGTGTGAAGTGAATAGTCACTTCGACTATAATTTTAACATAAAAAACTATACTCGATAGACTGGGTGGCTGACATTAAGAGAGCGTCATGCTAAAGTTAAAGGCTTGGGCTCGCTTGAGCTAAGTTAGGTTAAGTAAGATTGAGTTTGGGAAAATTTGAAGTTTTGTGTCTTCTTCGGCTTGTTGGCCACGTGCGATGGAACCCAAACGTATGAAATACAAGCCAAAAAAAATACAGGCACATCCTGGCATCTTATCCCGAGAGAGCAAACAATGAGACCAAAGTTGGCGATGGACGGGCCTTGTGCTATGGGCACCAACGGGTACTGGCAGACGGGCACTAGCATCATTGATCATACTCTGCCGCCGCCGCGCCGCCGCAGCCGCAGCCGCGAGACGCCGGCAGAGCCGAGATGAACAGAACGGAAGCGGAAAGCAGCCGCCATCTTCCCAAAATCCATTTTTCAACCAGTGACCCGAAATGATGCGACGTCAGCCGGCGTGCCATTACAATTCTCATTCTATGGTCATCAACTAGACGTGACGTCACAATGGGCCATAGCCGGCCGGTCGGCGATAGCAATTGTTTTTGCAGCGATCATCAGCGACATGGACCGTTTTTCAACAATGCATGGCAATCGATTCAAAAGGCGGGAATCGAAGGCCTGCTTTCTACGTTGCGGTTCACTCAAGTCAAATGAGGTTACATTCTTCTCACCCCCACCCTTTGTGTTCAACCCCTTCAACCTTTGTCTCATCATAAAGTCGCGTAGGATAGGTTTGGTATGGGGGGCATTCGATAACGCCAAAAACCACAAGCGCCAACGCCACAAGCGCCAGTCCGTAACCGCCAAACGAGAAAAGTCGCAAACGCCAAAGTTCGTATAGGTTAGGTTAGGTCAAGTAAGGTGTGTTTAAGTTAGATTAGGTTGAGTGAGGTTAAGTTAGCTTAGGTTAAGTGAGGTTAGGCAAGGTTAGTATTGCGGTTAAGACCTTTGGCGTTTGTGACTTTTCTCGTTTGGCGGTTACGGATTGGCGCTTGCGGCGTTGGCGGCGCTTGTGGTTTTTCACGCTTATGACAGCCACCCGTTTGGTATAACCTCCATCCAGGTTTGCGACAAAAGGTAAAGAGAACACAAAATGCAACTAAAATTTAGAGTGTTGAGCAGAATAAGCGTTGCTAGCGGTTCTTCACTTGGCAGTGGCAGCCAATGTGTTAACTGATCAAATTAACACGTCGTGTTCGGGGCAAAGCTGAGGCGTTGCAGGGCAACGTTACGTTACGTTCGTTACATGACGTTCCTTCTTCCAAGCAAACGCAGACGCAAGACGCTAATTGAGAATCATCAGATTCCGCTTCTTAATTTGCTGGACGGTAACAATTAATTGGATTATCATTAGTTTTTACGAAACTCAATACCAATAGTTTGACGAAAAATCATCTCAAGAAATGAGACCTGAGTCCAGACATATGTTTCTGGTAGACAAATTAGCCTTACTTTTTTATTGATCTTAGCACCAAAAAAGAAGGGTAGCCGTATTTTTTCTGTTGCCGTATTGTTCTTGCAACATATGTATGGATGAGTATTTTTGGTGGTTATTTTTGGGGGGAAACGATGAAAAAACATCTAGTCATCGAACAAAACAATCTCGCAAAGTCTAGAAGATTTCGAGATGCAATACCTTGTTTTCGACTTTCAGCGAAATATTAACTATCAATGCTTGATTGTTAAACAAGCAGACGTATGGGTACAGGTTCTAAAAGGCTGGAAACTATTGGATTAAAACTTCAAACTAAAATATCTCGCCTCTTACTAAAAGTGAAATAACCAAAGAAAAACATTCAAAATGTGAAACGCTTTTGCAATAGACCCGTAAGATACAAGGCGACGACTCCACAAAAAAATGATGAGCCCCAGGACAACACAAAATGAAAAAAATGCCTTTCCCAAAAGGCGATAACTTCATACGGAAGGAATTGACATCGACAGAAAAATCTATAAGGTTTTCTATCAGAAAGAATCTTCTGAGACTTCGTAGCAAACGCAGCATTCAGGAACTGGGAGGTTTTGTCAGAACTTCAGATTAGACGTCATATTCTTCAACGCAATAAGATGTCACAACAACGGGTTAATAATAATTCAGATCTTCGTAAGATTGAAATTAGCTCCAGAGCTCGAGCTCTCCCATAGTTGCGTACACTTGACTAGGATGAAGAACTGTACAGTACGTTAAGAATGAGGTGTTGGGATGCAGTGATCCTATGTCATGGCGACCGAATTAAAACGCGTTAGATGCGGTGGCCTGGCCGGGCAACGCGGCCCGGCCCGCGCGGCCAAGCCGGCCCAAGAGCCCTGCTCTTCTCAGCGTCGCTTCAGGTTGAGATTGACTTTTATTGAGGCGTGAAGGTTATTCGGGGGCAAGGATGGGAGAGCTGCATAAAAAAGAAATAAGCTCCAGCCATCCAGATTTCGTCCGGACGTCCATCGCAGCGCCTCGTCGGCCGGCCGAAGTCCATTGCGACAAAAAGTCTGCCGAGGAATGTCCGATCCATGACCGCGCCTATAGCTCCGGCATAAACTAGTGTCCTATGAAGTCCTACAACTTCTTGGCCTAGGAAGTCCGATCTACACCTAGTGGTACGCGGAGTCTATCGAGGGCGGCTTAGCTACTAGCCTACGAAGTGCGGCCTGGAGCTAGGAAGTGCCAACAGTTTTTGGTATATGAAGTCCGACCCTGTTTATGTTCTACGAAGTTCTATACACCTTCTGGTATATGAGATCTGACATGCAATACAGACTCTGACCCAAGGGGTGACAACTCAATGACATCAGGTGTACTAGTGGCCTTGATATCCGGTTGATATCCTCGATATTTGACTTTTGGATTTAGTGAAAATATGGCTGTTTTCAGCAATGTATCTAGGTTTTTTTTTCAAACGAACTGTTCATTGATATCTGGTTAATATCCAGGTATATCCAGAATTTTTTTGATATTCTGCTGAAATCTGCTGGAAATTTCCATGATATTTTTTTCAATTTTCTGTAGATATCCTTTTGATATACCTCTGATATCCTATAAATTATGATATCTACGGTATGGATTTCCAGAAAGGTGTTACCCCTTGTGGCAGGGTTTCCGACACGAAAGTTTGCTCCGCTCATTCGGCGAAAATCGTATGTGACATTCGCAATGCCTGGGTGTTCAACCAAATAATGAAGCAACTGACAACCGTTTCATTCTTTTTGAATGTTCGACTGATACCAATCGTAATAACTTGAAAATTCTAAAACATACTAAAAAATCCAATCGGTATTGAATAAGCTCCTCAAAACCATTCGGCCGGCAGTGCACTTTTTATTCGCATTCTCGAAGCTTTCATTCAAATTATGAAGCTACCGGCAATGTCTTTAATCATTTTTGGTCTCCCTCGATAAATTTCAATCATAAAAATCTGAAAATTAATCAAAATAATTTTGGGCTAAAAATTGAAAAAAAGCAAGAGGTATCCCTTACCTTTTTTTCCGATTTTTTGTTCATTTTTTTTGGTTGAATTTTCAACTTATTACGATTGAAATTAGTCGAGGAATACTAAAAAAAGAATAAAAACGTTGTCGGTTGTTTCATAATTTGAATAAACGCCGTAAAAATGCGAATAAAAAATGCAATTTTCGCCGAATGAGCTGAGCAAAATTTCATGTGAGAACCCTGCAATCTTTCGGGATTAACATTTTAAATCATATACGCACGAAAAAAAAAACTCTCTATAAAGATGAACTCATTTCATATCAAACCAAAAGGGCTCAAAGAGAGCTGCCCATTGATCTGTACAGCTATTCAAAGGTTTATTCCAAAAAATAAGCTGATCGGGTACCTACATGTGTTTTCGTCATTAGGGTTGAACTGATAGGCATAGAATATATTTTCAAGTGTGGGTCTTCTTGTGGTCATATTTTATTTTTATTTGTTTACTCTCTGACCTCTGTTTATTGATATCTAATATCCAGGTATATCCAGCGGATTTTTTTATATTCCGCTGAAATCTGTCGTATACATTGTCGTATATACATTGTTGGAACTTTGTCAATTTTCTCTTGATATCTGTTAAATATACCTCTGATATCCGGATGATATCTTTGCTATCCTGATATCATGTGTGCAGAGTTTCAGTCAGTTGTTACCCTTTGATCCGACCTATAAAATACGACCTCTTGTCTATGCAAATTTTTGACCTATAGGAAGTCCGATCTACAAGACAGACCAATAAGAGTCGAACCATAGGGTTTGATCCTAGTCGTCGTCGCACCACCCTCTAATCGTACAAACGAATTCCCCTGAGACACTGAACGATTAATGTGAGTACGCAAAGTATCTATTAAAAAAATTTCCGCACTAAATTTGTCTAGTGTAATACTGTCTTTTCAAGGTGGTTAATTACCTGGTTAGTGCTCGTATACGAATGAGTCTTTCTTTTCTTGCAATTTCGATGACGTGCGGCATGTTTTGCCTTCAATATAGACGATAGCAATAAATTTCGAGCCATGCAATTTCAACCCTTGCTATTCTGCATTCGTATTCAGCTCTTCTAAGCACTTAAATATGTTGTATTATCCAGCTAGCAAGTTTTAAGAATGCACCAGTTATGCAGAGAATTTAAGTCTCCAACTCTACGTTTTCATATGGCACACGAAATTCGTAAGGCAACAGCATAACAGGACAATGGTTCCCCATAACCCATTGTACGTAAGCCCCTGAGATAAAATGAAAAAAAGGAGCTAGACTTTGTAATTTCGCAGTTCGTAAAGTTAGCAGTCTGTAAATACACATGCGTGAACAAGTCTACAAGGCGTTTCGAGCAGGATTCAGGATTTGCACGTGAAAGTTTCTCATCTCTACGAGCTTTGCTTGGTTTGTTTTACGGAGCAGAAATTCTCAAGCCTGTCAGGTCAGACTCACCTTCCGTTTTAATTCTCTGAGCGAGCGAGCGCGCCTCTCGCTTTGCTTCGCCTTCCCTTCCCTCGCGTTAAAAAAGAACATGGCCAAGTGTTTAATTGGCGTGGCCTATAAGCACGCCGGCAGCACGCCCAGCGCGCCTATACATGTGTCCGGCCCGCACCATGCCCATGCCCGCACCATCGCCGTAATGAGGTCCATGAGCTTTTGCCAAATTTAGTATCAGCATAAATTTATTCTGGACCTCGGCGAGGGTTGAGATTTTCAGATAAAAAGTTCCCATTCATGTTGAGATTTGGTTCGTATGTCTGCCACCGACATTGCCTTGTTCGGTGTCAATGTGAAATTGTCTTTGACTAAAGAATAGTAGCTAAAATTCATATTTCAATAAGTCAATTTTGATTATTTTTAGTCAAAAATGACTATTCTTTAGTCGCTTTTAACTATTCAATTACTCATTTACAGCTTAATATTGGAAATAATCAAATTTGACAAAAGTTTAGTAACTAAAATTTTAATAATTCGTTGAGTCAATTTTGACTATTTTCTTAGTCAAAAATGACTGTTTAAATGGTGTAAAAAAAGACCTCGCTAAGTAGTAAGAGTAAAAAAAATGACTTATTTTAGACTCAGAGAACAAAGTAATATTGGTACTAGGAAATATTATTACTAAAAATAGTAGAAATGTCATAACCACTATATCTAACGACAATTTTACACTGAATTTAAAAATGACTAAATTAGATACTCAACAAAAATGGCTAAATCAATTAGTCAAAAAAATGACTATTTCAAATTAGAGTGATTGTTGTTTTTGTGTAGTAAAGTTAATTTCCTTATGCCTCGCTCCTCCGTCTCTGTCCGGCACCGAGGGGTGGAATAGAATAAGGTCGAAGAAAATATGCAACCTTCAAACTAACAGTGCAGTGTAGCGGGCAAGTCCGGGCGATGAGAACGAGAACGCAACGGGCCATCTCAGTGCACACCTCACCTCACCAAATGACCGGAACGTATCTCATAATGATATTGCTTTATGAAGAAGCGAAAGATGAATGAAGGGAAGGAGCTCCCGAATTACACTGCCTCGACTTCACACTTCTTTTATCGGCATTCCAATCTCCCCCCCCCCTTCCCCCTCTACCGGGAAAAACTCATTAATTGTACTTCTTTGGGATGGTAGCACTGCTTTCAATCAGAAATCACTTGCCGAACTTCCCCGTCAAAGTCATGCCGGCCGTCGTCGGCTAGAGGCCAGGTACCCGTCTCGCCTACACAGATACCCTCAGGTACCCTTTAATTGCCCTTTCTCCCTTTACCTTGGCTTCATCAGCGCTTCCGGTCAAATAACGTTTTAATCCTATTTCAATCGGACAGCTATTATAAGCAGTTCGAGTAAGGATCTCTAAGGGAGCAAAACCCTCCCTTATAATAAAACGACACTCTCAAATTTAAGGACTAAATATCTGCATGTTATATATTTCTCACGTTATAACTTAAAAAAAATAACCGCCCAAAGAACTTGGAGTAAAATTTAGCTTAAGAGAGCATGGAAAGATTTTCTCCAATAAAAGACGCAATTATTTCAAGCTTTGGAAAATGCCCAAATTATTAAATTTCAGGTTTCTAGAGGGGTGATATTTTTTAAATCGTGTCAATACTGCACTGAAAAGATCCTCTAAAATATTTTTTTCTGTTCTCAAACGGCATCGCACGGCGGTCGTGGGTTAATTCTCTAAAACAAGCGGAGTGACGGTGAAAAAGGAATAGTTCCAAATAAAGGCGTCAGCCAAGGATAACGGTCTTTAAACGGGACAATAACGCGCTTAACCCTACCGGCTAAGCAAAGTTTTGGCTGCTTAAAGCCTCTCACTCCATGATAATACAGTATTTCAGACTAATGATTTTTTTTTCTGATAGTTCAGATAGGTTTTAACGTACACACTCATAAATGAATAACGTTAACCCATAACAGCCCAAAGTATTTGGAGAAAAATTATTCACCTTAAGAGAAATTGGAAGGATTTTTCCTCCAAAATACGCAATTTTGAGCTTCGGAAAATGCCTAAATTTTTAAATTTCAGGTTTCCAGAGGGGTGACATTTTTTAAAATTAAGAGAATGCTGAACTGAAAAAATCCACTAAATAAATTTTTCTGTTTCCGGACGATATCGCAGGGCGGTAGTGGGTTAAGGGGGCTTTCGCCCTCGACTGCATTTGAGTGGATATTTGCTTAGCATTCTGACTTTCAAATTATGTAAAATAATAACCCTTCCGCTTTCAAATAGCAAGAATGCAGCATCGAGCGCAGCGAACATACGTTAAAAGAAATGAAAAAAATAATTGATACAATTAGTCTGGTTACGATGTATCGTGTGGACTGTTCGCGAGTTAGACCCGCGGGCTGCTAGTCTGCTATAGACGGTTCTTAACCATGAAAAGCAAAAAGCGTGACAGACTTACTTCTCAGTGCGTTTTTGAGTTCCATTCTCACAACCCAACACATACTGTACTTACATTACAAACAAACCATTGCCAAGAAAAAGCAGAAAAAGCGTAGAAAATTTTTCAGATTTCCAGATATTTTAGAGGTTTTTTTCAGGCTGTTGGAGTTTTTTTGGGTTTACGACGAGCGAGCTGCTATTGAACGTAAGATATCTTAAACTAGGTGCTTAATCACCGGCTTAGCTCAGTTTAGGGGCGATGGAACATGAAAATTCAACCTTCAAAATTTAGAGTATTGGATGAACTCTTCTGTAGACTAATGTGGGTCTTCGCGAGTTGTGCTGGTTTCGCTCGGAAAATTGACGGACGTTGGTCCAATCGGATAGTTACACAGAAAAAATGGTTTTGTTACGGCAACAAAATTAGGGACAACAAATAAATTTTTTGTTGCTGCAACCAAAAATTTTGCTGCAGCAACCAAACGTTTTGTTGATAGAACTAAAC
>Ga0058701_10001754_pt1 | contig 15770 bp, 9 predicted proteins | sample AgamicOrMae_FD_97039 | JGI IMG/M metagenome (GOLD analysis project Ga0058701, IMG submission 97039) | Agave microbial communities from Guanajuato, Mexico - Or.Ma.e | ecosystem: Host-associated > Plants > Phyllosphere > Phylloplane/Leaf | place: Guanajuato, Mexico | collected 2012-06-04
CTCTCAAAGTATTAATGCCAACAATGTTTACTGTATGAGAAAATAAGGATAAGGAGAAACGCTCCTTACAGTAATAACCGTTTTTTAATATTTGTTGTTCATGTTGCAGCCATTACAATTGGAGTCCGCATTTTGGGTCCAGCGCTAGGTTTTATATTAGGGTCACTGTGTACTCGATTGTACGCAGATCTTACCATTAACCCTCAAATTACGCCAAACGATCCTAGATGGGTTGGGGCCTGGTGGTTAGGTAAGTACACGATCATTGATTTGTTGGCGTGAGTGGTGCTCACGCCCAAAACTCAATCACAGCATGCCTTGCCCAATGTCAAAGATCGTCGTTACAATTTCGGTTGAAACAGGTTAAGTTGTAGTAATCTTCGTGGGAAAATTGCTGAAAGCCCTAAATTGTTTATATTTTGTGTTGGTTATTGAATATGATGACCTTCTAGGTGAACAAAGAGCATTTGGAATGGAAGAAAACCTCAATATTATGTCATCGCAGTGAAAACGTTGGTAGTATTTGTAAAAATATCGAAGATCTTATTTTTTCCGAGTATTTGACTGACGTTTTCCTTTGGTCTGCTTTTTGTATTGATACGACCCTTATAAAAAAAATACCGTTCTTGGGTAGTCTTATACGTTTGTTGGGTATGAAGGCAAAGCGGCTACAACACGAATGGTTGTTAGTACCATTCAGAAGCCTGCTGTGAACGATAACTAACAAAAGGGCCCGGCAAGAGCTTTCGATTGATGTGGCTATCCATTCCTTTCAAAGAAAAAAAACGACTAAATGAAAGTGCTCATTAGAACAATCGATCAAGTCAAAATGTGCATTTCAACAACCGACCAATCGCTGTGGTTAACCAAAGGAGTTGGTTGGTAGTTGAAACTGACGCTTGCAATTGGTTGATTGCTGAAACCAGTGCCTTTACCTGGTCGATTTAGTTACTTATTGGTCCTCGTCGTGATACTGTTTACTTAAACAGTATGAAAACCTAGGTTGGTTTTTGCGTGCTTTGGGAATTTTTCAAGTCCTAGCTAATTATTTTGTCTTGTTTTGTTGCAAGGTTTGGTTCTCGTGTCGGCCATGCTTATGTTGGCATCCTTAGCTATGTTCTCTTTCCCTAAGCGGCTAAAAACCGCGCGGCCAACCACACGCGCTCTTCGGAGAGAAAAGAAGAATCCCAGCTTAAGAGGCAAGTCTGCGAAACGCTTGTCTTTTTGTAGGTTGCATTTTCAATCTCCTGCGTTCAAACTTTTGTCGTATTGCATGATGCCTTTTCTCGTCAGAAGTTACTGACGTCGAGAGGAAAACGTCGTTAAGAATGACGAGAAAGGAAAGATAGCTCAGCAAGACTCAGGGCACTTATCCCTCGCGGTTTTTCTCAATGATGTTCATGATAAAATCGTAGGTTGAAGCAAAATTAAAGAAAAGGGGTTCAAAATGCAACATGCAAAACTAAAAGACAATATACCGCATCCCTTGAGGTCAGCTGTTTGTATCATTGCAGATTTTCTGCTTTCCAGATTTTCCGAAAGCGGTGAAACGACTTCTTGGAAATGATATTTTGATGTGCCGAACGGCCAGCAGCGTGCTGCACATTCTCCCCATCGCGGGAATTTATACTTTTCTTCCAAAATACCTTGAATCCCAGTTCAGGCTACCAGCTCATGACGCAGCCATGATTTCAGGTATGTGAGTAAGTTTGGTAAATCCTGGGTTCGTCTCGAGTATACGTCAGGTTGCTTTTCAAGGTAGATTAGCAATCTAGTCTACCTTTAACATGTAAAAACTTTCGATACCCAATGAAACAAATAACGTCCTACTTTCCAGCCATGTTGAAAATTATTTTTGAAGATTAAAATCGGTGAAATTACTTTTTGAAACGAATGTTTTTTCACTTTGAGGTTTCTAAGAGCGAGAATAGAAACAATCATGCAAAAACAAAATCCGAATCCCATTCTGTTTGGTTCCAAAAATGCAACCGCTGTTTTTAAGCAGTTGTAGAATGAACGAAAGACTTGCGTAAGGTTTTCATAGAATGACTTCTGTAGATCGGTCTCTCTATAAAACTAAACAATATGCATCGAAAATACTCGTTTTCTTTCTTCATACTAAAAGAGGAACAAGTTATTCATGAGTGTAGTTGACCATTGAGGAGTGTGATTGCGTACAAACCCAAACACGATGCGTTTATTTACACTAGACTGCCGCTATATTCCATGATATTTCAGAGAGATTCCGCAATATCGACTCTCTAAGGTTAAAATGGTTTTCAAAACCTTGTTCCGATTTCATTTTTATTTTTTTTCAAAATCGTCTTTATGATGGGCTCGCACTCGACCTTCTCGAGTGATCTGTATTTCGACTAATCTGGCCCAGATTAGCTTTTGGTTTAAGCGATGAAGAGGTGCACGCGAAGCTTGAGAGGGGGTTGCGGTCTGCTCATATCTGTTATGTTAGGCTGTACTAGGTGAGATACGTTAAGGTTAAGTGACGTAAGGTTAGTTTAGACTAGGTTTGGCTAGGTTAGGCTACTATAAGTACGCCAAGGTAAGATTAAAATAGGTTAAGTTCGGTAGGGTTAGCTAAAATTAGGCTAATAAAGGTTAAGACAGGTTAGTTTAGATAAGTTAGTTTTTCTCCCAGCTATGATCACAACCCCAACCCAACCCTCGCCCGCACCTCTGGACCACGTGAACCAAATGCTGATAGGAACCAGATCGCTAGAAATGGAAATCACTCGCCACGGGCTCTTTTTGATTTCCTCCATCCTATTTTTTAAGTGATTAATCTTAACTTCTTTTGTTTTAAAGTTTCAAAAATGTAAATTTGAAATCAGTTATTGTAAATGGTCCAATAATCAGCTAAACAAGAAGAAATAGGTCCGCAATATGTATTTGATGAAGTGTATTTTGTGTTGCGTGTGCTTGTTCATGAAAGTTTTTTTTTTCAGGCGTGGGCGGTATACTTGTGATGGGACTAGGAATTATTATTAGTGGAGTGTTTATTCTGCGAGTGAAACCAAATGCGAGGTTTGTCGCCGCTTGGATTGCGTTCACAGCCGCTCTTTACGCAATAGGTAAGTAGGAGTGCTCTCGTAATCCTTAGCTTGCATTCTAAAATTCGTGCGTTCGGCCTCTCATAGCTATAAGCATGTTGCCGCTCACTTTTCGGTGGAAGCCAACGCCATAAAAAAATGCAACGAACAGATCTTAATCAAGAACAAGGTAATTACAATAAAAAGCAGTTTTAGTGAATGAAAATGTTGTTTTTGCTTTCACAAGAGCTGAATCACAACTGACGTTGAATATATTTATGAAGGTACAACGTTATAGAGTATATAAGCCAGATAAGTCATTGTTTTCAAAGTTGTAAGTGTAACAAGCTTTTGTCAATGTTTCAGGAATGGGGATTTTAATGTTCATTGGGTGTCCAATGGACGATTTTGCCGGACTCGTCACTCAAGAACAAGGGTAAAGTTCAAAAGTTTATATCTATCAAAAACTGGCATCGGTTGGAATAGAAAGTTTTGTATTGAGGCCGCTATTAACGGTTCCACCAAACCCACAATCACTGGAAAACCGAAATAATTATAAGTCAATTTTCAGGATTTGGTTAGGATTAAGAGTGATTTTTGACCAGTCTGTCACCCAGTCTTCCAGGCGGAAAGTCGATATCAGGTGTCCTTACTTCCGCGATAGACGTCTCTCTGCTGTGTGTGCAAAATTGTCGATAGAGCCAGAATATTTGCGGATTTTCTAAAGTAACCTTTTATTTTTTAGAGTTCCGAGGTTCGAGCCGGTATGTCAAACTACATGCGAATGTGATGAGTACAAATTCAGCCCGATTTGTGGGGCAGATGGGAAGACCTACTTTTCAGCGTGCCATGCAGGCTGTACCAATTATACAATAATAAACGACAAAATAACAGAGGTACGATTCGGGTAATGAGAGCAAGTTGTTGAAGTTTGTCTCGCTAATTTTTTTTCCCCGCAGTTTTCAGATTGCCAGTGTATGATTGCAAATGCCTCGTTGCCCGAGCAGCTATTTCCGGCCAAAGCAAATATTGGCTACTGTGATCTGCAGTGCTCAAACTTCATCTGGTATATCCTCCTTTTCTCTCTGTTCGTCTTTATACATTCGACGTCCGAAGTGGGGTCAATGTTGCTAATACTGCGGTGCGTTGATCCGCGGGATAAAGCCATGGCCCTTGGATTGATACAGTTCGCGATAGGTCTATTCGGTAAGTAACAGCTATGCCCTCCAGTCTATCTTCTTAAAAAAAAATACTGCCGTCATCTGATAACCATGTTGATTCCAATGTTGTAAGCTGACGTAAAGAAGGGATCTCAAAATATAAATGGTTGTGAAGTAAAGCTGTTTTTATTCTGACGGCCTCTTGCTCGATTGAAATATGTGAATACTAAGAAATTTTGTTTTTGTCAGGTAATGTTCCGTGTCCCATTGTGTATGGGGCGATAGTTGATTCGGCCTGCCTTGTCTGGGATATGGCGTGTGGGAAGCAAGGAGCGTGCTGGCTTTATGATGCCGCCATCTTCCGTATGTTTTACCACGGTAAGTTTGAACTATTTTACCTGCATATGCGTGCACCGTCGGAACTCCGTAGGAACCAGATACGACGTTCCCCGCCAGTAAATACTGCGTTTTGGGCGGGCCCAAAACCCTGTGCGTTCTTATCTGTATACGTAGGTTAATGGCCAATTTTTAACACCACCATTTGAAAACGTTGGGGCTAATTAAGACGGGCTCTAGTGTCAGATGTGGCCGACAATCCTCGCAGTTATGGTAATGTCTAGTCCTTGTTCTCTCTTGGTTCGGTGAAGTTCAATGAGAGTTTAAGGAAGGTAGAGCGAGTTAGTTTATATCAGGTAAGTTGAGGTAAGGTTAGGACTGGTTAGGTAACTTTACATTCGGTTTGATGAACCTACTCTAGCCGGACATAAGTTCGGCTCGATTAGGTAAGGTATCTTACGCTTTGTTAGTGAGTTTAGGTCATCATACATTTTTCGCGAAACTTGTTGGTCTTCTCGGAAGAAATTTTTTGTCGGGAAAGTCGACGGAGGAAGCAACCATTAAGCATCCGAAAAACCTCTAAAGTTGAGACAATGTTCTCCGCTGAAATCAAGTGTTTTTTTTTTTTTCAGGAACAACGGGAGCCATCATGCTGTGTGCCTTTTTCGTGGACGTGATCGTGTGGTACAAAGCCGACAATGTGAGCTTCGCCGACGACCATGCTCCGAGCCAGGAGGAAGAACTGAATCCGATCGCTGGGAAGGCCCGCTCAGAGACCAGCGTATGACAGCGGCCCGTGCCGGCCCCGGTGCCGGCCCCGACTCACGGGGCCGACCTGTCTGACACAATCATACTTGAATCTATCGCCCCGCACGTCGGAGTCAGCCCCCAGGGGGTTGGCCCCCGGCGGGGCAGCCCCCGAGGGGGGTCCTCTGCTGGCGGGGAGGAAATCGCGCTGTCTCCAGCCAACCTCGGCCCGCTCATCTTCCCCCCCGAAATAGCTCAATGATGAACGTGATATTGTGTGCCGCTCTCAAGGGCTTCGGCTGTGTGAAAAACGCGATGAACCTAGCTGAGCGCGCGTAACAACGGAATCGAGTACGTACTTCATGCAACACCGTTGCTTACTAGTCTCTAGAGAGACGCCCAAAGAGACGCAACTAGTTTCCTGTCACTGGACTCTGACGAATCGGGAAGAGGTCTTTGTGGCCTCGCCTTTTTAGGGTCTCTAGTCTCATGAGCAGTGTGTGGCCGAATAGAAGCGGCGCATGTAATTTGTGCTGCTATATAGTGGATAGTTTGCGCTTTCCTCAAGCAGTTTCAGGTATTGCCGCTATCCAGCGTTAGCCTGCGTCTACTCTAGAAAAGTTAAATTTCTTGGTTTCAATATACGGAGAGACTTGAACGCAAGGAAAAAATGCTTCGCAAAAATGCAGGTAGTGACCGAACTACTTATAGTAAATGCAGCTCACGTGGGTTGAAACTCACTGGGCTACGCTGGACTGAAAGATATGTCAGAGATCATTTAAGTTTACCACCATCACTTATGAAATGTTATACTCAGACGCTCGGAATTTCGGTTGGTTATTCCGTTAGTATGACTCGATTTGCGTTGGTCTTTGTAACATAATCTTCGCAAACATCCATTGTTCCAAGGTGTCTTTTTTGGACAATTTAGACAGACGGTGGTTCGTTTCATTTTTTTTATAAGTAATGTGGACCGTAACCCCATCTAACCACCCAACTCCAAGAGACTCATTCTACCAGTGCTTACCAATCTACCGAACTGCTTATCTGCAGGGGTTACCCAAAAACTGCAGGCCAAAGCCTCCACAGTATAAGCAGAACCGTTTGTGTACGACTTTATTGAACGTTTAGATAGCAGTACAAACTACTCACGCTAGTGTCTCATTTGAGCTCACTTCGCCACACTGGCTCATATCAATTCCATTCCACGTAATAATTCTCTGGGAGCGATCTAAAACAAAAGAACGGCTTACCGCGTGTTTTTATTCAAATCTCTTTTACGTAAACAGATTAAACGATGCAAGCCTGCTTCCCTTCATTTTAGTATCACACTTCGTGTTTTCAATCAATTTTTTAGAGACTTTATTACTTTTTGATAATTTTAGCTTGTGAGTAGGCAAGGACATGAGATACCTTGCGGCCATCATCATTGAATTCATTTATAACGAAAACCATGATTCGGTTTGCGTATCCAATCCATTTTGTTTCCTCTTTTAGTTAAATGTTGACGGAGCGCTTTAATGATATTTTAGAGTATTGTCGATTTACTCGCCTATTTGTTAGCATCTGAGGTCAAAACTTGTTTGTTTCCACTTCATTGGCCTATCTTTTTATATCGTTGGACGGGTACAGGTCAGTTAGTGTTGTGGCCCATTTTTAATTTTATGACCGTTTTTATCCTTAATTTATGTTTATTTTATTGTTGTTTTTGTTACTATATTTTTAAGCTGCTCAAACATTTTCATTTTATTAAAGTCATCACTGGGTTTTGTCGCAAAAAGAAATATTTCTGCGAATTTTAATTTTTTAAGGAGGAATTTAACAACGAAGCTGAAATAATGTGGTCCTGAAAAAGTTACTTTCAACGTTGGAACTTGCCTACATGGGTGAAAGAAGATACTATTCAATAAGGATATTACATATAGAAGCCATCTAAGACATCAGTGTGCCTTTCTGAACTCAGGGATCTTTATACGGACTAAAAACGTAGCTTTTTGTATGTAAGTGCTTGATAGTAGTCAGTGGGCAAAACTAAGCGTAGGGATTCTACGATGTCGAGAATTCATCAGACTGGGTAAGGAAAAAGTTAGATATTGTCGGAATTGTGGAATGCTACCTTTTATGTCGAATACGGTTAGCGTCCCCGCTCACACATGTGAGCGCATCACAAAAGCGCGAGTTTTCCCAAATCTTTTGGGTTTTATATTCCACTATATGACTATATGATAACTTAAGAGATTCCTTAGAATACTCTGCCGTAGGACTAACTTATTTTCCCGCGAGGAAAATTATGCAGCATTGAAAAGAACCATGAGAGAGCCTTTTTCACGAACCTGTTTTATCTTTTTGTCAAATGAGCGCGTGGCGTATATGCGACGGAATCGTTCCTTAATGAAGCTATCACTGCACTGCACAGTCAAGATCAAAATTCGTGTCGCGTTATGAGCTATTGTATGTTTAAGGGTGACATGTTTTAAGAACTCGATTGTGCATCTGACGTCCCGTGCTATCAATTTTATGTGGGATTGCCTGTTACGTCATTTTAAGTCAGAGTGTAAAAGTATTTTCAACGCCAGGTTTATCCGGAAAAAAACAGATCGGTGACTGAAGTCGAAATCGCTACATCATTGCTAAAGGAACGTACCTATATTGGGGTGCGTTTGTGAATTGCCTCGAAGCGAGCGACGAAATGGTCGTCTTAGTTCGATCACAGCCTTTGATAAAGTTTTAATCCATGAAAGACATAGGTTGGAGAGGCTTGTCTCGCCCCTGACTGAATCATGATGAAGTAGGCCATAATTGCTTACCAGTCGTCGCATTTGTCCTCGTAAAAATTTTCGTAACGTTTTTGCGTGAAGTACGAGTTGCTGTAGTTCCGTTTCGTAGCGCAGGCGACCGAAGGTATTTGAGAACGTTCAATGTGTTTTGTTGTTTCTCTGTTGGCTTGTGTAGCTATGGCCTAGGACTAGTGATGTGTAGAGTCCTGGATAATGAGCGACGCGCCAGTGAAACCTCTATCTTCCTCTGGTGCTAAGTCCTGTCTCCGTCTATGCGACAAGGAGGCTTAATTTGCGCGTCTCTCTGCGCTCAGGACTCCAGTGTCGTCCTAGGCTTTGTGATGTAAAGGAAGAGACATCGCATGGTGCCATCCAGTGACTTCTGTGGTGTGTTATTTGTCTATCTAGAATTATCCGAACGCGAGTAATGTAAAAAACCACTTACGTGCGAAAGATGGCGCACCAGCCCACATTTTTAAAATCATTGATCTAACCTGAATGGCCATAGTGTTGTTTTATTTCGACTTGTCCGTGATTCGTGCTAACTCTTAAAAACGGTAAACCATTCGAATTGCCCCTGTAACAAACGGTATGTATGAACAGGTTAAAGTTCTCCTAAATATTCTAGCTTCCCTTTCGATTTGCGCTTTTATTTTCAGGATACGCCTACAACGGTATTCCTCGGGATTCGCCCTGTGGGATTCCTTGAGGGAGTTTTTATCCATTGATTAATGTGGCGATCCTGAAAATAGGGTGCTTTCATCGACCATAAATTAAGGGGAATCTTGGAAAAATATCCCGAAACAGAGAAAAATGGAACCCTTAGTGAGGATCAGGTTTTTCAATAAGGCTGATTCCTGTGACTTTTTAGTTATGTTACTCGTGCGCCATTATTGTTAACGAAGGTTGAAATTTAAAAAGAAAGATTTGCTTGAATGCCTGGTAAATTTCCTAAAAGCGTAGTTGTAGCCAATTTATTGTGACATGTTTCATGTTATGTGTGTGCCTTGTAAAGAGAGGTCATTTGGCAACCCCCTTCATTAAAGGGTGTTACAACTTATGATGCTGTCGGAGCTCTCGAGTAAGTCAAAAGTTTTTTTTTTAAGGCTTTGTCTTTTGCCATTGAGAAACGTTTCTCCACAAAATTCAATGGCGTGTCAATGAAAACATGAGTTTTGTGAATAGCCCTTCTTTTACATGGCGTTCCCCCCAGAAAAGTCCCCATCAAATTTGAAGAGCCCGTGATTAAAAACGGAAAACTTTATAGAAAAACACCAAAGTAGAGTTATGGTTGTATTCGAGCAGCTTTTAATTTTTTTAGGAATATTTTCATCTTGCTGGGGGATGAAAAAACCCCGTTTCCAAGACTTTGATCCGTTTTTTTTACTTTCTGAAACATTTCAGCTCAATTTGATTCTTTTTTGCCAACTTCTTAAAAAATATTTAAAAAAAAACATATCAGGGTAGCTATTTTTTCGGCACAATACATTTTTTTGCCAGAAGATCGTCCTGCAGTGTGGCGCGATATTGTCAGTATGTGTATGTGGGGAAAAAACATTGAACATTTTAACGTAGTAAATAAGTTTTAATATTCTCAAAATTTCTTTACATCTGAAATTTGAAAAAGCATTTGTTTAGCAGCCTCAATTGGAGTCAGTAACAACAGGTGACTTTATAGATTCGTGGACGTGAACAATAATTGATATTGGTAACCACAACTTTTGATGACTTTGAGTATGAGAAAACAAAGCACGTTTCATACATATTGAGATCGAAAATTAATATATTTTGATATTATTAGGCTTGTTTCCAAACGGAAATCCAGGTGTATGGTTAACTTTTGAACTTGAAAAAAATGTAATTAGGGAAGAAATCATCGTACAGCTTGGATATATTACGAAGTCGCTTAAATATCCTATTATCAGTTTTGGGAACCTAGTTTAGGAAGCCATGCTCTATGCCATGTCTTTTTTTCTGTTTAAGGCGATAAAATTTCTAATTTGACTTACGCGAGAGTTGGCTATTAAACAACTTTAAGAATTTCGCTTTTTTTAACTCATCGTCCATATGCTACACTCTTAAGGAGCTTTACCGATGGAAAGTCTGATTTTAACTATTTTTTAAAAGCGCATCTAGCACTGTGATTCATCGTCTAATGCTTAAGATTTGGGCCATCGAGAATTGTTTCCTATTTTTGAACAATATGAAAATCGTTCATCACACTACAAACTATTTAAGTTCTCTACAAATCTAGGTGTAATCTATAATTAGGTGTATATTTTCATGTAAAATGCATCCATACATTATAACATTTCAATATTGCGAGGGTTTTGTGATAGTTAAAATATCTGGCTGGAAGATATTTCCGAGGAACATGTATTTTAAGGAGATACAAGAGATCCCGAGAAAACGCCCAGTTTTCAAGTCTAGACATGCGTCAAATTTGATGCCTGCGGAAGCATGATTATAATTTGCTATATCTTCATGTCTAGTAACGAAGCTGAACAGTTAAGTTGTCGTTTTGATTCTCGCTCAGCCAAGAACTTAAAATTTTGATGGTACATTTTTTTTTATCTGTGATAAGAGTCTCAGCTACTGCTTAACAAACCGATGACAAGACGTAATTGCATAAAATGCCAGATTGGTTTCTACATTTTGCTCTTGAATGCGAGGTAGTGTTATCGCCATAGTCTGTTACATATTTTCCGAATAGAATCGAGCCAGATGTTACTTAAGCTAAATTGGCTATGAAGGCTAATCCTTTAGGGACTGGTGCCGTCTATTTTCTAACGTCAATATTATTTCAATGTTATGCCTGTTTTTGTATTATGAACGGTTGCCTCAACATCACTTTGTTTCCTCTTTTTGTCAATTTTGTCAATTTTATTCCATATTTTTTTCATCTTGTTCTTCGATGACCTTTTTTCGCTATCCTTCTACTTTTCAACTTCACCATCTTTGTCAACGCCGACATTCGTTTGAAAAAATCACTAATATTTCACGTTTCTTATCCATTACCATTATTCATTCGATTTTTTGTCAAATTTCCTTTCGTCGCGAAAAAAAGATGTCTCCGCTCTATTTTTGTAAGGAGCAAATACTTTTGTCCAAAGTGAACCCAGAAACTCTATGGTCATTTATCTTTGTCACCAGAATTTCTGTTCAGTCTTGCCTGCTGTCGGTTTTCATTAGTTTTGACAAATCGATGTATAAATTTTGATGGATAAGTGATTCGGACAGCACTTGTAAGGGAGTCTTTCAAAGTTGTTGCTTATTACTCTGGTTATGAATATCCGACTAGTACTACAAAGCAGTACATATTTGACACGTCTACCTCTTTAATGTAATGGGATCATCGTTCTCCAGTAATACACCACTGGAGGGCAGGAAGCGACATGAAGAACTCACTGTTCTCGTTTGAATATACCGGTACACTTTCTTAACCCCTTGAAATTTTTGCAGGTGTATCATTGTTCTTACTAGTAGATAGCTTAATACGTACTTTCTACGTTCTGATACATACGTAGATAGCTTAGCTCGTACTACTGTACGAGCGCTTCCACGACTGAAGGTCCACAACGCGAATGGCCACGTGCCAAAATGTCCACTTTAATTAGTACTACCAAAATGTCCACTTTTTAATGTCCACTATGTGACATGTCCACAGCGACACAGGTCCCAATATAAAATGTCCACCCTTGTATAATGGCCAAAATACCAGCGACCTCCTGCACGGGGGGGGGATTCTTTTTGAAAAGAATAAAAGAAAGAAAGAAAGCGAAAAAAGATCGAACAAGTTAGCCAATGCTCAAAAGCAATTGCGATGAACACTTCAGTTGGTACATTGAAGAACACCCATAATCTGTTCGCCCAGTTGTTCACAGTGGGTACACGGAAGATACATGGGCCACGTCTTTCCACTTTTGTTTTGCCTTACATCGCGTCTTACCGAACAAACGTACGCTACCGTGTATCCGTGTGTCCGCCCAGAAGAGAACCAAATTCGCAAATTGTCCAGGTACCGGGGGGTGGGGCACAGAAAAATTCGTTACCCGGTAAACAAAAAGTATATTACAAAGCAGCGCCAAATTGAAGAAATAGTGGGTCACAACGAAACTTACAAGCAGCATGAGAGAAGGGCCGCCCTTCTCTCATGCAAGCAGGAAGGGAACATTTTGGGCTACCTACGGGCCATAGGGTATTACTTAAATCTGGTCCCCCACCCCCTGCTGCAGAAGCTCGTTGAGCACCGGTAAGTGTAGGTAGGTACCTATTTCGTCCTTTTTTTATTGCTTAGGCCATCTCATCGGGATGGACATTTTCTATGGAGGACCTGTGTTGCTGTGGACATGTAAAATTGTGGACATTAAAAAGTGGACATATTGGCACGTGGCCTTTCTCGTTGTGGACATTCTCTCGGGGAATCGTACGAGCGACTCTTAAAAAAAGATTGAGAACTTTAAAAACTTTTATCAGCATTTTGTGTGCTATCCTCTCCAATGATCATGCTCAATTCTTACACTTTGTCGGGTGTCTCTGTAAGGCTTGGATACGTTCGCTCAAAAGTAAAACTATCCGTCATACCATGTCTGGAAACTAAAATGCAAACCCTTCTTTCAATTGAAGACTATAATCTTTATTTGTGAGACATTTACGTCTTGATTGCAATCAGAAATGCAAAATCGTGGTGATCGCCTCAGAAGATTTGGCTACTTTTGACAAGTATCGTCATATTTTGAACGAGTTGCGCTGTCGCTATTGCCTCTGCCTTAAGGAAATATTTAAAAACTGCGCAGAAGAATGTCCCATCTCTTTCGTGTTCATCAAGCTTTCATGTTCGGGAAGGAGGAGAGAAAGAGCTCTCTCAGCTGGTGTTTTTGTTTCTTGATTTGTTCATCCGATTTCAACCATCACTGCCACCTTTATCCTCAGGCCAACTTTGGTCTAGGAAAGGTCTGTCTCAGGAATATAGCAAACGCAAATTTTGCGGTTTTCTTTTCTAAATATTTTTCACTTTCATTGTTGTTCATCCCATTACTGGATGTTCAACACAGCATAAGTCATCCAACCCTCATGAGCATAATGAAAGAATCCACGTAATGTGCTACCAAAGCATTTTCATAGCATAAATTTTGTTTTCTAGTTCTTAATGCCTTGTTTTATCTGTGCATCTGAACGATCCTCAAATCGAAAATTGGACTACCTACTCTGTTTAAACGGGCATATACCGGTACACATTGATCCTATGTCCGACGCGTCGGCGTGTGAAAATTAACTACCCCCCGTAGCCAGTCTTTATATTTGGAAGCTATTGGTTACCTAGTAAATAATTGAAAGGGAATCTTATAAATGTGATATGTGTTCCTTTTATCATCGCGAGTCCGTTTACTCCCATTATCGCGTCAAATTAATAAGAATGTAATCAATGTTAACCCGGTGTGATAAAATCAACTTTTTCACACCGACCGGAGTTGCGTTTTAAAAACCCCATTTCATTAAATCGGACCTAAAAATTTCCGTGGTGCATTTACTATTCTTTTGTATATTTAACATCTCAGTCAAAGTTGTTTTTCCTGAAGAAATGGCATTGATTGCGACGTAGAGTGTTCGTCTATTTTTTGTTTGGTTTTTTATTTGCGAAAAGAAAATTGAGTTGCTTCAGTTCCCCTCAAAATTAGCAGTCTTTAAAGTGACACTTTTGCGGCAGTAAACTTACGCTTATTTCGCATCAGGCTACCGGTATTTTTTCGACAGCAAGTATCGAAAGTCGCGACTTATCAGTATTAGTTTCTTTCTTGTTTCAATTTGTATTGGCGACGCGTATGAATTTACTGCTGTTCGTGTTTAATATGATCATCTTCACCTATCGTAAATTCCCTAAATAAAAAAGTGACGAACAGTCTTTAATGTGAACCGTACACCTCATTCCAATCTGAACGAACTCCGACCATACACAAAGCGGTTCCATCACAAGTCCCGTTCAAATCGAAAAGCCTTCAACTCTCAAAAAGGTCTGGTGGGTCTCCGGCCTTCCCAAACTTTCTCCTCTGAAGAAAAAAAAATAGATTGAGCTTTGCGATTTTTATAACGTGGAATTGTGAAAAAAATAGCTGTACACTCGATTGTTTTCTTTTAAGGTCTGAAAATGTTGATAATTACTGTAGTATTTTGAACATCACATATTTTGTACTATAGCATTAAGTCCTAAATGGGCTGACCATTTGATTATGTTAGGAGGACTTGCCATTTTAGTTGGTTTGTAACTTGTAGAATGCAGTGGGAAGATAAAATTTGTCTAGGTTTTTGTATCGAAGATTTTTGGAAGTCTTTCATGTATCTTCTGGTGTGAGGAGACAATGTGAATTATAAATAACTGCTCTGGTTTATATGTGCTTTCATATTGTGACCCCCGTTGCGGACATTTTCGTCATAATAAAGTACAAAGTACTGTATATCGTGACGTTTCTTTCTCCGAAACCTCACGCCTACGAATACTTAATGATTCACCGGAAGCTGAGAACTCTGCGCAAGAAATAAACTAGAGAAAATTACGCTTTGGGCGGGCTCAAAAGCTGCCGCCACCTCGGATTTTACTTACCGATAAATCTGTCATTAATAGATGATTATGATTAGCGAGTAGGTATGTGTTCGCTAGTACTGAGGTTTTGCATTTGTACTAAAAATTGTCATTAAAAGTGGTCGGAAATGTAAATTGATGTTTATACAGAGGGTCCCAAAGTCAAGACCCCCGCCTCCATAAGAATTATAAGAACATGAATTCGGTGGCCCACTGTACTACACTACGGTCGAGAGCATAAATGGTTGGCAGGAAGCGTTTTCGGTTTACCGACTTGTGTTGGTAGCATTGGTTCAAAACTAAAACAAAGGACATAATGTTATTAATTTTACTTCCCTCTCGGCCGTTGTCATCATCAGTGAAATATGCATTCCCATCGTCAAAAGTGGGTACCAGTAAATGCAAAATTCCCACCGTCAGCCATTTATGCTCTCGATTGTACACGTCGTTCACGTTCTCGTTTACGTGCGAGGCATGTGGTGCCCTGACCTCTCTCCCCCCGGTTTAGTCAGTACTATCTTACGCTTCCTGTAACCAAGAAGATTCGCCTACTGTGCCCCCCACCACCAATTTTTTTGGTGGCAAAGGCTAGTTTTCCTATGCTTATGCATTGAGTGGCAGGGCTTATTTTTGCCAGTGAGCGACGCGGTTGGCGAATCTCCAGGCTCGCTACCTAAAGGTGAGTGAGTCTACAAAGAGTCGTGTCGCGGTGTCGCGACGGATGCGCGAACGGAGATGCGCAGAATGACCCCGCCACTACGCGCCGACAGCTGACCACAGAGTACGTGAGAGTCGGCACTTCCATGTATTTGAAATTTCATTAAGGGTGGGGGTCGACAGTGAACGAAACAATGCGTAACCATATGTTTACTGTCACTGAACTGTATTACATAGATATCATAAGCAGAGGTAAATTAAAATCATCTTATATGAGCTTTTTACATGATTTGATAGAATTTTAGTGCCGTCGCTTCATATCAGTAAAGTTGGCTTTCGATAAAAAAGTTTGATAGATTTGCCATGGTGTTGGCAGCAGCTCCCCATGTACAGTGGGTCACAAAAGTCATGACCCCTGCTTCCATGTATTTCTTATGGAAGCAGGGGTCATGACTTTTGTGACCCACTGTAC
>Ga0058701_10001755_pt1 | contig 15762 bp, 16 predicted proteins | sample AgamicOrMae_FD_97039 | JGI IMG/M metagenome (GOLD analysis project Ga0058701, IMG submission 97039) | Agave microbial communities from Guanajuato, Mexico - Or.Ma.e | ecosystem: Host-associated > Plants > Phyllosphere > Phylloplane/Leaf | place: Guanajuato, Mexico | collected 2012-06-04
GTTAGCACAATAGACACTATGGAGAATTTTGCATAGCTAACATACGTTTTGTTACTTTGCATGAATGCCCCACCAAACATTAGGACTTGAATTAATTTTCAATACTTCTTTTCAAGTGTAAATTTCACGTGAAGGTGCTTTTTCAAAATTTCGCAACAACGTTAAATTGTTTTTGAAGAAACAATGTACAGCGATGGTTTACTTTCGACTCCGCATACAATCGTGCATTGTACGGATTTTTTTCACAAGTCGTTTCTTGGTGACCCGCTCAAGGTGCACTTTTTGGGGGTGGTTTACCCCCACTTCCGCCAACTTCGGGCCGACTTTGAATGGCTCTAAAATTAGTCTGAGGGGTCTTCTGTCGAATGTAGCAGGTTTCATCGAAATTAAAGATTTCGGCCTTGGATCGTTCCCTTGTTAGCAGTGTGAACATTTTTGAGCCAAACATATTTGCTTTTTTTTTATATTTTCTTGGGAACACATGGGAAAATATTAAGTGTTGTTTTTTCGGCAAAGGATTAATACACTCAGAACACGATCACTCCGTGAAGGGCACATTCATGTCTTACCTCAGGGCCGGGGAGATGCTGGCCCGTACAAACCCTTGGTAAATTTGAAACGTAGGGTTTTCTACCTTTTGTGTTCCACCCTGTTTGAATCTCTTATTACTTAATGAAGATTAACGACATGAAGTCGTCAGTTTAAATTAGGTTGAAGTAACGGGGCTTGTACCTCGCTTCGTGACCGCTCCGCTCGTTTGTCGCCAAGCCTGATGCCGCTTACGTCGGCAGAAGTAAGCGGCTGCAGGCTTGGCGACCGTAAGTTTAGATTCACCCCGGTAAAGTTGAGTTAGTCGACTTGCCTTGTGCCTTGCTTTGCTCTACTTGGCGATAATCGGTGGAACACAAACGAATGAAAATCCAATCTCTCAAGTTTGCAGTGCAGGGATCACGCCAGCTCGGCTGCCTCGAGTTTCCATCGACTCGACCTTGAACACTTTCCTGTTGTACTTGCAGCGAACACGCCGCGCCGCGCCAGTGTGGCACTCAGTACCGCCAGTAGGATTACATTCTTTGTCTGTGCTTGAAGCATTGCTCTATCAATCCAAAAGTCAATGTCCTGTTGACGCAAGGCGGAGGGAGCCTTCCTGCGCGACCACAACGAAAGAATACCTTTTGGACTGATAGTTCATTCTCCATTATTTATATTTGTTTTCCCGTCGAGCGCAACCCGATTTTTTTTTAATTTTTTGTTTTGCCCGCTAGTTTTCTGAAAGTGACACGAAAGACGACGTTTTGCCATGGCGACTTAAATGCTCTTGAACAGAAAATCAATTAATCCCGAAGCGTGTTAGTAATTTTCAGCACAATTCCAATGCCTTTCTGTTTTTCTTCTTTTTTCAGTTCTTTCTTTATCAGTTCTTCTCAGTCCTTTTTTTTTTTATTCCGTATTAGTATCCGCCTTTAATGTACCAATTTTGGTAAACTAAGATGTTTTTTACACTTTCACTTACATATATTCTTCGTAGATTACGAGCTTTTACATGTTACTAAATAATAACATTTTTGAAGATTACACGAATATCATGATTTAGTAGAGTTTTAACTCTTCAACATTACTGTCTTTATCTCACTCCTAAGGGAAAGGTTAAGTTTTGCCACGAGAGTCCAATTTTGGTTACGATTTATTTTAATTGATGAAATATTTGTATGAATTTTGAATATGCGTCGTATTTCGTTTGAATGGTTCACAGCACAGTTCTGAAAGTGGGACAGGCTTTTTCCCCCCAGTAAGCATTGTATCTTCATTGTATATCTTAACTATATTATCGTTTGTGGTCGTATTTTTCGTTTTTAGTTTTGAGATTCGGAATGGTGGCGAATCATTCTTATTTTGAAAAGAATTAAGCGGAAATCAGATTCCGTAAATCTCCTGAGCTTTTATTACTGAGTTCTATATCAACGTTTTGTTTCATATTCCGCATTTTGTATCGGATACATTAGGCAAGCAAGTATCAAAGATTTAGACGTTTGGTTTCACGATTTTCTTTCCGCAGAGCTTAAGCATAACGGCAGCCCTCCTCCCATCTTTACAAGCTCAATACAAAATGGACCAGGTCACCAGTACAGGTGTGACAGGAAGCAAAGCTAAATTTACCATCGACTTACAACAACATTCCCTCAGCTTTACGACGAAATTACAAGTAAGGCGGTCAAACTCCGTTGTTGCGAAAAGAAGCTTTGATCCGGTTGTTACTTTTGTTTTGGATGATGTTTTACAGGTGGCTGAGGCCAACCTACCCCCAGAGGCGAACATTCCTCTTCCGCACGTGCATGTTGCCGCGGAATATATTACTGACAGTAAGAATCCTATGGAAGCCACTTTTGCAGGTAATGATTGTTTTCATCTATCTCTCTGATCGGAAATTCCTATCCGTTTTGGAGGGTGATTTTGTCGTGAGCTAAACGTTATGTTGTTTTCAGACGGCGTGGTCCTTCGGCAGGGAGCATACCTAAGCGCTGTTGCCGATATTGGAGAATTCGAGAACACCCTCACAACGGATTTGCTCAACACGCTGGTGTTCGTCCAAAAAGTTTTCATGAAAGTAAGAATTACTTTCGACCGTATTCATCGTTTATCTTAAATGAGAGACAGCACGGTGATTTTCGATTTTCCTTCCAGGAGGTGAACGAAGTTGTACAGAAAGTTTACGGTGGAGAAAAACCTGTTCCGATTTGGCTAGAAGGCTCGGAAGAAACCTCGTCTTCAGCGATCGATCGGATTCTGTTTTCGCTTGCTATTCGTATCAAGGTACTACAATTCGTCTGTTTTCCTCTTTGTGGAAGTTGACGTTGACGCTACCCGTTGAAGATTAGGCACGTAACCAGCTTTGCATTATTTTAGCGCATTCAACTTACGGCGACAACGCCAACCAACTCTGCCGTTCGTCTCGAAACCGGCACCGTGGAGTTCCAACTTTCGAACCGCGTTCAAAACGTGTCCGGTTCCCAAGCGACGACTCACAACCACGGCCAGTCTATGAAAATGTTTGGCAAAGCCACAGTGGACTTAAACTTGAGTTTAGGGCAGCTATTGAGGAACGCCATGTTCGATGAGGCAGATATCGAATTCCAACAGTACGCCTTCTTCAAGACGTCTATTGGTATGAGTCTGCAACCAGTTTTACTTCTGCGGATAGTCGAACAGCCCTGTTTATGTGATGTGAGTTCCATTGTTTAGGGTTGCGCAACGCGTTCCAAGACGAGACGGTGCAAGGGGAAGACAAAGAGGTTGTCTTGATTACGTTGAAGCGACCCCTGATCTACATTCAGCCTATGGCTGTAGATAAAGCGATTTTAGTCTGGCTCAACTACAAGAATGCCTACGAGTATTGGAATGAACAGAGGTCGAACTTAACGAAAGAGGTTCTGACAGCGACCCAACAGGTACGTTTACGACATTGGGAGCTCACAGTGTTATAGATTGTATCGTATACATCCCGTGTTCTACTTTAGTTCAGCCTTTGATTACATTATGAAGAGTTACGACGCACAGTCGCGCAGGTTAGGTTAAGTTGACTCATGTCAGTCCCGTTCCTGGTGCGTCGCTTCGCTGTCGCTCATCTTGGCTGTTGCCAAACCTGATGTCGCTTATTGTCGACGGAAGTCAGTAAATAAGTGGCCGAGAAGTAAGCGGCTTTCAACTTTGCGACCGATACGATAACCTAGCTTAAGTTATAGGTCAGGATATGTCTCTTTTGACTCCCTCCGCCTAGAGGCCTGGATATACTAGAGAGGAGGCATTTAAGGTGAAAAAACCATGGCCATCTTGTTTCCGAAGTTTCTCCGTGAGCTACAATGCATTTGATGGTCGCATCAGAAACAAAATGGGTGCCCAATGCCTCCTCTATAGTATGATCCAGGCTTCTACCTCCGCTCTCCTTTACGTGACACACAACAGGTAAAAAATATAACCTAATTCAGCGAGTTCTTTTTTTCTCAGGTGTTTGAGAAAGTGCCGTTCAACCAACTGACGAATCAAATGACAAGCCCACATCTAGGCACGTTATTCCTCCAGCTAACCGTAGATGACATGGGCATCTGTCTGCCTTTAAATCCCCTTCCATTGGTGAGTCCTCCCAGCACGGCATGTGGTTATGATATGTCGATGAAAGTTCGGGTAAGAGAAAGCGTTGTTTGCGTGGCAGACGTCTTGGGGCCTGAACAGGCGCACTGTGTACACGGATGGGGAGTCCGGCGGCGCCGTGGTGATCACCCTGGAGTCCACGAGCATCTCTGCATGCAACAGCGGCTCGCTGGTGAGTAAGGGTCGCTTCGTGGGCCTGTGCCTGCGCTTCACGGACGATTTCGAGATCTCGTGGGATGACTGGAAGCCGGACATGAACGACGTCAACCTGATGAACCTGTGCGTCGTGTCGGAGGGAACTTACGAAGTGTGCAGTCGGACCATTGCGCAAAAGCAGGGAGGAGGTGAGCCGATTCAAAGCTTTTTCTCACTGCCTCTCTAACCAAATTAATCTAATTTAACGAAACTTAAATTAAACAGAACCTAAATAACCTAAGCGTAGCACAGCCCCAAGTATGATGTTCAAGGTTTGGTTTTAATTCAGTGGTTTATAAATCGATTAATTAGTCTCTTATCGTCCCTGATATCTGCGCATGTTATCTTACGATGAATATTGGATGCAGACGTCAGCACTTTACCTATTGTTTGTTACCTGTTTGCCTATTACTTATACTCTCAGTATCCTTTATTTATTAATCACTTTCCATTTCTACTCTCCTAATCGTCTTGTTTTGCTGCCCCGATGAGCAAATCTAAGTATAGTACTTCATAGCCTCAAAACTTCTTTCTATTCTGTCTTAAAGCACTGCTCCCCATCAGTAGGTGGAAACCGTTTTAACGTAACATAATCTAGCCTTACTCAATCCAATTTTACCGTACCGTAAAGTGAGGCGAGTTGGGACAAAGTTTAGCCCCTCGTAACCAGAGACTCGCCTGCTTGAGCAGACATTTTGATTTTCGGAAGCACTCCGAAGAATCATCGGAAACTCCCGCTGCACCACCAAAACCTGGCCCGTGCAGTCGAGTCTCTGATTGTAAGGTTCTTAACTTTGTCCCAACTCGTCCCGTCAGTCCCGAATCGCCCCGTTTTACGGTACGTAGCTTGAAATAATATGATCCAAGCCTACTCATCCTGACTTAACCGTACCTAAATTAAATGAAACGTATCCAGTGTATCTGAGTGAATGTAACCTAAACGATCCCGTCCGTTTCAGAAAATGCCAAGTGGATTCTGAACGTGCAGTGGCAGATGGAGGGTGTGGACATCCATGTGGACGTGAATGTGGGCAAGCAGCTTTCCGCTCTGGGCCACACGTTGACCATGCTGACGGGCGCCGAGCTGGACGACGACACGGCCACCGTGGACACCGATAGCGACGAGACGGACCACACCGACGGCATCCGGGCCTCCGAGGTGAGGCCGAGGCCCCTCCCCTCTTTCGCTTCGCATCAAACATTCGCTTCTTTTCGCAGGAATGTTATGTCATTACAAGGGCTGCAAAATTCCACCTTTTAAACTGACTGTGTAGCTTAAATGGATGTTGTGTAATGTTGGAGCTGAGCAAGTGAATGTTACTGCCATTGCAGGAGAGCATCGGCTTGCGGCGCTCCCGTAACATGATTGACAACCTGCCTGCCTTCGTTTTTGATCCGTCCCTTGACGCCAAACAGAGATCCAAACTGATCGAGAAGGAGATGAACGAGCAAGCCAAGATCATTTCAGACCTGCGATCTTTAGGGGCGTCTAGGGGAACCATCGAGCAGGAGATCAAACGGCTCAAAGAGCTGGAAGCGATGGTCTTCAAAGATTTCCGCAGGTTTGTCTCGTTGCCGGATTCGTTTTCGATTGGATTGAAATCCGTGCGCTACGAAGGAAATTTAAAAAGCCCAATTCTCCGCCTCTTGCGTTGTACGTTTCGTCGCTAAGTCGAGCAGAGCGACAGCGATCTAAGGCATAGGGCATCTCAACCTAGCTTAACTTCGGTCGACTTAGCGGTCACTACACCTGATGCTGCTAACCTCTCAGCGGCGTTATTTACTGCCCCTGAGATGTGATTAAAGGGAAATTATTAATTGAAATTAATGTGAAAAAAATTTAATCGGGGTCGGGATTTTTTTACCGAACGCTTATTCAGGCCAGGCCAGCGTACAACTTCCGCATGGCTTGATCAGGGTAGCGTACAAGATGAGAAATTCCATCTTCGAAGTTGATAGTATATCTGTATTATGGATACCGTTTCAGAGACATGATACAGAAACTGCGCCGCCAGAGTGTGAAGGCTTCGTCCATCAAAGGGAAATTCGGCCTTGGGTCAAAATCTTCCACCTTCCGGTCGCGTTCCTTCATTGTGCCGTCCCCGATGCCCGAACATCAACTAGAAATGGAGAGGTAAGCGTGCTTATTCTTTTAACACGGACTCTATTTTCGTAGAGAGCTTCTCCTAAATGACGACATCGTCGTGGTTAATAACTTGTTTGAGTTACGCCTAGAGGGCTCTTTCTGATCTGCAAGTTTGCACCGAACAATAAAAACCTGACACCGCCTTGTCAAGTAAGCTGTTTGCATGCATTGCTCACTTTTTTACTTGGGGGGGGGGGTGAAAGTTAGTGCGTTTTTTTTCTAAAAGTTTTTCGAAACGAGAGTCTTTTCCAATAAAAGGACGTTGTGACGGTCCTGTCTGAAATGAGAACCCCCCTTAAATTTCTCTTCATTGGTGGAGCGACATTGGAAAATGAAAACCACGTTATCGACGGCGCGGCGCACAGTGGTGATGCTTGATGGGGAAGTTGTGAAGAGTGGAAATGTCTACTCTACCGATTATTACTTAAAAGAAATTTTCGAGTTTTTCGTTGTTATAGTGGTATAAAAGCTAAAAACGGGGCCAGGACCAATTGCAGAATGGTGTCGCCAACCCTAAAGGAGCGGAATTCTTGGGCTGTTTTCATTTCAGACAGTTTTTAAGCGTCCCCGTACTTAATGAGTTCGATTTGTGATAAAAAACATAGGCAGACTTGTTTCGAAGGACTTTTGCAAATTATAAATCTTACGCTTTATGACCCTTTCTTTATATTCTCATCATCTTGAGCCTGGCTTTTTGGGCTTTGGTTATCTAGAGCAAGATAAAGGTAAATTGAAGCGAGGTTTATTGTGAATATAGGTCAGTTCGAACTGAGATAGTTGTAGGCAAGTCTTTTTGAATGTCTCTGTTTCTCTTTTTACTTTAACTGAAAAAAATTAGGGTAGAATAGACCTTTCCTGTCAACCTCACATACGGTGTGTGCGCGCGGCAGTTCCAACCGTATTTTGGGAATATTCGGCTTTGAAGTTCAAAATAATTAAAATTTGCTCGTCACACCGCATGTGAGGTTGACTGGAAAGATCTATTCCTTACCAGCCAATGCGCAACTACCTTGTTCAGTTAGCACTGCAGAGAAATCGATTAACCTTTTTTGTGGATACTCTTCAACGCCTTGACAAAAATGGTGCGAACTTGCAGATCGATAGTCGTGAAGAGCAAACATGGATGGTTCGAAGCCCACGTCAAATCTTCTGCGAACTTGCACTTATAAACCGGTTGTAGTAAATTCACTAGTAGCGCATTAACAAAATTTTTAAAAATAATTTTGCTTGCTAGTATCACGAGTCATAGCTATTTATGTCGTTTTGTAGAACTCGCACTGCATTGAATTTGGCCATGTTTCAGAACTGCCAACTGTATGAATGAATGGAGACAATAATACTCCTATCAATCAAGTGTTATTGCATGTATCGTGTTGTCGACCCATGCCTCCCGCAGGCATATTTTGTCGTTGCAGGTAACTTCGCGTCAGTCTTGGTTTCTTGTTCTTTTTTTATTCGCCTGCGGTGCGTTGCAGTGCGAGGCGTTACGCTCCGGACACTTGCGCTACCGTTTGCGCTGTCGTCTAAGTGTCGTGCGTCATTGCGTAGCGATACCAGTAGCTCGATCTCACCGCAACGAGCATTACGGGAGCTTAGTCCATCTGTATTCGGTTCACTTATTCAGGGTTTTTTACTCTAATGAATGCCGCCAAGAGGCGGCGAGCGCTTCTCACAATTAAAGAGGACAAACCGATTTGGGAATGCAAGATGAACGTGTCTCTTCTTGTCAAAGGGTGCCTATCTTATTGAAATTACCTTATTCATCTCAAATTGTTAAAAAGGACATTAATGCGGACTCTGACAGTCTCATAAAAATGAAGCAAATCCTAGTTTTGTCCTTGATTTGAGGTATCAAGCCTATTTATGAGGATGGCGGCCTCGGAAGATTATCTTCTTGGAGAGATCTTGGACATGACTGATATCGATCACCATAACTTGGAATGAAGAAAGGAAGGTTCTTTTTTATTAAAATATTTAGTAAGCTATGTAATAATAATTAAACAAGCCTTATTAATACGCTATTTCGATGTGGTCTTATTACTGCCCCAGTATCTGAAAGAGTTTTCTACCTGCAGGACAATATTCGGATTATATGTATAAATTGCTTTTGATATCTTCGTGTTATATGACTTTTAAATACTGTATGCGCTTATTTTTCGAAAATGTTGTACAGTGTTTGTTGATGTGCAAACTTTTGTTAGTGAATCTTACAGTTCTATTTTCAGGAAAGCCTTGCAAGTCTTTTGATTTCTTCTGCGCCTGTATGATTTATCTTCACTATTTTCTTTAATATTCAAAAGGCAGCCCGAGGATGCGAAGTCGACCGTAATGGATCTTTTCACGTTTTCCTCAAAGACAAAACCATTGCAGCCAACTTCTGACAGCAGTGGTCAACTGTAACCGCGGTTAACTCAAGAACTAATACAGTAAAGCTAGCTTGTGTTGCAAGTTATGGAACGCTCTGAGGCTGATTGTGAGCAATCCAATGACTAGGTTATCTTTCTTGGCTAAAAAGTTAACCGCGTTTACTTGTCAGGGAGTCACGAAAAGTGGTAACACTGCTAAAAATGCCTGAGTCGTTGGAGGGAATTCCGCTTACTGTAACATTAGTACTGAATTCGTCGCACTTCACTAGTTTTTTGTCTCGTGTTTGTTCCCACGTGGCATTTGCTTCATCACTAACAGCACACCAAAACAGGCTTTGTATAAAGAGCGTCCGCTTGTTTGTTTCGCCAGTCCTGACGAGACCAGTGTGTCAGGAAGCTCACCTCAGTCAGGGCCTTCTCGAGCGGCCTCTCTCCGGGTTCGCGGCCTCACTAACCCAAAAGTGACATTTAGTGATTCGCATACCATTTGCAGGTATGTTCTCGCATATTACCGTAAATCTTCATTTGTATCCTCTTTTAACTCCTTGCTGTTACTTCATGGTCGCAACATATTTGCTTTCCAAAAATATAGTCAATAGATTACCCTTTTTTTGCTCCTTAAAAGTCTCCCCATTATATCACTCCAGAGGATGGCTTACAAACTGGATAAAACACTTACGGCTCGTCCATAAACCACGTGACGCTATTAAGGGGGGGGGGGTCTAGACAAGTGCTACGGCCCTCCACGAGGGGGAGGGGGGTTGACGCAAGGGTCACGTGGCGTCAAAAGTGAGATATTTTAAAACTTTTTTTCGTTTATTACTTTGCCGCTAAAATTTATATGCCGTTGTCACTCGAGGCAAGATTTGCTGCACGCGCGCACTATTTAAAATATTGCGGAGGAAGATATTACTCGGAACGTCGCACGGCAGAGAGCCTGATTATCGACTATACGCATGTACGTCAGTCGCGTTATTAGTCCGATTTTCGATGCCTTCTCGTGATAAACGCTCAATTACGCGTTGAGCTTGGTTCACTTGTAGTTCTCCGTTCATTTTGACAGCCAATTCTAGTTTTCATCGACGAGAACTGTTGATGGTAGTTTTATGTACCGCAGTACAGCTCAAAGTTTAACCAAACTCAAAGTGTAGCTGAGTGTTTATCACGAGAAGACGTCGTTTTGAGCGTATTCAAGATTTGTTTATTGCTTTAAAGTAAAAGTAATTCGGTACCTCCATGCAAGATGGTCACAACTGAAAATAACGCTTGAAAATGTTTGCGCTTTTATAACTCTGATTTCTACGCTCACGGATAAATTGTGCAGCATTTTTTCTACCAAGTACAAACTTTGTATATCAAAGTAGGCTTCCAACATGAAATATACACCAAAGTTAGCCCGTAGGCCCGTTGAAATTGTGAAAGCACTAAAATTTTCGGCCGAAAATTTGTGACTTTACATCACTGGGTTTCTCAGTTTTGATCTTACAGTTCTGAGTTCTTCAGCTATGACCTTTCTACATGGAGGTACCGAATTAAAAACTTCTTTTTTTGTGATAGTAGGAGATGCCTGTCGTGGCCATTTTAAAATGAAATGGTGTACGATTAGATTTTGAAATCTACATACCTTTGTTTGGTTTAGAAGCGTATTTTGTTTTGTATCAGCCACGTGACGCTGCCGGAGGGAGGGGGGGGTCATGCCTCATGCTACGACCGTCACGAGGGGGAAGGGGGTCGAAAAGTGGCCTAAATAGCGTCACGTGGTTTATGGACGAGCCCTTATCTTTTCTATCCAAGAAATAGTTTATAATCCTAGACTATGAGACTGCCTTAAGTAGCCCATTGTAAGGTCAAACATGCAGTCATCTAGTTATCACTTATACGTATTATTTATCAGTTAGCGTTAGTTTAGCTTGTTCACCGCACAAATCCCATCGACACGAAATATTCAAAAGTAGTTATGGTCATTCCTCACGCCATTCTGCGAATCCGCTCCGCACGTAACATAAATGTTTCTCACCCATATTTATAGCCCAGACTTAAACATAATGTAGCTAAGGCTTTGCATTGTAATTGTTTTGTCGGATTTACCGTAGGAAGAGAGCCGGCCGGCCTTTTTTTTTTCTTTTGCCTGAAACAAAAACTTTTGGAGGAAGTTTAATGTTCTCTGTCGTAAATGACTTTGAAGCCTCCGAATTCTTTGGATATAAATAAAACTAAAATATTAGATAATGTGACATAAAATGAATGTTGTATTTTCGAACAGCTTTTGTATAGTCCAAGTTTTTCGCCATCATTTTTAAAGTTGTTCGGAGTTTTGTGTGAATTCTTTGAAGTAGGTTTGTGTTAATGTCCTACTCACCGGAATGTCTGTATGATGTGCTCATCTTAGGCAATCGTCGTTGCCCAGTGCAAGTTCCGAATTGAGCCTCGAATGGCCAACGAATCAAATGGACATTGACGGAGAAAAAGTCGAAATCCGCGTTAAGCCCAACACCTTGGTCGCAGCTAGCGCCAGCCAAGACTCAATCGACGGAAAGTGAGTTGGTGTCGGATGGGTGTTTTGGACTCTAATGAAGTTGATTCTAAGGGAGTGCTGTTTTTCAGGGCACCCCTCCTCCAGCCCGCGGCGCGGACGGACTCGGCGGGCCCTGCGGGCCCTGCCAGCCCGATGAGCCCCTACATGTCAGCCCTTCAGAAGCCGCAAGAGCCCAACATTGATTTTGAGTTGGATGTCAAAGTTTTGATCAACAGTGGGAAATGCGTTTTGCACACGAAGGACCCTGTCAAGGAGGACGAAATGAAGTTGTAAGTACGGTAAACTTAAACTAGGCTCTTTTTTCATGTCTTTTCAACCTATTTGCGCGCTTGGAATTCCGAGATACGCAAAACTTTATGGCTTTAAATTACGTGGTATCCGATTTTGGGACTGACTAAATTTTGGGGTTAGGTAAAATTTCGATTGTGTTTTTCGCTGCGAAGATATCTGTCGTTCAATAGCTAATTGCAGAGGGTGGAAAACAGCTTGTAGGGACGAAATTGGTTAACAAAAATTAAAAAAAAAACATGTCCTGTGAAGATTGCTGCCGTTCGATAGCTAGTTGTATTATCGGTAGTTCAAAATCAGCTGTATGGGATAAAATCGGCGAACTAAAGTTATATCCGTGGGTACGCGACGATCATGATGATGAAAATTGTCGCTGATAAAAGAGCAGCTTTTTTTTTCCTTCAGAAAATACGTTGCGTTTTTGTGATTTCTACTGAGTGGTTTTAAGTAAGGGTTGATACACGCTTGTTGGTTTGGATATTGAGCTTGGTTTTCTGAGAGAACGGGACGAAAGTTGATGGCTAAATTATGTACTTGTTTCTTACGGGGTGAACGGTTTTTCAGGACTAGCCGCATCAAGAAGGAGCGCAGTTGCTCGGGTGGCATGCTGGAATTCCCTCCTCCAAGCCCCAACATGTCTCGCCGAGTCAAAGACAACAACAAAAATACAACGTCAACATCGAGATTGCGCCATTACGCGGGAACTTCCGTCGCGCAACTCGTCGACTTGACTATTTTTCACATTCCTGGTTTAGATGTTAAGGTGAGTCCCGGAGTAGTCGCCATTCAAATGTAGAATCAAGGCAGAGAAGTTTAGCTGCGTGGTTACGTGCTCCTACCCTAACCTAAGTTAACTTAACGGTCGCGAAGCCTGATGCCGCTTACTTTGCGGAGGCAGGCTGCTGCTGCTGAAATGTAAACGGCATCAATTTTAACAACAGCTCAGAGAGCCAGCCATAAAACAACCTAAGTACACCTAATCTAGGTTAACTTAACCTCATCTAAATTATCCTAACCCGCTGATGCGGTAATCTGTTGTTCTTTCTCCAAAGTGTAAGGAAGGTAAAACTTGGGTCGGAAACGCTACCTTTGAAATTTGTTGGTAACTGATCCTACCAATGTATGTTTTTCAAGTCGTTACTTACTTTCCTTCTCTCTAAAAGGTTCACTACGAATCGAAGACGATTTCGGAGGAAAGCATTTCGCCGCGTGTGTCGACCGACCACGCGTACAACCCGAGCGCGTTGTTCGGCCAGCAGGCGTCGAGCGGGAGTGGCGTTGGGGGTGGCGGCGTGGGCGGAGGCGGAGGCGCCGCTCTGCTGGGTCGCAGAGGCAGCACTAAGAAAGCCAGTCTGTTCGCATGGTGCACGCTGCAGAGCATTCCGGAAGAGACGATCATCAGTCCGCACATCCTGGAATTCTTGGAGCAAACGCTCGAGCCGATCCCGTCCTCGCTGCAGACGAAGAGTGCCTTCGCCAACGCTGGTGAGTCTTAACATCGCTCGCATTTCATGGCCGCATTGCCACTACTGGAACTGGTGGTCGCATAATCTGTGTTCCGCCCCGGTTCAACCTCTTTTTAAATCGTGAGGATGTACAGTACAACCGCGTTTAGTAGTTGAGGTTAAGCTGCTCATGTGACGCTGACCGAGTTTATGTGCAATCAGTCCAAAAGGTATTCACCGTCCGGTTCCGGTTGCGTACAAGGGTTTCGCCTTATCATGTCTTCCCCTTCGCCGGTGAAATACATTGACCACCGCCTTGTTGCACGACCAGAATGGGAAAATGCCTTTTGGACTGATAACACCTAGGTTAGGCTAACCAGGTGCGGTAAAGAGGTTCGACTTGGTGCCTCGCTTTGCTGTTGCACCCGTAAGTCGACCTTTATGTTAGGCTAACTTAGGTTAGGTTAAGTGCCACGCTCCGCTCAGCTGACAAAGCCCACCCGAACGGGCAGGCCTCACGCAATCATTTGGATGGTTTTGACCCGAAACTATACTTCCATCGAATCAAGTTTTGTACCATTTTGACCAAGTTTGGCGCTCAAAATTTCTCCGTGGATACCGGTATATTTGTGACGAATTTTTGATGCACGGGGATAGCGTACGTCTACTTCGCGTCAAATGTTTGTCAATTTTGCGTCCATATAGCGTCTATAATCCATCCAATATGAAACCAGTCGTATTTTCCGTCATTAATGCCGGAGTCAACTTTTGCACCATTTAGACATAATGTGTTCACAGTTCCGCCTTCCAACCGCGTCTACTCAATCCATCGGGGAAAAGATGGAAAAACGCATCCTTAAAAATTTACATCGCGTGGTATTGAAACTATGTTTGGGTGTATATTTTTGTGCAGATTCTGTAAATGCGATGTTCAACCTGGAGCAAGAAAGCGCTCCGTCGTGGACCACGGGCCCCGCGGGCGGGAACTACGTGTACGCCTCGTTCCCGGTCGACGTTATCGTTTATGTCCACATGCAGCCCTCAACGTTCCGCTTTTCATGTCTGCCTGTGTCACGCGTCGAATGCATGCTCCAGCTGCCGTCCTTAGATATCGTCTTCTCATCGAAGCGCGCTGAAGAAGAGCTACAGAAGTAAGAAGAAAGCGAGAGAGCTGCGAGAGAGCGAGTGAGCGATTTTCTCACAAGTCGGTTTTATTTTCAGCGAGTTCGGTGAAGCTCCCTCCGCCGGGCAAAGACCCTCCCAAGGCCGCTTGGATCTTGGAGCAGTCGCAGTTGGTGGATTGAGCGTTACGGGTTGTCTGGCTGATTTTTCGGTTTATATTTTTCATCCTTATGGCGGCAAAAAGTCAGGTACTTAAACACCAACGCTCTCATTGGATGACCTACAGGTATGCTTTTTATTACGAGAGTGACTCTGACTGTGCGTTTTCATTCCAGGACCGAAAGAAGCTCAATGGTCCCCTCTGGCGGACAGCGAGCGGAAGGACTCGTTGAGTATTAACGTCGAGTTTGTCAAATTTCACTTGTCGAGAAGTAGGAAGCTAAACTTTGGCAGCGAGGCCCAGTCCAGAGAGAGGGGCGGCAAGGATCAAAGCCAAGCTTGCATCAGATTTTCAAGTAAGTTCGACGTGAAGGCTCCAAACGGAATCGATTCACATTGTAAATTTTGGATTGCGTTTTGCACTTGTGGTTCCACCTCGTCAAGTCGAGCGATAGCGGATTAAGGCATGAGGTGGCTAACCTAATCTAACGGTATGCGATTGCATATTGTTAACCCTCAGTATTTAACGAAATATTAAACTAGGATAGAACTCAAGAAGTAGAACATGCAACCTTTAAAACTTCCAGAGTAGATGCAGTGAGCTCTCCGTGAGAGCCTTGGGATCTCTTAACTCAAGTGCATGAATGCTGAAAAGAGGAGGAAACGCCTCGTAGCTCGTCTCATGGGGAAAGACAGAAAATTGATGGTAGATGTTTTAATAGGACGGACGGATGTGGTGTTGACGTATGATTTTGTTTCAGCTATCGTTGACATTGGCTGTGCGTCCTTCAAATACGATATGCGTCGACTCACTGAGATCCTCGCGTTCCCTAAAGCGTGGTATAGGAGGAGTATCGTTCGCCGCCTCTTTTTGGGCGATTTAAGTATGAGCGCCGCTTACAGCGAAGATGAAGACTCCCCCACTGGAAGCGGCGAGGAGGAGGCGAACGCGGCTGTGCCTGGGAGCGCACGCCACGTACCGGAAAAGAGCCCGCTGCCAGCCAGAGACAAACTCAAGCTGCCGCTGGACGCTGGCAACGCCATCGGAAATGCCAGCTTTACCGGTAAGCGGACTGATGGAACTTGTGCATTGCTAACTGTCGTGCCGTTGTTTTGATTTGGAAGGCCGACGGTCCAAGTCGTCACCTGCGTTTCTGCGTCGCATGCCTCCCCCCTTTTTCCAATTTACCTTAGCCTTAGATTGTTGAATTTAAGTTGTTAAAATTAGTTGATTACAGTGGACTATGGTCTAATGCGATAAAGGACGAGTGGTGCTAACGCGTACCGTATGATTTTTTAAGCGCGAAGCTGCTTTATGGAATCCTGTGTTTTTTTTTTTTTAAGCGCGAAGCTGCTTTA
>Ga0058701_10001756_pt1 | contig 15760 bp, 8 predicted proteins | sample AgamicOrMae_FD_97039 | JGI IMG/M metagenome (GOLD analysis project Ga0058701, IMG submission 97039) | Agave microbial communities from Guanajuato, Mexico - Or.Ma.e | ecosystem: Host-associated > Plants > Phyllosphere > Phylloplane/Leaf | place: Guanajuato, Mexico | collected 2012-06-04
AAATTGCGTCTAGTTGCCAGCGCTCCGCCAGCCGACGCCAGCCACCGGAGCCAGCGTATGTCCAGCCTGTTCCCAGCCCGTTCCCAGCGTTGTGCCCAGTCACTCCCCAACGCTCTGCCAGCCGTATATTTCTACTGGGGAGTACTTCTATGATTTTAGCAAATGATTATCGTATGAAAAGAGTCGCGTTAAGAAAATAGTCCCTTCCATAAGGGAACTCCCATACAAGCAGGCTAATTTAGGCCATAGTAAATTTGAATGTAAAACTTGGGTCAAACAGAACTTTTAGGCTGGTTTTTAAGTCGATGTCGGCTTAAAACTGACGTCCGGAAATCGCAGCAACTAACGTAGGTCTGAATGTGCTGGTATTTTAATCGCAACTCGGGAATCCAAAGATTGTTGACAGAAAGGGCAAAAAAAATAAAATAATCGAAAATTTTCAGGCGGGATGCGGGGAGCATTCCGGAGTCTTATTGTTAACCGAAGCACATGCTCACCAGCGATTTTGTCCCGCAGTTGGTGGTTGCGTATTTCATCAATGTTCCCTTGTGCAGTTTTTGTCAGAGTACCCTAAGCCCCCCTTAGAAAGCATACACGAGTCCTAGCTATTACGACGTAATGCCTCAAGTACTAAGCTCTGATGAAATGTATCTTGCAGAAAGTCCTGTTCACTGCGACTCGGAATCCAGGGCTGCGGGGATGGCGCGAGTGGTATAAGGTGGTTGAGTGATGCGACAGCCCTTGGGTAGGGATTACCCCGACCAATCCGGGACCGAGAGAGAAAAACGCATTGGCGAGGCTTAAGATTCGACGAAGAGGGCTGTTTTATGGGATTACGACTGTGGAGGTGGGGGTGAGCCGCAAACATGTGAGGAACGGATGTTATTCAAATTTTGGGACTTATCTATGATAAGATAAGTCGAGTACGATGAGCAGTCGGTATGGTTAGGGGCTGTACCAAAATGGCATTACGCACTAAAAAGATGTTCCCTAACAAACGACTACTTCAAAACACTTTTGAGAATCCAGCAAAGAACACGTTTTTAAGAAATGACGAATCATATTTTTCACGAACAACTTTGAATTACTAATACAGAAATTAGTACTCGTTCAATCAATTCAAGCCACCCAAACAACAATTATTACCTCAAGACAATAATGAACCGAATATTTGAAATCCTACGATTCTTTCTGGTGCAATTAGTTTACGTTTTTGTCACGCGCATCAGAAGCTTTTGCTAAGGATTCATTTCGGGAAAAGTTAGCAAAAGCGGAGTATAAGGTGCACCGTTGAAACTGGTGAAGAATGCAGGGGATCTACGAGCTGCACATTTCCCCGTTCATGTAATTAGCGAGCTCAATCTCCTCCTTAGAAGTGCGGGATAAACACCGCGGCTTGCTAACTACAATTAGAGCAAATAAGGTTACAGATACTTGATGGAGGAAGATAAGTGTATTCGTACGAGAGACTAAGGGGAATAATGCCCAGCAATGACCAAGCAATTTGCATTCCCATTTTTATTCTTTTGACCACGTGTTCCACGCATACTGATTTTCTCTTTTTTTTTGTGTTGCAGGTGTTAATGGGATTGTGTGCTCCGCCTTGATCGGTAAGTGTATCATCATTTGGAGTCGCATGTGTGTTTAAGAAGAGCGTCAACCTCTTTGATAGTCAAGAACACGAACGCGTTAGTCACATGTCCGCCCGGAACGTCGCCCAGAATTTTAGTCAAAGCGCGCGGATCGGCGAGTCAATTTATCATGACTATCCGTCTTTGTCACTCATAATCTCGGCCGCATAATTCACACGCGGTAAACAGAGAACGCACGATCAATCCTAAAGGTGTTCGTCGGTAACTCTAGAACGGCACGGCAGCGGCGGGACTTAAAGGCGATCTTGATCGTTGCAACATCTGCATACAGTTATTTACTCAAAAGCCAAACTCACTTCAGATATTTTACTCACGTCCCGCTGTGCAGGATAGTAACTCATGCATAAAAAAATTACAAGATTAAATCCTCTATTAGGAATGTGTTAAGATTTAGTAAGGTTCAGCTGATTAAGATTAGGTTAGACTACGCAAACGGGAGCTGTTAAGATTTATCACCCAAGAGGTACCTCCCTTCGTGTGTATTGAACGAATCTCTTCATTCGAGAATTCGATTCTTATCTGAAGTACGCCACGACTGAGTGTTGAATGGTATGAGAACAAGGCCTTCTACCTGTACAAGTGCGGATTGAAAAGATCTGACTGTAAGGGGGAACGTAACGTCATTTAATATTTGCGTGTCTGACAAACCCTTCGAAGCCTGCGTATTCAGCCATATTCCCGACGGAGAAATTAATCCTTTTATTTGATCGAATTTTGTGTGCAGATATCCTTGAAACTGCACGCGTCACATAATAGCTCCTGTATTATATGGGGCTGTGTTGATCGCTTACGGTGAAAAGATGTAAGCAACATTTTTGTTGAATGCGAAGCGCTGTAAAATGACTAAAATTTCTTAATAGCCTTCAAAACATCCGTTTGGATCTAAGTACTGATTGGAATTCATCTAGCCCTAGCCAGAGGTAGATTGAACGATTCAAAACCATAGCTGTGCAAAAGTAGAGTTGATGAAAATTAATAGATCTGATTAACCCTCGCCACGTGACTAACGCATTTGCGTTTTTGACTGTCAAAGAGACTCACGCTCTCATTCAACGCATCCAAAATTTTAATTTTCCGTAAATATTTTTAAGTAAAAGAAACCGTGTTCTATGCTTTAAACTGTGGCGAGACTTGTGGAAATTCCGAAATTCCGCACCACTTCCCACGTTGTGTACTTTCAAGTTCGGAGAAATGGTCGGCCACCGTTTTGGAGACGAAATAACCTCCTTGAAGACCGTCTTACACAGAAAGCATTCAAGTCGAGGAATGTCTGAAAGAGCAAGCAAAGGAAGTGGTGCAGTCTCACGCAGTGCACGCCATAAATAAAGGCCTCTTATCATTTGCATAACCCGCCACGCTGCCGAAATCTCCGAACCTCAACAATAGAAACACAAACTAAGGGGGTTACTGAAGTCAGAGATTTTTGCGCAGGTAGACAGCACAGGGGTTGTTTACAGTCGCTAAGGGGTTTAAGTCGCGTATTGTGCGGGAAACGCTCTAATGATATGGTAATGAAGTGGCGACTGATAATGCTCTTGCAAACTTATCTTCCTTTTGTTCGAAAAGGGGTTCGTTTTTGGCACAAAGCAAAGGGTTGCGCCGGTGTCTAAGATTTCAACGCTGCGTGATGGATACAGCCATTTGTTTAAAGTCGGCGATGACTTCTTGGCTCAGATATGCTAATTTGGTAACACAAAACTGCGAGGTTAAGTCTGATAAACGACTTTTGATTCGTGAGAAAATCGACGGCAAAAATAGATCGCTGTAAGTTCGACGCGGATTAGCGATCTAAAACTTTTTTCTCGGGGCTTCCTCATTAAATTTGCCAAGATGTGGATTTTCTTGCTCTCTAGAAGTCTGTTATGATGAAAACAGGTTATTGGAGAAGTGAATTGATTTAGCTGCCACTGCTAATGAGTTTTAAAGTCGGCTCTGAGGATCTTAGCGTTTGCCGTCGCCAAGTGAACTTTTTGGTTAACATTAGCTCTAATTGGGCTCGCTCATCATACCGTAGGTTTTGTAATTACCAGTAACTACCTCATACCCACGCTCACATGAGTTCAAAGACATGTTTTCTAGTTGTCTCAAGTGGATCAATTACACCAACTAAATGAAAGCTCTAACTCACCGCTTTTTTCGGGAGTTAAATGCCTCAAATGCGAGCCGGCCTCAATTTCCAACATGACTGTGCCGCAGACAAGAACCTGAAACAAAAGAAACAATTTCAGCAACATATTCCCAAACCGAAACGAAACTCACCTGACGAACTTCGTAACTATTACGTCGAGATCTAATGGACTGGCCGATAATTGTTCTAAAAACCTGCATCTTAACGATGAAAAAGTTGAAGCTGGTAACTTGTTACATGTAAATAGATCTGACCGGTTTGCATTTTCAATCGAGTGTGAGAAAAAGGCTCAAAAATACCCGGCCTCGTGGAGGTAATTTCGTGGCTCATTCACCCCAGTGTCCCTACAGCATAAAAAAAGATCAAAACAAGCGGATAACTTGATGAAACGCTTCGTATTAAGGGAGAGGAGGAGGTAGGTGGGTGTACGGCAGGTATATACCGTGTTTAGTTCCCTTTGTGAACCTCATTATAGGGGAGTGACAATGCTAAAAGCGGTTGCTCTTTTTCCACTCAAGTACCAGTTAGGAATGACGTGGTATTAACTCCACGGCAGCGTTTCAGCCCGCTTATTTTGCCTAACAGTATGATTTCTCCACGACGAATGACCGTAACTGACGGATAAATACTTTTCGTTCCAAAAGAGTATTACGACGAATCGACAAACAATCCAATGATACAAGCAACATAAAAAAAAATCCATCCCCGTGGTCATAAACATGCACCAGACTAGTTTAATTCATAGCTACCGTCAGTTGTTTAGCTTTCCGCCGAAAAAAATGTATGAAGAGCTTATAAATGCCTTTTAGCTTCGTGAAACACTGCAATAAGAACCGCAATGCCAAATGGACCGTACTTTTTGATAGTAAAGCTACTACAATTGGTATGGCGGGTAGCTGACAGTTTTGGTAATTGTCGCTTGAGGATGCTGCCAATATTAATCAGCCTTTCCCGGATAAAAGTGAAAGTACAAATTGCGTCATCGATCTCATGGCATATTGCGTCATGAAGGACAATGGTTCGATGAGGGTAGGAGGGTGGAGAAGTGGGTGGGCTCCGAATAAAAGGAAAGGGTTGCGCAAGGTGCGTATTTAGTAGCCCAACTCACCGCTCCGACTTCTCGAAATAGCTGAGTGCCTGTTTGGTCATTCGTTAGAAACCGGTGGACCGTAAGGGCATGTTACAAAGAACGCAACTCTCAAACTTTTTGTTCAGTGCATTTGACTGAAGACAAAGGGAAGACTGGCTGCTTTATTTTCGGTGAAAAGCCGAAAAAGTGCTCGTGGATCCTTTGCGCGCAAGTTTAAAATTAAAGCGCAAACTTGATATTACTCGGCGAGATGCGTGTCGTAGACAAAGAAGGAATTCGAAAACCTCCTGTCGCTCTTTCGCAAGGAAGGCACGTACGGGGTAAAGAACAACTTATTATTGTCTTAACTTTTTTTTCCGCCGAGAGCATAAATCGGAATTAATAACACAGCTCCTCTTAACATAAGAGCATTCTTCTCTCTTTTTTTAAGGTCCGAAGAAAATTATTCGAGATGGGACTAACCATCGTTATCTGCGGAAGAACGAACACAGAGAGGCCCAGTTATTTATACATGTTTATCCGTCCTTGTCTCCCTACCGAGCTCAACTGTCTCTCCGTCCTTTTCGCTTAGTTTACACGCGACTTCCAGTTGGGATTGAGGGATGGGGGTAGGGTTAGCTCCCTGCCAGATAACCAAGAGGCAAATTACGAGCCTGTTACCTGTTAGGCTACCGAATAGTGAGCCCTTCAGACTAACACGGGTCCTGATGAGGCGAGAAGCACAGTAACCAACTTACCGTCTGAAAATACGAATCGATATAACTTATCATAGCGGGACTAGAAAAGTAAGCAGTGGAGCTGGTCCCGAGCTATATCAGGTTGATACCATAACAACTTTTCAGGCTATGTAGCTATCAGGGAGAATTTCAACATGACCAACATTCCAGAATGATACGTCTAATCAAATTTGGCTGGGAGGTTATCAAGGAATTATTTCGGTCTCGCCAAAGTCTCCGATAGGTCTCTGAGTCATGTCACGCCACACTTGTCTCGCTGAGGTCAGCTACCCAAAGATAAAGTAAAAGAAAATAGGCTCGAACCTACGAGGTTAGGTTATGGGACCTTGAGTACGATGCTTGTCCGACATAAACCTCTTTCTACCGAAATTCACTTTAATCGCGAACTCGTTATCGACTTTGCATGGCTCGGCGTCTTCTATCGATAACGAATCACGTGTCGAGACGTTCACTTTTTGGAGTGTCTGTGCTTCGTGGTTCAAATATCGCGTTGTGGAAGCAGCTGTCCCCGTCCAAAAGAAATCTTTTGTTTGCAGCGCGCCTCCGGCAATATATCCGGAAACAGGAAGCAAGCTTCGCTGTCTGCTGTCAGAGTCGTAGAGTTTGCTGGGAAACGGAAACGATCTGAGCGGGAAATCTAAAATTTTCACCGTCCACCGGCCATTGCAATGCACGGTGGGTGTGTGGCACATATTGATGGACCCTTCGCGTATCGATCGCATCGTTCTTTTGGTTCGGATCGCGATAGGTTGTACACGGTACCACCCTCGAATTTGGGGAGGGGCAGGGTGAATCAAGTTGGGGGAGGCCCAGTGGATCATCGCCTATCTAGTCATCGGCAGAGCCGAGCTAGTTTCCTCTCCACCCCTCGCTTTTCCGCGGCAGCTAGCCCTCGCCTCGCCAACACGCACGTTCACCCTACTGTATCCGAAGGCGGCCATCTTGAATAAATGACGTCACATGTGCACAGCTACGGGATATTTCCGATGGACCAGCAAAACCCCTTTTTATGAATACTAAAGCAATAAACATTTTGCCGAAGATGGTGTATGATTTAGTAAGTTCAGTTCTTGAAATCGCAGACTAAAATATACACATGTTCTCAGAGGGAAATAGATATGTTCTCTACAACCTTTCAGAAATAACGTGAATATTCTAATCACCGTGCTTAGTATGGGTTATTTTGTAAAAGTTAACCGAAAACTCTAGAGGATTTCCCTGAAGGTCTTATCTTTACTCAAAAGAGTTTTGATTTCAAAGAAATTGAAAGTTTATCGACATCGATTACTGGTTTAAAAATAGAAATCAAACCTAGTTAACTTTCTGAGAATAATATCAAAATATCCATTATCGTATATTTACTTTCGGCCCTGAAAACTGATTAGTAAGATATTTTTCAGACCTATCTAAATAAATATATCTTCATTTTCCATTGGATAAATAAAACCCGTGTGAATTTATTGCGAAAATAAGAATACCGCTTCTGGAGAGTTCTGACTTTAATTTACATGTAAATTTTGTTGGTAAATTTAACACGAGGTGTCAAATGAGAGTTTTACTCCAAAACGTGTGCGCACCCAAGTTTGGCTCTTTAACCCAAACGACTTAAAAAAATAAAATATTCCAGCTCTCTTGGCCACTTATTAATATCTTGACCCACATTTGGGGAAAATATCTGAAATCAAGATTAGAACGCTTGCCGAAAAGCGACGAGGTCTTTTATGCACCCCTATATTTCTTTATACAGGTGTTTGATTACGATCTAGCGGGGCAATTATGCAGCCGAAATCGGGAAAGGTTGAAGGGCCAACGAACAGTGTCCCATGCTGTAAAATAAGAGGTACTCGTAAGGGATGCCCCACTCATTATTATTCAATCCGATCGGAAGGAACACCTGTCAGTCTTTTTATCATTGAATCGTTTTCCAAAATTAAATTCGCCGATAAACGTTGCCTAGTCATTCAACGTGGTTATCTTAAAAGGAAGCCTTTAATGAAGTACTTATTACGTAAACGATCCTTTTTATGGTTTTGTGAAAACTTATGAGTGAATTAGTCGTTGGATCTCATTTTTCTAAAGAGACTCCACAAACATTTTTTTTTCTAATGCAAAGGTTGGCGAGGCTGTGTCAACGTGTCTTCCTAAGTTGACAGGACAAAGCTCTCCTTGAAGGCTAAAAAACATGCTTTGTCATAAAGCAGACAAGACCAGAGCGCGTGTTTCAGAATTTATTGTAAAATTCCCTTTTGTTGCTGTTCCGGTAACCTAAACGACTCTCTGATGACATTCGTTCGTTTATCTTGTCCTAAATGTAACAAATCCTTGTTGTGTTTGTGAGCAGTGATAATTTCCAAAACTCCGCACAAATTATACATCGCACCGGTTACCAAGCCAAGAATAATGATTATCTCCAGGGGAAATTATAGGGGCAGGGTCTGCTTACCATACAAGAGTGGACACCCATACTATCCTGTAATGTGATAATTATTGTGGATGTGGCTTGTCTGAAATATATAGCTGGACCATCTCAACAAGCAGGTGAAAGTGATAAAAGTTGTTTTTGTGACAGATGATCTCCTGTAAAAGTTGGATAACAATCTGCAATCGACTTCCTCTAAACCAGGCTGAAAGGACAGCCTTAGGGACGGTCCAGCGCGCTCTACCAGAAGTCTTCGTATTGCTGAAATTTGGCATAGATCCGACAGCGAGGTATAGAGTTCCTACGTGGCTGTTAAAACAGTAGGAACTTCATACCGTGCTCTTGGACTGGCCATATACTGCTCCTGCCCCAACTCATCCTCGTCGATTTAGCAAGAAACCAACTGAAAAGAAGGACCAAGAAGCGCAGTTTTGCTGAAAATTCTCGTGTAGCTGAGGCAGTTCCAGTTCCAGAGAATATTCCAGAGGTTCAGGAGTCGGATCCCATCCTATACAAGAGTTGGCAAAAACAACACAAACATCTGGGGAAGCTGTGAATGTCAGACGATGCAAACATTTTTTTGACGTTTTCAGTTGGATGGTATTGAATGATTTAAATTGAGATATACCTATTGTCCGATTGTTTTGTAAAAAAATTCAAAATTTAAGTACAAAATTAATACCTACAATATTTTTGTAAAGACCGTTAAAGCAAATAAAAGGACGAAAAAATAAATATACCGGGATGTCAATATGGTTTATAAAAAACTAGTTAATGTAGAATTTCTTTAGAACTCTTATTGGACTTATGTTGATTGGGTCTTTAACTGAAAAGGTAGTACCAAATACACCAATCAGACAAGACAAAAATCTCCTTCCAAAACATAAATATGAGTGACTAAAAATTTATTAAGAGGCAAATGCACTCATGGATTTCAATACAATATACACGGTGGAAAACTAATATTTGAATTTTTTAGACCAAGCCTGAATCGCACTGTTAGAGGTCGCCCAGAAAAAAGAAGATGTAGACAACATGTTGGAACAAGTTGGTGGGAGAACAGCGGGTTGCGTAACCTCAGTAGATGATCCTGAAATTTCGTTGTCTTACCAACAATATCATCAGCAAAAACTATTGACTGTTTCTCGCTACATCGAACTGTGGAACAATTCTGCGACTCAAATAGAAGGTAAACAACTCTACCTCCTACGTTGGAACACACGCCCTAGTCTATGGGTGTACGTTCGTTTGTTGACAAACAAGTTTTCGCGTGAAAAGTAGTTACTGAATAAAAACTACATAAATATATCATGTGAGTTAGCTGTTAACGTTTATCTCCAAATGGCGATGGAGGCGGCGAGAAAACATTAAAATAGCAGGTGGCTGAGTGTACAGTACCATTGATATGTGGTTAAGGTTTAATTATTACATGAACATTTCAACCCACAGTTGCCAAGTACCTATTTCAAAAGGCAGAATGTAACGTGCGCATACATTTTGAACTAATAGGAAATGTATTAGTATAAAAGCACATCAAAAGAAGAAAGAAAACTTGTCATAAGACCACCGAAACATAACAACATCAAAACCAGTGCCATCTGCAAATATCACTAACACATCTCCCGTATATGATTCTTACTATCATAAAATGGCAAAGAGTTTTTTTATTAAATTACTATTAAAATGGGATATTATTTTCAACATAATATTAGAATATTATTTGAATTTATCAGTTTATCTACTTTTGAGGTAAGGTGCTGACTAACAATTAAGAGGTGTACCGCGCAAAAAAAATGAAAAAAAAATCCAGTTGTATCTCAAGTGGTCAACACCTGTTAGTAAGTCTTACATCACCCATACCAGGCTCAAGCACCACCTAGCGGTGAATTCTCGAATCTTCACGCTTTTAAGGGAGAAAGCTTCCTTATTATTTATTTCCGATTTAAAAGACGACGGCCCTGAAAGGGCCTGATACTTCGATGGAACAATTCTTCCCTAGCCCAAAAAGGCACCAAGTTTGATATTACTTTTCATCATTCTCGCTCTCCTCATTCTCCAGTGCCATCGAGTACTGTAGGCCTGGACGGCCATTAATGTTGATTAGCGACTTCTGAGAAATTCTTCATTTTTAAAACCTATGAAGCACCTCACGCAGGTAAAACGCAATTGAATGGCGATAATTACGTGCGGGCATCGAACGTTTTCTTCTAAGTACTCACTTGCGGTTTGAGGCGCTTCTTTTTCGGTAGTGAGCTTTGCGGTGCGGACCTGAGCACTCCAATTCAGTTCAAGACCGGCAGAGCGGATCGTTACTTCTAAGAAAATGTTGTGGTTATACATGACTTCTCAAGGAAGCGCTACTGAACTGCGTGCCCGCTGAGCTTTCGTTTTCAATGGGTCTTGGGTACACTCCTAAACTTGCGGCCTAACCCACTGAACTCAAGGCTTCCTAGAGAGCAGAACACCTTGGAACAACAGCCAAAGTTCTGCAGAAATAAGATAGGCCTATAGAGAGTAAGTTTTAAAGATGCAATTTTCCACCTATGTTCCACCTTTCGTCGTCAGAGACTGTGTTACAATATGACCCGATATTGTAATATGCGTTACCTAGCCTGATTTAACCTCCATAAACCTGACCGAACGGTCGTCGAGTTTGTTGCCACTTTCCTCTCTGATGCGGTTACTGCTGCCGAAAAGACACGAGGTTTGGTGACAGTAAACCTGAACGGTAGTAAAGCGAGGCTTGAGGTAAGTGACTTAACCTAGCTTAACCTAAGCTATCATAACTAACCTACGCAGCTTTATGACGTCAACCCTCGAAATTTCATATAATATTAAACCAAGCTAGAAAAACTAGAGGTAGAAAGTGTCACGTTTCTATTTTACCGCTTCGAGGAAAAAAAGCAAAACAAACAAACAAAAAACAATAGGAGAAGCTTCAGCTATCGGGCACTCGAGACGAGGATGTTTTGGCTCGCCGGTGGCCAAATAACTAGAATTCTGGCACTAATTAGGATTTTTTCCAGTGCTTGGCTTCATAACTTGAACTTGTATAATATTCCCGAGCCTATTTAATGGAGGCCGTCAAAGCCGTGTTCTTGTTTTTAAATTGCCAAATTAGGGCGGCAACTCTTACTTAGCCTCTGCAGGTATTTATTCCTCGCTCTTAGATTATGTCGAGAGGTAATTAAGTCTGCATGCAAGCCGAGCCATCCCTCTGTGTAAATTCTTCCTAGAGGTCGTCTAAGTTCGTACTTAAAATTTCCGACGAACACGGCATAGACTCCTCCAGCAATTACCGGTACTGAAAATTCTCATACCAAAAATCAAACGTAACATACCGATTAGAAACTGACTGATTTTGATGGAAAAAAAACTTTTTGTCCATACCTTTTTTTGGGCAATACAGCAAATTTGATGAAGTAAGTATTGTGCAATAATAGTAGCAATGAAAATCTCGGGCCTAAACCTATCGACTGAGCTCTTGATAGGGGTATCCCAAAAACTGACCAAATGCGACCATCTATCCGTTCGGCGTTAATTCTCAAGACTGAATTTGAAAGGCGTCATCCCCCACATCTTTTTTCCACCGGCTCGAATCTTGAGGATTAACGACGTACAAGTGTGTAGGTTAAGTTAACCTAGTTTAAGTTAGGTGCTTCCGCTGGGCCGTCCCATTAGCTCGGTGCAGCTCATGCGTTGGGTGCAGGTACCAAAAGAAGTTATCGGTATTAAGCTTGATGACCGTGGACTCAAGTTGCAAATTTCTTTTTACCTCTATCTGCAGCATGACAGAAAAAAAAATAAACAGGAGGTAAGCAATGCTATACCTTTCAGTTTACAGTATACTGTATATAGATATAAAGACGGAGTTTTCGTAGGTTCGAAATACTCGAAAGCTATCATTCACAAGTGATTCGACACCCATCCTCAATCACCAACCCGGGAAATAATTAAAATATTCCAAAATAAGGGAGAACGTGAACATGGACTCGTGTTCTCCGTTCCTTTGTGCCGCATCCTCTCGATCGCAGCCAACGTGACGCGTTTGATAAGCTTAGCGATGGTCAGTGCGTGTTGCCTACCTTGGGGTCGTCGATAAATACAGCCGCGCGCGCGCTCCATTCTGCCGCGCCGCTGCGATTAACGCGCCCCCTATCGGTAGACACGCGAACCGCTCTCAGCAATATTCCATTTAATCCTTCAAATTCGAACGATACGATAAGTATTAGAGGTTGGAACTTTCACTTGGGGTGTTCCACATTTCGTCGCAAAGCCAAGCGGGGTGTCAGCGGAGCAAGGCAAAAGGCACAACTAAAGCATATGACAGAATGTAATGAATATTATATCATGAAAGACAAGGGTGCAACGGAGAGGTGAAGAACGTTGCCTATAAACCTTAGAGTGCAACAAAACTCGAATTCAATCTACCAATTGAAAACTGGGATCATCCTGAAATTGGCAAGGTCGATGCAAAGGGACCGAAGTTTTCTCAAATTGGCGTATAGTGAAGCCAAACCTTTTTTGGGTAATGCTAATCTGATTTTTCTCACAAGAACACAACTAAACCTAATTTGAGAAAACCTTAAGTTGACCTAAACCAGACATCCTTCACATAATCAAACAAATAACTGAAAGTTACCCAACAATATATACTCTCACCTAAAACAACTTGTCGAGCCTTACCTATCTTAAGTCTAATCTCCGCCCCGTCTGACCTAATTTCGAACATCTTTTGAGAAAATATTCATCAAGTCTCCGATTCGGGAAACATCCCCAACGAAGGAAAATAATCCGCAAAAAAAAACTTTTTTTCCCCATGAAAATTAAGTCAATCACGGAGTTACAGCCTTTTAAGACGTTACAGGAACCATCTTATCATCATCCAATAGTTATGCAAGTCAAACCTCATTCGGTCAATGCGTTTTTCAGCTCAAAATCCGATCAGAGAACCCCACGCTCAGAGAATATCTCCATAATAATCCTTATATAACTCCTCTTTTAAATCAAGAAAAAAAAACAATAATTTTAATTAACCATCTGTTGGTGCAAAAAATCGACGTCGAGACTATTTTGGTCTAGGTAGAAAAAGACATACTGATTTGTTCTCGATCATCGTGGGTGGCTCTAACCCAATTTTAAAAAACAAATAAAGGGAGTTTAAGAAAGCTAAATAATTATTTTTTTCTTATGCAACGTCTTCTTTACCCGTGTAATCATGTACTTAAAAATATCGCTTATAGAAACTGGAAACTAGTTACGCATACATGATTAATTTCTCTGGATTTCCCAAAATCAGTCATAAGATAAAATCCCTAGTCTTCAACATTTTCTTCTTTGCTATCCGAAGTCCTCAATATACTCCTCGTTATCCTAGTCGTTTTTTTTTCTTCAGCAGTGCCTAGTCCCTTTTCGTCGGGAAGAGTCCGTGGACTTCCAAGACGTTTCCGGCATTATATTGACTTTTACAGAGTACACGATTCGAGTGGAGCGGTTAACCTTGTGGGTCTGTCGTCTGTCAGCAAATCTCTATCACAATATCGGTTTTCAAAGTGAGGTGTGTCTTTTTTGACAACTGTTAAGCAACTCCCGCCAATCGTCTGTTTTATTAATAGGTATTGAGCTTACAAACATGACCCAGCTGGTAACAGCGTAGACTCCGTAATTTGCCAATACCAACTTTGTCACTACTGCAACTGAGGTGCAGATCATTATCGCGGTATAAATGCTCTTTAATAAACGGGGATCCATTAGTGGGTGCAATAAAAAAATAATTGACTGAAAATAGTTGTTGGCAAAGGGAGCAAGATCAATATTTAATTGAATCGACGGAAGGAGAACAATAGAAGAAACCGCTAAGGAATTGTTAGACAACACACTTGTTGACTCACGGGACTACAGTTGGGCACCTTTAAAAACGCTTAATGATAATATTCCGAGTTCGTCTTTTGGTGAAAAAACTGGCTGTAAGTTTAAGGCTGCACTTTAAGCCTCTAATGTTAATCTTTTAGTCTTTAAACTGAATGGTGCGCGGCATAAGTTTGAATCTAACTTGAGTTAACCTAGTGTTGTGCACTCGTCACACTTGATGCCGCTTACTTACTATAACTGTAAGTTGGACCTTAGACTAGGCAGCGGTCAAACAGATCGTAGTCGAGGCTCAAGCCATGTAACCAAACCTGGATTCAGAGTTTATCCAATCTGGGTTTACCCTCTTCGTGATTAGATGTCGTTGATTGTCCTCGGAAACTTATGGGGAAATACCATTTGCGCGACTTTTATTGTTTTGTGCGACATCTCAATTGCGTGACATTCCAATGCGCCACAATTTTTATCTCGACTGAAGACCTCGTTCAAGTTAGTTTGATAACTTCAGATTACGTTTAAATTCAAAGAAGTCAGGCAATGATTAGGTTTGCTTTGATAAGGTTCGGTTATATTAAATTGATTGATCTAGACCTAGAAAAAAATTCACTCCGAAGGAAAATCGCAACCGACCCCTAGCAGCCCAAAGAGGAAGAAATTCGGTAAGTTGTAAGGTGAATCATGTATTCGTCACCAATTTAAACTTGCCCTAGCAATTTTGCAGGAATTTTGTCAGAAAACGACCATGCAATCTTTCTATTAAGCGTGGCGAGCAGAATTGTTTCTGTAGTTTTCTGAGAAAAAAAAGTGAAGACATCTCTGTTTAAACTGTAAATTCGGCTTCAGAAGCGTTCAAGTAATTACCCCATGTTTTATGTTTTTCTCATGATTACATCGCTTCCTGGCAGGGAGCCCGACGTCATTTCCTAGCGTACAGGCCTCTTAAGTTAATTTACATTAGTTAACAACGTAATTATCGCAAATAATGCTCCGGCAAGGTTCTTGATATTTTAAGAGTTTGCGATATTAAAAGCTAAGCATGCACCAATAATCTACATGTACTTGCAAACAACGAGGCCAGCTTTCTCCTCAAGGTTTTTGTACTTACACTAATTGTTCAGCCTATGTTCCTACGTGACACACTTGAGAGTGAGTTGTTGCTATAAAAACATTTTCATTCAGTCACGTGATGCTCTTACCTCAATTCGAGAGTTCACAGACGTCCGTACTTCAAGAGAACTTTAAGAACGAATCCAATGTGCACCAATCACAGCCCTGTGTTTCGTCGTCGGCTTCCGTTCTCTGGACAGTGTTCATAAACACCACCCAAGTGGCTTGTCTCTCTCCCTCTTAAGAGCTCGCAGTGGGTAAGACAGAGATGCACACAGGATATTTGTCGGCTCTGATGGTTTTACAAGATGTTCCGTTCCAGTTGACCTTTTTGACCTGCAAAAAACAAATTTCTATGTTAGATAGTTTTTGCAAAGGACTTTAAAACTTACGCTATGCATGCCGCCGTGCACGCCGTAAATAATGCCTGGAGTTAAAAGGACTCTGCACAGAAGATAGTAACGACTCGCTATCAAAGAACAGTTTCTCAGCAATAAAATATGCCACTGCGTATAGCTAATCCCTCGGCGAGGTTGCCTACCTAACGAAGTGATTTAATGCTTACGCTGGTGCGGTGTTTGAAGTCACGAATCTATTCTGGAAGTCATTCTTTTTTTCCCGTTAAGTATGCTATGCTATCGCAATAGCCTGGATTGTGACTGCCCGGGTGTTTGTCCAAAGGATTTTTCAAACAAAATGTAATTTCTAAGAAGTTTAACAACGATTATTTTTACACCACTACGAAAATGCTGTGATTGT
>Ga0058701_10001757_pt1 | contig 15759 bp, 11 predicted proteins | sample AgamicOrMae_FD_97039 | JGI IMG/M metagenome (GOLD analysis project Ga0058701, IMG submission 97039) | Agave microbial communities from Guanajuato, Mexico - Or.Ma.e | ecosystem: Host-associated > Plants > Phyllosphere > Phylloplane/Leaf | place: Guanajuato, Mexico | collected 2012-06-04
TATCTAGATAATATATTCCGATAATCACGAAAAATGTACGGTATCTAGATAACAGGTTATTGATGATTTTTAAAACTTGTCCAGATAATAGATAAGATACTGTATTACACTTTTTTCAGATAATGGATAATAACGTAAAAGAAAGGTTGTAAGGGTTTACATTATTATGTAAGTTTAATATAACATTAGATAACGCACAATGCTGATAATAACCGGAGCTGCCTAATCAAAAGCGCAGTGATGTGGTCGGAAAACTCTCCGCAACTTATAAATTTATCATTCTGTGTATCAATTACAGGAAGAGAGAGGGTGAATGAAGAAAAAAAAAGGTTATTTAGCGTGGCGCAGTCGCACTTAAAGCCTCAATAGTTGAAGATTTGGGATTTTAACTCCGATGAATGCGAAGAAAAAACTTACAATATACTGTCAGTTCTGCCCGCGCGCTCTTGACAAGCGCCCATGTATGTGGGGAGAAGGAGATTTTAACGCATGTCAAGAAGGTCCAATGTATTGGAATAGTTTGCGTGCAAATAAACATCTGCCTTTCTTCTCTCCGGCTCCGACTCCTCAGTAGAGTACCGGTAGTGTAACGGTAGCAGGTGGCTCAAATGTACCGGTAGGTGATAAAGGCTTTTTGATCCTCTACAGTATGTGCACCATTTTCTCACTCTAAGCGCGGTGTATGCCCAGTGCACACTTCCCCGTATGAAAAATAAAAAAGTAGCTCTTAGCAACCTTTTATTTTAACTTAGTTACTAGTGAAAGTCTAATTTTGACACCAAAACTCTTGTTTTGGTGCTGGAAGCAATTGTCTGAAAGTCTTTTGGAACACGATTGGAATAACCTATGAAGAAAGGAGAGCCGGCGGAGACCGTTGCTGAAAGCGGAAGCTGCACATTCGTTATTCGACAATGCATTCGGCATAGCCTCCCTGAGGAAGTGCATACGGTGTACCGTTCTCTTCGGCGCGGGTCGCGCGGGCCGTACACTCTCTGCGAGTTGACGATGAAATTCTCTCTGGCAATGACATATCATCAATATGTGACGTGATGAACAGGGCCGCTGGGCAAACAATTGAGGCACGTATCGCCCGCCCACAAGCATGCAGACAAAAGCTTCGATCAGCTGAAAAATGGATCAATGTAGAGGAACGAGCTACTCAAGCCGTGAAGGCACTCGTTATAAAATGATTATTCATGTTCAGTTTTGTTTAAAATAGTAATTGTTCTTTGGGATTCCATCACTGATAAGTTCTGTTCAAGCTGCTTGAAGATGCAAGGGGTTTCGCACCGCGCAAATGCAGTACAGGACCCTTTACGGAAATTTTCACGAAAATGTGGACAACATATCCTCACCGCTAACATTTTTAAGGAACGAGAGGAAAAATCATTGAAAAAAATATGGTGCGCATCCTACTCTTGTCTACCCAAGTCCGAGCTCAGCCTTTAGTCCAGCGTTAGTTCTACTTTGTCCAGCGCAAGTCCAACCTATAGCTAATTCAAAGTTGTCCGTTGCCAGTCCGACCTAGTCCGACCCCGCAATCATTAGTCCGCAACAGAACTGCTTTCAGGATGGTAGTTTTCAATGAAAACCAACGCCCTCCGCTCTCTCGCTCCCATCCCTCCCCTGAAGATCTTTGCACCCTTATGAGCCCCGGCGGGCGTTGAGTCAGTTTCAAGAAGCAAGTAGTCCAAGTCGGTAGAGGAAGCGATCTCATACATATTTATACGCCTCGCTTTGCATCGTCTCTTCTTTGCCATACCAATGAGATATCACTGACAAACAACCATCTGCACTAGTGACGGCGCCGCTGCAGACGGCGCGGCGGCGCGAAGAGCCGCTGGCTTGCGGCGCGGACAGCCACGGCGTCGACGTCGACCATGCGCTCGTTGGTCCATCTCATCCTGCAACACCAACAGGTCTCCGAGCCGCGCAGCTGCGGTGCGCTCAGCTACAAATCTGCCCACACCAGATGGTACAACAGACCGTTTCCCTCGCGTCCGCCTCAATACTCCCGCGACGCGGGCGCGGGACGCGGACTCACGTCCGTGGCGGGCCGCCGTCCGGTGCGGCGCCACCGCCGCGCACCGCGGCCGCTTCCGGGCGCCACGGGCACTTCCGGGCACGGCGGGGGCGGTGTCCTCGAAATGTATCGTAAGCAGAAGGAGCTCAACGTGATTAAGCGTCAGTGCTGGAAGTCCATGCATTTCTTTCGTTCCCACATCACGTCATAGCTGATTTTGTTATTGACACCGCGGCGGCGCAGCACGGCAGCACCCACGTGCATCTCCCCTCCCCGTTCCTCCACTCTATTTGGGCCCCTCCACTTACCGCATTTCTCTTCCCCACCGCGCGACTTGCTACATTTTTGTATTAATTTATGATGACATTCAATATACTCATTATGTTTGCTCGTTTTATCTGCCCTGTCTGTTGTGGGTCCGCTTGTCCACCGGAGCGGTACTTCTGGCTGACCGTAAACATGTTAATCCGGGTTCTCGGAGATATTCTGTGGCCCTCCGTCTTTAAGCGTCCCCTTTTTATCCTTTTAATAGATCCCCTTATATCTGTGGCGCCTCGTGGCGCTGTGCTCAGACTTGTACTTTTTTTAACTGGATCACCGTCCTGACCAGGCCCGACTGTGACCACATGTTGAACGTCGAATTAAAATTAGGCACCGGTAGTTATGATTTCCAATAGAAAATCAGGCAATAGTTGTCAGTCGATTGAAAGGGCGAATCTTTGTCAGCCATAAAAGGAGAAGTTTACCTAATTTGGCATGAGGGACGTCTAAATATGGAAGAGGGGGAGCCCTGTCCCATGCCGCTTAAAACGTGTCCTTCCGCCGTATTAAGACAATAATGGAAACACGCGATAATGGGCAAATAGTGAACGCAAAAATTATTTTACGATGTCGTGGATCTATTTTGACAGATGTCATTTCGGGGAGCGAGGGTGGAGCGGCACTGAAAAAAGATGACGGGAGCAGGGGGGACTACTTGGCGGCGCGGAGGCCGCGCAGCTGTTGACAGGCTCGCCAGGTCAGATTACGGGCAGTCGCGGAGCCCAGCGGCAGCCGACCCAGGCGGAGCGTTGATGATGTTCCGATGCAAGTGGATCGTGCGCGCTCTGTGTTATTGAGTTTTTGTTTCCTTCCGCGTGATTTTCGACTTACTTTTGTGTGATGACATAGAAGATTAAGTGCAGTGCAGTGATGGATACCTCAGCGGGAGCCGCGAGGGATTCTCGCTATAATATGGGATATAATATGTCCCTGTTAAGCGGTGAATCGTCGCCGGAGATGTACGGTGGTGCTGGCGCGGGTGGAAACAGAGCCTCAACGTCCTTAAATTCGGGAATGTCACGAAGTGGGATGTCGTTATCCGGTAGCTGTAGTGCAGGATTACAAAGAGGACTCAAAAGAACGTCGTCCGATGTTTGTTTTGATCAAGATGTGACTGGGGGCAGGTCCGCGATGGGCCTGCCGAGTGACTGCGGGTCGGACCTTCTGGACGACGGCTTTGCGCAAAGCCCCCAGAAAAGCACCCCGCCGCCCAACGGCAAGAAAACCAAAGGACGTGTCAAAATTAAAATGGAATATATAGACAACAAATTAAGAAGATACACAACGTTTTCGAAACGGAAGACGGGCATTATGAAAAAGGTAGGGTTAAGTGACAGTGCGGTCCCTGTTTGTTTACAATGTGTTCTTCCCTTTGCCTGTTTGTTTATGCGGATTAAAATGTGTTCCGATTACTGATTTACTGCGGTGCACGTATAACGGGCGCCGGCGTGTTCCGTTGCCCTATTTATAACCAGCCGTAATCTATTCTTACCTCTTGCCCTGCACCCCACTGCTTTCCTCACACCATGTGAACTTACCTGAACGACGTTTTGAATGGGAATACCCGATTATTAACATGCTTTTCATAATAAATACGATTTAAGACGTTTTAGGAAGGAGGCATGACACGCCGAACGTTGCTGCCAAAATTTGAGATAAGATGACATTTGAGGTTATGTTCCTCGTAGGCACATGACGTTTACCGTGTTATGAATCCTTTTTATATCCCTGGAACTTCGGAATAGGCATCAAATGAATATTTTTCAAGTTTTGGACGCCGTTACTTTTATATTTCTTGATTTGGTCTCCGTTTTGACCGCGACTCTGTACAAAATATTTTTAGGCTGCCGTTTGACATGATACTTTGTCAGTTTTACTCTTTCAGTTTAGATCAATTTGTAAATTGAACTTCTCTAAAACATAGTCATTTAAGTCTAAAATCCAATTTCCAGCATATGAATTTGTTGGGGTACTGATTGTCATGATGACACATATCCAGTTGAGGTTATGTTGTACATGTCCTTGATTCATCTTGTTTACAATTTGTATTTAATATTTACTTTGATTTTTTCATGCTCTGTGTGTACTGAGACTAGTGTTTTCTTAACATTACCACTTCAGCATTGGTATTTTCTTCTGAAATCATCAGTGTTTACAAATTCCCCCAGTTTAATGTTAGGGTTTTATATGTCTTACATTTCCTTTCTCATAAGCGTTGTTTCTTGACCCATTTTATTTATTGTTCCTGTGATCTCAGCTTCTATTTTGAATTTTTGGCTACTTTTCTTAATTTTAATCACTAATTGAGGGAAATTTAAGTATGAGGTTTTTGTTTTCAACCTTTCAGTTCCACATTTTTTGTATTAGCTGTTCAGTCTGTCAACATCAGGTACTAAACTGCGCTTTTGCTCAAAATAATTTTTGTATTGTAAATTGGAATGGCTTTTGAACGTCAGTAAGGAAAAAGGAGTGTAGAGAAGGAATTGATTATTTCATATTTACAAATTTTTAAGTAATTATATCAGAAGGAATGGTTGACAGTTCATTACAAGTATAAACATACCTCACGCTGATACTTTACTCTCAACTCTTCAAGGTGATATTTGCCATTGATGTCATTGGAGATTAATCTGTGTAAACCAATAGTTGAATAATATCTTCAGTGATCATCATTCAGTTGTCAATTTTTTTAGTCTTTTCAGCATCTAATATCTTTTTACAAGATATTTTCAGTACTTAACTTTGAATTGTTCATCCGATTAGTGCTTTGTCACCATTTGTGCTGAGCTTTTCTGTAGTTCACCTTGCAACTAGTTTAGTTTCTTTTTATCCATTTGTGTGATACAGTGAATAGTAAAGTTGACTGTTAGGCAATCCCATTAGGATGTGTAAGAAACTCTCCTCAATTCATCTCTGCAAATTGATGACAGTAAAAAATATTTTGAAAAATTTATCTCTCAACTACTATTGCTCCCTGTAATATGTAATCCATCGGCAGACCTTTAATTTAACTCCAATATGAAAAGAAGAAAATAAGAAAAGAAACATGCTGTGAAATCCTGTTTTAAAGTTTTTCATGTGGCCAGATGTTCATAATGGTACTTATGATTGCTTTGAGAGTCAGGGAATACAAGGAGTAGTATCAATTGGTTTGTAAGTTAGAAAAGTCAGGAAAAATAATGATAATTATGGTAAAGTCCATAAAAACGGAAGCATTCGATTGCAGCATGCCTTAGCTATAAATTGCCAAAAAAAAAGCTTTTATAAAAAAAAATATAAATTTAAAAAGATAATAATAACAATAAAACCCAAATTAAAAATGTTCATGTTTCAGATTCCTTTACAAAATGTGTGAAAACTTTGAAACACTTACCAGTGGCGTAGGTAGGATTTCTGTAAAAGGGGGGATGGTTGCCTACTTCTGAAAACCCCATATTGGTTATCTAAGCTTTCCAAATATTGATTGGTCTCGTACCATTTTGAACCAACAATAAATACACTTATTTAAGAAGTTTATGCGAATTTAGTACCGGTTGAAAAAACTTATAAAAAAAAAGTAAATACTTTGAAGCCCGTAGGCCTACGTTTATCTATTTGTTAATTTCCTGTGTACTCCATGGTACAGCAAATGTATTCATTGCTCTTTTTAGTGAACCATTCGTGTTAAGCGATATCTCGGGTGTAGCTATTAATTCTCTTAAGTAGGGAATCCTTAGTTTTGTTTCGCTTTCGGCTGTCATTTTCGCCTAAATAATATGAATAAAATAACAACCATTTTTCCGAATTTTAAATGTGTATCACCATATTTCATCTCAAGGAGCGTTTTCAGGTAAAGCTGCCCAGACTCACAAAATTTCTCAGACATTCACACACAAAGTTCTCAGACACACCCGTTAGATACACAAGATCTCAGGCAATAGTATTTTTTACTCGGCGACGCTTGTGTTCGTCGAAAGATTTTAATTGAGGGTAGGCAATATCAGTTTCAGCGGCATCTCTGCCGGAGAACGTTGCTTATCACGGGATATGATTGAAATTAAAGTGGATCAGACGGCAGGTTGGCCACATTGTTGCCAGATGTTTGGCGAGCTACTTTCGGTTCAGAATTCTCGCTCATTGTTTACTTTTATGTATATTTTTCGTTACAGATTGTGAATGGATTCTGGATATACGTGAATAATGCGCTATTTTATATGCGGCGGCGCGAGAGGCGCTGGTCGGCGGGGCCAAAGTCCTGAATGAATCATAAAACGGGGAGAAGGCGGAGGGGAGGGGGGGATCGGTGGGAGGAGCTATCTTCGCAGACTGTTTCATTCTCTTAGATGTACTTAAAAAAAAAAATAGCCATTTATTCGGGGTGACTGGTGGGGATTGCCCGTTTTGCTCCTAACCTCCGCGCCCGTTTTGCTCCTAACCTCCGCGCCCGTTTTGCTCCTAACCTCCGCGCCCGTTTTGCACTAGCCCGTTCTGCCCAAAAGGGCTCGACGTCCTAAAAGTTTAATTGCTATTTTAAATTATTCAAGCTTTTTTGGTTTCCAAATTTGTTTATACGGCTTAAGTAACTACCCGGCCTTGAGTGACAATAGGTTAAACTTGTCGAGCTTTGTCGATCATGCGTAATTACGTCGGGCAGAGGGCGATAGATAAAACTGCATCGGTTTTGGGATGTATAGAACGGTATACATGATTGCCTTGAAAGTCAGGAAATCCAAAGAATAGTATATCAGTCTAAGAAAAGTCAGGAAAAATGATAGAAAGTTTGGAAGAGTCCACAAAATCGGGAGCGACGCGATAACAATATGCCTCCGCCATAATTACAAAAAAGAAGGAGCACTTCCATCAAAAAAATAAAAAATAACACTGTTAAAACCTCGAAGGAAAAAAAAACTGTTTTCTGGGTCAAAACGGATCTAACAAAGTGTCGCAGATCTTATTGAAAACGTGTTCATTAGCGTGGGAATTTCATTGTATGCGTCGAAAAGGTAGGTTTTGGGCGTGTGGGCCAAAGTTTTCGCGGCAAGTATTAAATCGGCGTGTGCAGCGACGTGAATCTCTCGCTATTCGCAGGAAGCCCTCTGTACATGGGTCAATTATAGTCCATTACCAACCTATTTTCGTTAAAAAAAAAAGACATCGTTTTCCTGCCGTTAATGTAAGACTGGAGCATTGAGTGAATCCTCAAAAAGTCTGAATTTAATTGTAAAATAAAAAAATAATGATAATCCGCAAATATTTTAGAGGTAAGTTCATTGAGACGAACGGTTTTCTCTTTTCAACTTTCAGGCCGCGTTTTCTAAGTCGTTGACATTTGAGGTGTTTTTTTTTTTTCGATAATAGCTTGGTTTTTCTGTATTTTGATAGACTTTTCTTTTTTTCTTCTTTTTTCTGCCAATTTTGGGTTTGGAATGATTTTTGGGCTATTCTTCGGAGCGTGGATAGCTTCAGGTCTTTGTTGAAGGCTCACTAGGTCTGTTTTTGTGACGTTGACATTTTTAACTTTTTGATAGGCTTTAATTTTTTTTTCGATTTTTTCAAATATTTCCACGTTTTTGCTACCACCGAAGAAAGTGCTTCAGATATATGCTTTTTGTTAACGGTTCGCCTATTTGTTTCGTTCGCTTTAAATACTTACCTACTTTCCCCCACTCTCGGTGTTATTCATGTTCGCGATAAGGAGTTAGGTGTTAGGGCAAGGTGGGCAGCCGGCCCGTCACTGGTGTACGCCGCGTTGCCTATAGTGTCTCATTTCGGAGCTTTCAGCAGATTGTTGAGCGCGCCGGAGATAAGATTTGGCTTTTGGGAGAGATTGTACCCCATTAAATTGGTGTAAACATTCTTGAAATGATACAGCTCGTGGTAAAAATAGTTTTGATACGTAGCCAACTAGGAATGTGGACCATTTCGAGTTTATTTTCTGTTACAAAGACGTTAATCCTTGGTATTCTTCGAAATCACGTATAGATATTGTAACTTACAAGATTTATTATTTTGATATAAAAACATGTTCTGTATGATTGCACATGAATAATCAAGAGAACTATGTTTTTTTTTCTAGAATTGTGCACTTCTTTGATGCATTAAATTGCTTCATGTGGTTGTATTTCTCAGTAAATTTTAGGTCTTGAAATCGGTAAAATTTATCATAACTTAGAATTGTTTTTATTTTGGTTTGAAATTACGATTTTTCGCGAATTATATTCCTTTGTGCAGACGGGGTGTTCTGTCTGAACGTCGTTTTTTTAAATCACTTGAAATTTTTCCAATATGATCTTCAAACTTTTTTAATCTTTCGTAAAACAAAAGGAAAAAAATGTTTATTGTGATCGAATATATACGGAACGAGTTCGGCCTGTCCACGCATGAGCTACGTTTATTTAGTCTTTTTCGCAATTTTGGTGCAGGGGAACGTCGTAAGTTTGCCAAAGTAAAATACGTTTAACTCACCTTTTTAAAAATTCCTTCTAAAACCGTTAACAAAAGGAGTATTTTTTTCACGCTTTTTGGAAATGCGGGCGTTTGCAATCGCTTGAAACTTTTTGTTTTTGAAAGCGGTTTTGTTTTCTTCCAGTTTTCCAGACCTATGATATTGTAACAAATGCGTTTGAGGTGTTTTCCGGTCGTGAATTACAGTGCACAAAAAATTCAAACTCTGGGTACTGTTAGTCTACCGCATAATCCCTTGCCAACTTCCTTATTGTCTTAATTTAATACAAGTTCCAGCTGATATTTGCGCTGATTCTCTGAAATTCGCTGTTTGTCTCCAAATTTTCTTCCACAAAATATCACTCGAGAAAAGTCACCCCTTGCCTTTTTCTAGGTTTTCCAAAAAGATATCGTGAAGAGAATCTTCCGGATGAATGTAACCCGAGTTTATAATGTAAATTATTTTGCGTTCTTTTCGAAAATAGATACCTATTAATAGCCATATTAAGCTGTCGCGTTTTCCCTTCGTTTCATGCTGCTGCTGATTTGTTTATCTACCGAAAATTGACCGAAACACAAGTGATTTCCTTATCCATAACATGTTGAAAGCTACCACTAACAGGGATTGCTTATACCTCTGTAAAATGGAACAATGTAAAAAATTTGAGGAATTATACTTCTACTTCAAGTAAATTTTCTTATGCGCTGTTTCCATCCGATTTGACCTATTCTTTGACCAGTAAAGAACCTTATTATTATATATTTCTAAAAAAGTGCAAATTACGTCGGGAGTAAATTTCTCTAAAGTATAATCCATTTTCATACTTCCCGAATTCCATAAAGCAGTTTAAATCAATGTTTAAGTAGTTGTATTGCTCTTTCTTACATACATTAGTAAATTTCATTTTAAAAAGCCAAGTTTTCGACGAAACCGTTGCTAAAAGTTACTATTATTGGAAGTGAATCTGCTGGTGGTGATGAAATATCTGTGACACTTGGACAAGTAATTTCGCTTGACCTTTGAATGAGTAATTGGAGAAGTGAGGGCTCACCTTGCGGATAAGTTAAATTCGCCATTTTTAAAAAAGAAAAAAAATTCCGTAAAGGCTATGTTTATTACCTCTATATTTAATGGAAGCATTCGAATTTGAGATAAGAACAGACTAACCATTGGGGCGAAAATATGCTTTAAAAGTCAAAAAGTTTTTTGTTTTGTTTATAAAGTAGATTTTATTTTTATGTCAGGCAAAGTTAAAGTTTGCTTTTTTTTCCTAAAAATATTTAGGAAAAAAAATGGGTTAAGTAACGATTCGACCAGACTCGTGGAACATTACTGGAGTGAAACGGGTTAAGTGAGCCTCTCTTCTTTAATCCTCAAAGCGCAAATATTTTTTTTTTTATTTTTTTTAAGCAACACGTCCGCGTGTCCGTCCGTCCGCTCGCCTGTCTCGTCCCCATTTTTTTATCGTTAACGATAACTTGCGTAAAAGTTATTCGATCGATACCAAGCTTTGAAAGTGTTCGTGTAAGGACTCACGGCACTCTTGGAGTACTCGATCAGGGTATTTCAACACCCTGTCAGAGAGGTGGCAGATCTTTAGATCGCTTCTAACAGTTGAAGTTTAACATTGGAGTCGGAGCTATCGAACTGTAAAAGGAGTCTATTTGGAAGGAAATTTTAAGGTTTGGAAAAAGCTAGTATAATTTTTGGCATCTCGAATGGTTTCCGAGTTATGAGCAAAGTTTTTCGAGTGGTCCGAGCGCTCCAGAAAGTTGTTCTATTCTCGATGTTTGGAAAATTGTCATTTTTGGGTAATCTTACCAGTCGGGGGGCATCCATTTACTACGTGACCGACGAGGGGGAGGGAGGTCGACCTATCAGCTACGGTTGGTTACAGGGGGGAGGGGGGTCTATTGAACGGTCACGTAGTACAGTTACTGTTAAAATGATACCAGAGTACTAGTTAAAAAAAACAGAGCCAGAAAATCTGTCACCCTCTGTGCTCCTATTATTCACAACGTGGAGGAATGGAATGGCTGAGCGGAGGCAATCCTTTCAAGGAGTCTGGACACATGAACTAGATTTTTAATGAAAACTAGTTCAATTTCTAAATGATAACGTTTTTTCTCCTGTATTATCTATTGAAAAGCCTTCTTGATTTGTTTATCTTTAAATATAGACGTCGGTTAGACCACCATTTTCTGTGTGGGTAAAGTTTTAGGTCTATTAAGTAACTTTTGAGTTTGAAGTACGTGACCAAAGGGGGGGTCTCGGAATTTACTATGGTCGGTCACGGGGGGAGGGGGTCAAAAAGTGACAGAAATCTGGTCACGTAGTAAATGGATGCCCGTCGTTGGTACTTCACGTTGTCCTTTGAATAACAGTAACGTTTATTTTGACCCGCATAGATTTTCAACAAAATGATCTTTTGAGTTATTATTTTCTTTCGCGTTCCCCCCCCCCTTCAAATAACACCTGAAGTTGTTTTAGCCCCACTAAATCTCGGAGCACGGGCCTGCGTCAGGCCCCTTTTCCCTCGCCCTCTCCCCTCCCCCCTCGCGCGCGAATTTTACTTCCATGTCCTATGAAAGTATTTTGTTACTTGCGGGGGAAAGAGAAATCCAGTAGCATTTCGACTGGAAGATTGACAAACTGCTTCCGTTATTGTCAACACAACTGTTGTTGTGTCAACGGGACGCATATATTGCGGGGAGAGCTACCCACCTATCGTCGAGACAACTACTAAAAATGATGAGAACTGCCGTGAGATATTGGGGCAAGTGTCAGTGCAGTATTTTAACGGAACTGCGGTTTGTACGATTCTTTGCCTCCGCAAGTGTGCTCACCGCGAAAACTTACATTTCAGACACCTTTCGCAGCTGGTTTTGACAAACTACAAATCGGCTACTGCAAAATGCTTTTTCAGGACTCTTCCGTATCTGGAAAAGTGACAAAAGTCAGGCAATAGCCTTCTCACATTTGCAAAAGTTTGCTTTTTACGCCAATTTGCGTCAGCTTAATCAGTACTTGTAAAATCAAATAATTTGGCATCTTGGTACATAGATCGTAAACTTAATATTTTTCTTTTTCTTTCTCTTGAGGATTTGAGCTGAAATAATTTAAGCTTTGTCTGTCACATAAATGAAAAAAGCATACTGCAGTTTTGCCGCTTCGGATCATTTTTTTTTCTTTTTCATAGGAAAATGTCACCCAAGAGAAACTTTTTAGTCTGAAATGTTTTGTACCTGTCATACTGCCTTACCTACGCATCGGATACTTTGAATATATTTGAAGTAGTGAAAACTAACCCCTGGTTTAGGTATGCAGGTGAAACAAGGGAAGAGCGTAATTTTGTTAGTTTTGAAGACACCCCAATGAATAACGATATCAATAGAGAGCTCACGGCGAGATCTTTTCATAGATTTGTTTTCTTTTCTTTTTCTTTGATAGGTCTATCTCTAAATATAAGAAAGTTACGCTTTCTCCTGTCTTCCACTTCACCGAAACCAGGTATGGCTCATAAACAAGGGGTTAGTTTTTACTGTATTTATTCATTTCAAATTCAAACTTTATTTATGCAGGATGAACTCATTTTCTTTCTTGGACCGGAGTTTTAAACTTTGAAACACAGAAGTATCAGAGCAGTCATTTTGACCGCTTTTGAAATCGTTTCGGCTGCCATTCTGATCATAATCAGAATAATCGCCCTATATATAGGGCGATCTCATGAGACTATCAGTTATTGACGTATCCTAAATCGCGGAGTAAAAAATTTTTGGAACCAAATTCATTGTTATAACTTTTTCAGTTTCGCCTTATTTTGAATACTTCCTTAGAAGCGCCGAGCTATGAAAATGACCGGTTTGTTCAGTGCACCATAAACAAACATGAACATTCGAAAAACAGGTGTTATCCCGCGGTAGTCTCTTGAGTCGTCTTTTAATGTAAGGGATTTCTTTTTAAGCCCGCCTCCTTCCAGGAGGGCTTTATAGTTTCGTGTGAGTCCGTATGTCCGGATGTATGTTGTCGCTCTTAAGATACTGGTCGGAAAGTAACGTTCAGTACATGAAATCGACGTGAAATGGTACCCTGATGACGACTGGGTGGCAGCAAATCTTGTTCGTCGTAGCTATTTTTAGTTATCCAAAAAAAGTTATGATTGAGTAACGAGTTACTCCACTGCTTGGTGTATTGACATACTTTCTCGGGTACGAACCATCCCTTCTTTTGTTACTTTATGTTTTTCTGCTTACTAGCAAGATTTTTAAATAATCACAGAGTATTAATCAGGTGGGCTTTTTAATCGAAGTCCCAACTTCGTTTAGTTCAATCGAAAAAATAGCAAATGGCTTATACGGAAAGGCACCCACAAAAAAAGCGTTTTGTGCGCTTTAAAGAGAGAGTATTCGAAAATCAAAGGTCCTATTCCCTGCTAAGTTTGAATTTATTTGGCTATTTTAAAAAATTGTTGATCTGAATTGGGCCTACTTTGTGTTTTAAAAGATTTTAAGGAAAGGTAGTCAGCTTATTCTGAGGAATACGTACTGTACCCTTGTAATGCATGAAAAAAGTGTCACGATTTTGGACCGGACTTCTTGAAGTTGCAACTTCAAGAATGAAAATATTGAAAATTCATGAATTTTCAATATTTTCATTTTGTACCCCTTGCATCAGGAGCCTTTTCTGGACTCGCTTTAAATATATGTCGAGAGCATTTGACACGGTAATCTTTTTCTGATCTTTCTGTGCCTCTTCCCTTAACAGCGTTTGGTCAAAAGATAAAAATGGAATTCGTTAATTTGCGAATACTATCGTTGGGAATCGATTTTTCTACCCATCCAAAAGAAGGTAAACCATTTTCTGCAACAGTTAAACACCCGATACAACAAACCAGACGGTCTATAATCAATTGTTATCTGCGATTGAAATTACTTTCGCGTGTTTCCTGCTCTATTGGTGATTTTTGATCCACGACATCCCAATTTCTACACTTGAGTGCCTTAACCCACTACCGCCCAGCGATGCCGTTCGGGAACAGAAAAAAAAATAGTTTAAAGGATCTTTTCAAGTCAGTTTTCTCACAATTTAAAAGATATCATCCATCTGGAAAATGAAAATTTAATAATTTAAGCATTTTCCAAAGCTTAAAATTTCGCAATTTGACGGGGAAAAGCCTTCGACTTTCCCTTAAGCTAAATTTTACGTTAATACTTTGGGCTGTTATTTCCAAGGATGTTTGATCGCTTTTATCGTCACCGGTTTCAAAACTCTCAAAACTTACAGCTGACGTCGCCCGGTATGGTTGGTTAAAATTTTGGACTCGGTTACCGGAGTGATTTTTAAATTTCGAGGAGCTTCAGTTTGCGAATTTTACACGGTGTCATCGCTGGACACTAACCTATGAATACCAGTTTTCATCGTTTTGTGGAAAAAAGTAGCCCGAAAGTGGCTGTAAAAAATCTTGTTGAATACGTTGAAATGAACTGAAAGCCAAAAACAACCATTCCTCATCGATCTTTTAACAGATATATAGCGCAAAAACCTCTAAATCAGCGCGCTTTGGCGTGAAGATAAGTCAGATCAGCACCTCTTGCGTATCTGTAAAATTGTAAGAATCTTGATTTTTGGTCGGATTGAAATTGGAACAACTAATTCATGCAAAGGGACTGACTTTAATTGCTTTTCGAACTTTTATAGATTGATTCTGAAGTTCTAACTGAACTTGACTAGTCTCAAGCGTTCAAATATCCTTAAAAAATGCTAATTTGAAACGACAGACTTATTAATTTTTAATATAATGCCATTTTTCAAAGTTTTGGGCTGAAATTAAATTATTTTGAAATGCGCTGTTGCAAAGAAATCCTGATGAAATCCGATGTTGGGGCCGCTTGTACTCATGAAAATCGTCTCATCTTCCGTTGCGAGTCTTACGCCCTATTAAGTTCCCTAAAGTAACATTTGTTTCATGAAAATATTAACCTACACAAGTTCATATTTCCGTAAAAATAATTTTAATGCTCCCAAAAAAATATGAATAATGTGGTCACATTATTCAGTTTAGGGGTACGCTGAAACTAAACCCTTTAGCCAGTCTGTGAAGCGGAGTGTAATTAGCCAAAACCCTGGTAATGAAAGTTTGGATTGACCGACTATCATCGCGGCGCCCAAATGATCTCCGAAAGCTTTTATTTCTTTTTTGACGCCAGCCAATAAAATTGTTGTTGCGGTCTCCACCTTAAAAGCTGCAAATTGGCACATCAGCCTTTTCGCAAAAATGCTTCGGCGGCCTTTTGCGTGGCGGTGGGCGGAGCCTAAAAGCTGCGCGCAATCTGATTGGTCTTTCGCACTCCGGATTCGGCCATTTTAAATTTCCTTCTCTGTCGGACCAAAATCTGGTAATTTTCTCGCAGTCCGACACATTTCATTCGTGCTTTAAAAAGTTTTTTTTTTCTTTTTTTTTAAATGCAGATTGTTTTCTTTGTGCTATGAAAATTAGTGGTCAGACATTTTCATTAATCGGTTTAGGAAAGTTTGAAATCTCATAATCCACGAATCATGTATAGATTATCGACGTTCTTAATATTTTTGAAGGTTTGTATGCCTGCTTAGTGCTTTGTGACGAAAACTGATTTAACACCTATCTTTTCTTTGTATTTTGTTAGCCTCTGATTACCTTGTTTTAAACTTGTTTTTAAATACACCACCCCCTTTCCCTTGATTGTTGTAATAGTTTTAAGTTTTAATGAATTGCAGATAGACTATTTTTCAAAAACGCTTTCCTATAACGGTTTTTCAGCATTGTAAAACCAGTCTTTGCCTACCTGACGGTGAAATATTGGCTTGCGCTTTTCTCCCCCCACTTAAAAAAAAAGTCTTAATTATACTCAGACTAGGCTAGGAAACTTTGTTGTGTAACATTTGACCCACTATTTCAACTATGCTGCCAAGGAAATAGTTGTATCAAGATAATGAATTATGAATTATTTTTGAA
>Ga0058701_10001758_pt1 | contig 15752 bp, 9 predicted proteins | sample AgamicOrMae_FD_97039 | JGI IMG/M metagenome (GOLD analysis project Ga0058701, IMG submission 97039) | Agave microbial communities from Guanajuato, Mexico - Or.Ma.e | ecosystem: Host-associated > Plants > Phyllosphere > Phylloplane/Leaf | place: Guanajuato, Mexico | collected 2012-06-04
CCAAAAAGTTACGTATTTTTAAAGCCGAATTTGAAAATTAAGTAACTGTTTGGAAAATTCACAAGAAAAGTATTTTGAAATTTCATAACCGGGAAGCGAGTAAAAATTCCAATCACCGGATTTGAAATTTCAAAGATTTCGTATTAACAGTGTACATTCCGATCCCTCCAAAGAAAAACGATCAAATGAAAGGGCGTGTTTCAAAAATCGATCAAGTGAAAGGGTGCGTTTCAAAAATCGATTATCTGCAATGTGTAAGGATAGCAGTTGATCGCTTTTTCAAACTAACAAGTTCATATTTGATCGATTTTTCAAGCGTGCATTTTTACTTGATCGATTCTTGATTGGAGGAATCGATTCAAAAACATTGTCCAAAAATCTCTTCTGGGAATTCTCCGGAATGCACTATTCAAAATGTTTCACTGAATCCGCACTTACGCGCGAATTTTCCAACATCCACTTTACTTTATGATTACTTTTTTTTACTGCCTTTTATTAGTAGTATTTATAGAAAGGTTAAATATCACCTCAAGAAATTCGTCATATGCGTGGAATTTATATTTTTTTTTTGAGGCCTTGCTGGAATAGACGATGATTTAAACTTCTCAGGAATATCATTTCAACGACCCGGAAGATTATTTCAAAATTTTGGGTTCTGCTTTGCAACAAAAAATTGATTTAATTTCCCAACTATTACAAATGACCCGACAAAAATTACAGGAAAACTGTATTTAGCCATTACTACCGCGATATATTTTCAACCCTAATAGAAAATTCACCATACGAACCCCCTTCATTTACCGCCTCACGGAGTTAATGAGATAATATATACGTTGGATGAGGTTTGTCGTATGATTTGGTAAAGTTAGATTGGATTAATTCAAGTGATATCAATATGTTCTTCGAAGTGTTTGAGTATGGATAAGTTATGTTAGGCTAGGTTCAGTTAGGGTAAGGCTAAAATAGGCTTCCAAATTCGTGAAGGTTGCGTAGGGTTTTATTAATTTAATTTAAACTTTCAGTTCGGTTAGGACCCATCATCTTTAACACAATAGCATTTGAGAAAAATAATTCTGACTGTTATTCCTCTTTGAAAAAATGATTACTGTAATTTAAAGATATATCGAGATCAAACCAACGGGTACACGAGAGGTTATAGTGAACTTGATAAGCAATCGGGGCGTTGAGGAAGTCCTGATCAGGTTCCGTCTCCGATCTCATCCGCCCGGTGGCCCGCCACCCGCACGGCACGCCGGCCGCGTTGCTCGCGCCCAAACTTTGCAACCTCAAAGACTTTGTGCGCAAAGTTGCGACCTCGACGGCGGCGGCGCCCGGCGCGGCAGCGCGTTCGTCGCAGCCAGGTACCAACTTCCCTCGCCCCGTTCGCAATATATTGCCCAATACTCCATTATTTATTCACATTTGTCGAAACGGTAAGGACCATAATTATTAACCACCCGACGAAAAGTTGTCTTGGGAGGCAATGAGCCACCCTCGATCGAGAGAAAGGGCACCCCCCCCCCCGGGTCACTGTTCGTTCTCCTGAGACTGTTCCCTTTTCCTTATCGACGCCTTCGGGAAGGTCATACCGTTCATTATCACAGAAAAAACTTTTCTCTCTTCGTTTTTTTTGTTTTTTTTTATAAATTCAAGCATTGATTTTCTACCACACAAGCTAGTATTAGCTAATGTGTATAAGGTAACCTAGCAAAGGTTATTTAGGTCAAGTTAGTCTGGCTTAAATTAAGATAATTTAAAAGGTATCGTAAGCTTCATTTGACTTTGTTTAACAAAGTATCAGATATAAAAGGGCTAAATTCAATCAAAAATGCTGAATGGAAAACCCATGAAACGTCAGTAGTTGGACATACAGCGCAGATAGTATACACGAAACAGATGAAGATACGTTAACCCGTAACAGCCCTAAGTATTTGGAGAAATATTTAGCTTTAGAGAAATTCAAACGATTTTTCTCCTTAAAAAACACAATTTTAAGCTTTGGGGAATGCCTGAATGATTAAATTTCATGTTTCCAGAGGGGTGATCTTTTTTTAATTGTATTTTATTGTAATTAATACTAAAAAAATCGTCTAACCTATTTTTTTCTGTTTCCGAACGGCATCGCTGGGCGGTAGTGGGTCAAGCGACGATGGACTCGGCCATGAGTTCATCTTTGGGAATAAATAAAGGCCGTACAATGTCATTTGCGAAGGCATATCCGAGCGACCGCAAATTTGTTTCTTGTGCAAACCCGAGCACCAGGTGTTATCGCTGTGATTTTGCCCTCCAATATTTGCCAATAAAGCAATATAACAAAAATGGCTGACAAGCGGGACTACATTATTTAAGGCCTCTTCTATTGTCCCGGCTTTGCAGGGGGGTGTAAACAAAGCAACGAAATAAAAACAACACGAGTTCGCAAGCCGCAAAAAGCGAAGCATTTTTATTCTTATTGACTAAAAATTGCCTTCATTTAAACGCGCAACTTTTCAGAATTCAAAACTGCCATAAATCCAAGAATTTTCTGCTGTAACAACTATGGGTACGAAACGACTTTGACAACAAGGGCACTTAGCCGGATTGCAGTCTGTTAAGCTCGTTAAGAGCTCTGGTAACCTGCTTACCGGGTTTCGACAAAGTGGCCTTTGCCATTAGCTTAAGTTTTCTCCTGACTTTATGGTAAGACATGTTTGTACCCCCTGGCCTGAAACCAAGTACATGAATCCATTCATAAAATACGGGAAGAAAAAGTAATAATTAAAATATTTACAAAGAGAAGTGATTGACTTATCCAGCGAAGTGTAACTTTGCGATGGTACATCGACGGAAAATAGTGTGAATTTTTTTCCGAAGACAATTTTTCGACGATTGGTGAAATAGGTTTTCAACAGCGCAAATCTTTCTTAAAAATATTATCCTTATAAACCTGAACCGTTCGAAATAAGCTGTGGGGTAATGGTTTTGACCAAATATAATTCATTTTTCTCCGTTGCCCGTGCTGGGAAGAGTGTCCCCAGAGGCGGAGTATTTCGTGAACGGATTCCATCTGAAATAGAATCTAATGTTTTAAGTTAGGTTGGTTTACATTTAAGGTTCTTTTTATATCAAGTTAGATTGTAATACTTCAAGGATTCGGCATAAAGCTTCTGGTACGTCAGAAAGATATTACGATTTAAGTCGGAAAGAGGAAGTCCCGTGTCGGACACGGTTTTCCATTTTCTTGGACTTTGTAATTTGTCTGAAGTAGAGATAAGATTCAATCAGGTTCAAGATACGATTTAGGTCTTGTCAGAAATGTTGGAGCGCCGGGGACAACTTGACGCTCGGAGACAACTTTGTTATGTGTGGCTTTTGAGCAAAAGTTGGGATGGAAGGGAAGGCAAGAAGAGGGATGGAAGGAGGAGGTTTCGATGGCAATTGTTGCTACATTTAGAGCAAAAAAGGCGCGACAGGACAGATAATCGCGTAGATGTCGCAATGAAGAACATGTTGCGCTGTCACAGGGTAAAAGCTTCGCTACCTGAGAAATATGAGCTTCGGCCCGCGGATCTCGCCGGCGGGTCTCGCCTGACGGGTCTCGCTCGGGGGCCCTCGCCTCGCAGCGAGAGACGCGGGTCCCGTCCTCAACCTTATCCCGTCCGACAAAAGTTACGACGAACGTCTTTTTGCGTCGTAAAGTGCTTCGGTCGGCGCGACTTCCAGACAAATCAACACTTTTTCAACAGCATCGCGCTGTAACTCATTTTTGACACAGATATTCTTCTACTGAGTATTACTTGCAAATATGTTTTCCTTAAGTGCTGCGTATGTTGGTCCCAGGTGTGGAGTCTCAAGTGGGTGGTCTCACACAAGGTTGGCCCGCGATGATTCCAAGCGATATGGTCTTTTATAGGACGGTTTAAAGTAGCCCAGGGTGGTTCCAAGTAGGGTGGTTCCAAGTAGGGTGGTTCCGAGTAGGATGGTTCCGAGTAGGATGGTTCCGAGTAGGATGGTTCCAAGTAGGATGGTTCCAAGCAGGATGGTTCCAAGTAGGATGGTTCCAAGAAGGATGGCCCCAGTAGGGTGGCCCCAGTAGGGTGGTTCCAAGTAGGGTGGTCCCAAGTAGGGTGGTCCCAAGTAGAGTAGTTTTAAGTAGGGTGGTTCCAATTAGGCTGGTTCCAAGTTGGGTGGTTCCAAGTTGGGTGGTTCCAAGTTGGGTGGTTCCAAGTAGGGTGGTTCCAAGTAAAGTGGTCCCAACTAGGGTGGTTCCAAGTAAAGTGGTCCCAACTAGGGTGGTTCCAAGTAAAGTGGTCCCAAGTAGGATGGTTCCAAATAGGGTGGTTCCAAGTAGAGTGGTTCCAAGTAGGGTGGTTCCATGTAGGGGGGTTCCAAGTAGGGTGGTTCCAAGTAGGGTGGTTCAAAGTAGGGTGGTCCTAGGTAGAGTGGTCCGAAGTAGGATGGTTCCAAGAAGGGTGGTTACACGTATGGTGGTTCCAAGAAGGGTAGCCCCAGGTAGGGTAGTCCCAAGTGAATAGTTGGCATGTTGGGGTGGTCTCTTGTAAAATTGACCAAGAGAGATCGCTCCATGTGGGTTGGTTCAACAAAAATAAACCTACAGACCAAAGACGATGCAAATACCAAGAAGGACAAACGATAATATTTCTTATTCAAACTGACAAAAAAAAAGTTTACTGCTTGAGCACTTATAACAAAACGTGTTAGTTTCGCCGCTTTTGAAGTAGGGATTGATTGTTAAAGGGTCCTTGAACTAAACAAGTATTGAAATCATCTTCCTTAATGCTTTTAGACTAGGTGCCGATAACATTTACCTGCCACATTGAAATTTCAGGTGTAGCTTGTCAACAAGGAAATACGGCGATAGTTTGTGTCCTTGTCAGGTCGCTTGCAACGAGCATCGCTGAGCAGCGAGAGCGCTTTTGCGTGCGCTAATTCCTGTTTTTGACTAAGTACTTTCACGTAGCTCTAGACCTCCAATTTTCCTGGAAAATTATTTCAGATATTTGTGAGGGTAAGGCTCGCAGCTCGCTCGGGGAGCAAGCCCATGAGTCGTGGTGTCGATACGCCGCGCCGCCCAAGGCACTGAAAACGAGACACTGGGCCGGAAATAATTATTATTACGAAAACCGGGAGCAAGGCGAGTTTCTCCGTCAGAGAACGACTCAAACACGAAGTGCGTTCCTGTTTTGGAATAGAGGTGGGGTTAGGTTCATTTAGGTAATGTGCGTTCAGGTCGAAAGTCGGGTCAGTCAATACGTTGGATGATATGGAGTCGCAGTTAGATACGGGCAGGTGGGCAAGGTTCAGGAAGGTTAGGTTTGTTCAAAATAGAAGAGCTTGGGATCAGAAATGGTAGGCTAAAAAAGATTAGGCTAAAAAAGATTAGGCTTAAAAAAGATTAGGCTAAAAAAAGATTAGGCTAAAAAAAGGTTAGGCTAAAAAAGGTTAGTCTAAAAAGGGTAGGCTAAGAAAGGTTAGGCTAAAAAAAGGGTAGGCTAAGAAAGGTTAGGCTATGGAAGATTAGATTAGACTAACGAAACGAGGCTAAGAAAGGTAAGGCTAAAAAAATATCTAAGGCGAAGAAAGGTTTGGCGACGAAACGTTAGGCTAAATCAAGTTAGGCTGAAAAACGTCAGGCTATGAAACGTTACCCTAAAAAAAAGTTAGGCAGAAAGATTTGGCCACGAAATGTTAGCGTTTAGGCTAAGGAATGTTAGGCTATGAAACGTTAGGATAATAAACGTTAGGATAAGAATCGTTAGGATAAGAAACGTTAGGATAAGAAACGTTAGGATAAGAAACAGGGTTAGAAATGCAAGAAAACGGAAGGCAAGGATAGGAAAATCAAGGAGAAGTAAGCTTGTTGCTATGAGCAAGTTTACATAAATGCAGTGCACAAGGTTATCATTATTTTTATTTGATTGCATGACGTCGGTTCCAAGTTGGTTTAGGTTGTGAGTTTTGGCTTGGTTAGGTTAGGTTACGATATCACTTTGTCAGACAATCAACCTTCGGATTATCACGCTCTCAAAAAAAAAAAGCCACAACAATACATTCTCTATTGCTACATAATACCTGGACATCAGTGGCTTGAATTGATATAACTAATTACATTTCTTTTGTGTCAACTAGCGGCTGTTTTGGTTGGGTTGGCAGCCGTGGAAGTGGCGACCATACTGTGTCAATGGCAACGCGGCAACCGCCAAAATCGATTCCGCCGTTGCGCTTCTGTTGGGCCGAAACGCCACGGCGGTGCGGTGGCGGTTCGACGGCGTGGCCCATACCAATATATTCCCAAAAGAAGGACTTGCGTCTCTCATGTAGACACTATCACAACACACTCACCGCCCGACCCCATTCGACCCCACTGCCACACCCTCCCGTCACCCACCACTTCAGCAATATCCGTTACAAGGGGCTGTTAGTCGGTTCAGGAAAGAACAGGACGTGAAATTTTTAATGATCAAGAATTAGTGAGGCATTTGGGACCGATATTTTCTTGTTACAGCATTTTGAAACTGGTTGAAATTCTCTTTAAGTCAGATTTTTTTTCTAATTAAATCATTTTTATTGATGGGAGATTTAAGCCTAAAGGAAACACCTTCAGTGAATTTTCACTGAATCTCAGAGACTCTCACTGATTCAAATTTAGGATGTAGTCAAACCAAACCTCCTACCAACTATAACCTCGCTAATCACCATGTAATCTATAAACCTGACCTAACCAAGCCTATCCAAAAATACTTACCCAAAGCCAGACAGAATCTGACCTACCCTAACCTGTTAGTAAACCTATCCCTACCTAATTTATCCTAGCCTTGCCACATAGCCTGCGTCACATACGAAAACTCCCAAACTTTCTTCAGCAAGAATAACTCTTTGCTCCGAGGTGCTTATCGATAAATCGTCTATTTGTGAATGCCAATTTGCTTGCCGACATATCAAACTGCACACTGCTACGAGTCGACACCAACGTATTTGCCACAAGTCACTTTCCTGAATGCTGTCTCACCTGCCGTAACTAGCCTCGGTTAACTAGTCAACCTTAACCCGGGTTCAAAAACCCAACCTGACCCCTCTCAAATTTTACCCATTTTAACTTTACATAGTGCTCGTCTCGCATAACATTCCACACATATCAGCGCGTCCGGTTATGTTCCTTCAAACCAGCCTTACTTTTGCTCCCCAAAAAGAAAAACAGAACTCATTTTGATATGCAAATCATTAATGCAAACAAGGATGGTGCAATACAGCGGTTATAGTGTAAAACAAGACTAGGGGATATTTGCATTTTCGAGTTAGTCTCATCCGTGCGAATGGAGTCTCTTTGGATGGAGACTACGCTCCATGTCACGCTATAGCAAAGTGCCGCTCAAGAGGCATATATATTTGTGCGAAGTACAAGCAAGCACTCCGAGGGTGAGGGCTTGCCAAGGGCCTGAGAAGGGCTAGGGCCAGCCGAGGGTCGGGCAGCATTGCCATTCGGGGTCTGAGGGACTGCCACGGAGTAGACACCAGACCCAGACCCCTCTAGATTTCCAGGGAAAGGGTCGCACACCAACACACCCCATTAAGGACTTTTTCGCTCGCAAACAGAGAAAAACTTCGAGTCCTTAGGGACACTCAGACGGAAGGAAAGCATCTGACAAAATACGTCTCTATCACTAATCCCATACCAAATTATATTTTTATCCTGTCTTAACTTGCATTCCTCTTAAATATCTTTGTACTATAGTACATCTCTATCTTAAATATAAATACGTAATGAGTATCTTACGAATATTAATATTTATTCATACATGAGAAGCTGGTGCACTCCTTTGAATGAGCATACTTTTTTGATATGAAAATATTCTAAAGCCCAAAATTTTCTGCAAAAAATATTGGGAATTCTACTTTTTAAGACATAAATATCTCATTTTGCATAAATTGATAGCGTTTCTATTTTTTTTCCAATTTAAATCTCTTAAACTTGCCTTCTTAAACTGCTAAACATGGTTCCTTTAAAAAAATACCCTTCAAATAAGTAAAACACAGAATTTTCGAACGAGATTTCAGCATGAATAGTGGTAGATATCAGCCGAACGTGGAGAACCTAGTCCACGCAAGTTACCTACTCTCAGAATAAATTGTATTTTAATTTCACATTTCCGAGCAATATCGGAGGTTTGCTCTAAAAAGCATGGGCTATTTAGATCGTGCAACAAGAAGACTCTTTCTGAGACAAAAGTCAGGAAAGCACAAGATGCAGACAGCAAGCCCAGCCGCCAGATTTGAATTGGTATCTTGACTATTCGTAAATTTAGCTTATTTATTTAAGCCTTCCTTGTTTTTTGGCTACAATGGATAAAAGATCCGGCACTCAAAATACGATATTTCAGATCCGAATTATCGTGCTTAAATTAGTCTCAAGCGCTTCCGTTGACGCCAATATCGATTTCAAAACTCCGTTTACAGAGTCCATGAGCCGCTTCTCTGAAAATCGAGGACAGCTGAGCATTGCACCCGAGCGAGAGGACAAGCGGGAATCGGGATCGTGTCTGGCGCGCCCTCTGCCGCTACAGGTAAAAACTACACGCCAGCAAATCGCCAAATGAGTATCGCGAAGTTGTAGCGACTGGTGTAAATAAGGGCCGTCTGTACAAAGGACGCTATGTTATTCGCACTCTACGAGCGACGCGTAAGACAAACTGACAAATCTAGAAAAATATATTATTTTCTACAATAACAATGCCGGAATGAAAATTGCAATCAACATGCCTTTTTTAGGCTGCATTTTCTATATAAAACATTTGGTCAGTTCTATTCGCAAGCCTATGCTAATACAAGGGAGACTTGAACGCACGGACACTAACGTAATACAATTTAAATGGAAGGTGACTTGAACGCACGAAAACCTACCAAATACATTTTAAATCGGACAGCGTGTGAATAGTCACTCTTCAGAGCTCTTCTTTATTCCTCGCAAAGTATGTAGTCAGAAAAATATGAAGCAGGTTATAGGCACGAGAACCGACGATACGATACGCACAAGCGTATTCATGCGTAAGATATTAGAGCTTGCATTCCCTTACGGAAAAAATGCTTTGTTACGGCAACAAAATTAGGGACAACAAATAATTTTTTTGTTGATGCAGTCAAAAATTTTGCCGCAGCAACCAAACGTTTTGTTGATAGAACCAAACATTTTGTTGTTGTAACAAAATATTTTTGTTAGCCCTATTTTAACAAATGATTTTGTTGGTATAACAAAACCTTTTTTTCCCGTGCTGCTATAGATTTTAGTCTAAAACAAGCGCGATTATGACAGGCAACTGTCGGTACAGGACACAGTAGAGGCATGCCAAAAATTACGCTTAATAATGGGGAGCCTATTTGATGTGATGATCCAAATTCCTTGCGAGCAACCATGTGTACCATTCTACTTGTTCGATTACCAGTCTTGGTTAGAACTTCGTCTCACGACTACCGATTAATTATCTTCGCTCGATGCTCAAACCACCAACATTCTACGCGGGTTCAAGTATAGTATATACTACTTGCTGCATCAGGAACGCACAGCCAAGTCTGCACTGCCTACCTCTTTGTATACAACCTCACCTTTCAAGATTACATCAGACTGCATTACATTAGATAAGCTTGGTCAGGCTAGTGCCTGGTGCCTCGCTTCGCTCTCGCTCCTGTCAGCCTAGTTATCAAAGAACCGCAGCAAAGATAGTTGATCAACCCTATTTTTGCATTGCCGTACTTGAGAGCGAATATCCGATATGCCTGGTTATGTCTATTGGTTCTGGATTGAACAAAGGGTACAATTTACAAAACCGCCACGGGGAACACTTGTCCAATGACGACCCGTGGGTATAGAAACGCGTATAACTGCGAGAACGAAACTCTCAAGTGTTCTTTGTTGATTATCTCGAAAAAACAGTCTCTTGAGCAGATTTCCTCGTGCTTTCAAAAGGTATACTTCCCCTAAACTTCCGTTTCAAGATATAAAACTTTAGCAATAAACGCATGCAAGCAAAGTTCCCGGAAAAGGAATCTTGTAAATGTTTCCTAGGAAAAAAATCCAATAATAGTCGTAAACACTATATATGAGAGCTCCGATACTGTTTATCCGTGTGGGAGAAGGAAAGTGTTGGAAGTGGTTGTATTGCTGTTAACTTCTTGTAAAAATTTCCTTTTGTTAACGTAAACATTGATTTAAACGAGATAATTATCGGTTCTGGTTTGAATAGGCTCGGTTCAGGGCCGGATAGGATCGGTAATGGTTTGGATCCGATAACAACACAGGTTGGACAAAGATTTTCGGTCGAATATTTAAAATGGGTTGAAGTTACAGGTCGTAGACGAAAACGGGTATTATACACAGGTAGCGTACGGGTCGTATAAGGTACGGGTTAGATAAAGGTCAGATAAAGGTGGAATTCGCGTAAGCCGACCCACTTAAACGGCTCTTTTAAAATATTCAATCCGCCAAAAGTTTCTCGCGTCCAGCTGATCTATTCTAACGTCCCGTCACCCTGGAAGTTCGGTTCGAACTCGACAATAACAGTAAACGGCCCCTGGACAGCGGTCCGCACCGCTCTTACGATCGACTTTCAAAAGAAGTCGATAACTCGAAAACGTTAAATCGACTCTCGTGCCCACAGAATGGACCTTTCTTCCGAGGAGTAAACTTCTCACTGCACCGGTACTCGTCGGCTACGTTTGCACATAACTCTCGCTATGTTTAGGCAACATACTATACGTATTTTAGAGGATCGACAGGAAGGTATTCAGTGTTCTTTAGCGAAAGTGTACCGAAGTTAGTCATTGGTCGTGTGGTGGCTCATACCAAAGGTCGATTTGTTAAGGTAGTAGGAGCGACCTTGGTCGAGTGATCAGAATCGCTTAAAATTTCTGTGGCATCCTTTTCAGGACACGCCGAATCCATTTTTCACAGGAAAACCCACTGTCACCGAACTCAATTTTGAAATAATCAGGATTAAATTATACATTGTTCTATGGGAAAACGCATATTCGTGCTTTTGTTTATGTGTTTTTTTTTAGGTTTACGATATGTTTGAGTGATCAGAATTTCCTTAAAAACAAAAACTAAGCTCTTTTTAAGAAGGAAAACAAATAGAAAAAATAAAATATAGGTGACCAAATAACGACAATAACTAGCTTCAAAAAGCTTGTTTTAGCCATATTTTCGGAAAAATTGCGTTTTGCGAGTTTTTGGAGATCGAGAACTCGTCCGCAAGCAAGACAGGGTGTATTTCAATGATAGTACAGACCCTTTGTAACACACACAAAAAAAACTCGAGGGTTTTGAAGCAACTTTTTTTTACCCGTCCCGCGGATCGGGTCGGACGCGAGTCTACTATCTTAATGGGTAAGTTCAACAAAAACTAGTTATAAATATTACAATGTTAAAACCATGAGAAAGAGATTCAAGGTAAATAGTGCATTTCCCATTTCGTATCAAAACAGTCTTTCCGGGATTCATCGTTTTGACACAGTGTAACACAGCACTGGATGGAAAAGGTCTCAGCCGCGCGTATCGACGATTCCATAACACGTTGCAATGCCCTTGGTGAGCCCCTCGCATCTCGATAGTTCACCACCCTTTGTCAGTACAACCTGGCAAACTACGGGATCGAAAGCCATGTCAATAAATTTTTGTTCCGATATGCTTTCTATTTACAAAGTCGTAGCGAATAGAACATCGGTTCATGAACCACCGCGATTTCCTTTTTTACGCATAAAACTTTGGACTTGCCGGCCGTTAGTTTCTTTTCCTCCGGGAAAAGTTTTTCACACATGTAAGAAAATCACCGCAAGAGACGCTCTCCAAAATCAGAGAGTAGCAAACTTCAGTATGACGAGCTGGACAGGGGAAAGGGACACAAGCTTTTAAATCATAGGTTTCTTCTCAACTCTTTTTTTACGAAGTGAGTATTTACACGCTTGACCATTTAAAATGTATTAGGTTGGTTTCCGTGCGTTCATGTCTCCCTGGTATTAACATAGGCGTGCGAATAGAACTGACCATTTATTTAAAAAGTATAGCGTTTCCTATCTCATCTGTTATAGGAGTCATCGACACGCCCAGCGGATCGACAAATTACCTCGGTATCATCGCCATGTAAGCCTGATACTGCTTACTTAATAGGCGGGGGCCGTGAAGATCAGTAAGCGGGATCAGGCTTAGGGACAGTCGACCTCAGTGAAGCAAAGGAACAAACGTGATATCTATCTAACGCGAGTCGTAAATTCTCATGTAGTGAAAGATATGACCAGGGAAGAAAACAATACCTTTAAATCGTGCTGGGTACAACTCCAGATAAACAAGGCGTATTCCTACAACTCAAGCAGAGACAGCTGTTTACCAAACGGCAGTTCTGCTCAAAACTGGTGTTATTTTGATCAGAGCCGCTTTTAAACGAAATAGACGGCTCGTGCTAAGCGCCAAGGTTTTACTTGACAATGCCGGCTAAACCATTTTAATCTCATAGAGGCTGTTGTATGGACCAAGATGATTATAACTTGATTCCTTTGTGATCAAAGGTAGGCCGCCGGTGCGGCAGTTCTTAGCCCATTATTCCATACACACGCGAAATCACAGAGAGGCGTTTGTCCCCGACCTGTCATTACCAGAGCGAATAAAAAGGGGACTTTTCGTCCAATTAGCGGAACGCAGAGAGGCAAAACTCTCGGAGACAAACTTGCGGACCGGATAACAAGTCCGTTACCTCATCACACTAATTTTACAATTGGATTTCGCGAGATGAATTCGCGAAAACGTGACGGGCGACATTGAGCGAGGTTAGGGACGCCCACAGTCACGTTACAGTTACGCCAAGGACGACAAAGTCGCTATGCGCATTTTTGCAAAGATAATGATTACCTCAAAAGCTAAACGTCGCTTCACAACTATAAAAACAAAGATAAAGTGCATTGATTTATCTCGACAAGGGCTTTCAATACACCTGAATAAAGATAAACGTTTCGCAAAAATGATGCAAACAAAACGCGATCGACCATAAATGCTTGAAAAAAAGTGGAAAAAAGCGGACATGAGTGTTTGTTCGTTGGCGGAGTACTCCGCAACTAATACTGGCGGACCACAACAAACATACTTTCACCCATTTCTCCGTGCACAACGAATTTCATTATTCTAGCAGAATTTTCCTATTCTTTAAAAGTTTAACTACTTTCTCTTTATATACAATTTCATTTCCAGTAAATAAACATCTTTTAAAAGTTGTTCAAATTTTGGATCAAAAGTTGATGAAAGTAAACATGCTGTCGTATCGCGCTTGAAAATCCCTTTGAACTGCCGCAGAAAATCCCACTTTACTCGGCCCGACCAAAACACAAAGTCCCGCAATTCTAAGTTACGATCCCTTCCGATTGTGAACGAAAAAAATCAACACCTTCCGGTTGCGTAATCTATCATGATTATGCTGTAGGGTTCGTTTTTAGTTCTCAAATGACATCCGGAATTTATTTTCGAAAGGTCAACAAAAACAGAGGCACGTGAAGGGAAAACGACGCAGCTAAATATGTTGAACTTACCCAATAGAAAGAATCTAGTCCAAATAGCGTTGGTTTAATCCGAGATAGGAGCTAGCACTGAAAACACTGTTAACACTAAGCACTCCACAGCACCAAACACTAGCACTATATCCACTGGGGAAATCACTTGTAGACGCCGCTTGTATGGAGGTACGAAACTCTTTAGAGAACCGAAACTAGCGTGCGTCACTGATGGACTGATTGTTGCGCCGGGATCCTGACTTCCCGCTTCGTCGCGGCCCGCGTTGCGCCGCCCGCCCGCCGCGTTGCGTCCAGCTCGGCGCCTCGCCTGCGACCCGCCAAAACCGCGCGAACCCAGCTGCTCACTGGGCGACGGTGCGCTTGCGACTGGAGCGTCGTGGCGCGGGAACGGCGCGCCGGCCGCCCGAGCAGCGCGCGAGGGGAAGGGAGGGGAGAAGCTACGGCAAGAGATAGGGGTGGGGGACGCGCGCAACCCTACGGCACGGTAGCTAGTACCAGTCATCATGTCACCGAGCAACCCCTTCTTGCCAAACTTGGCTCAATCTGACATCGTTCAACTTTGACAAGAGACGCACGTTCCGACACACTCCATCCGGAAAAATCTCTTGCCGCGTTCGTCGAGTTGAGTCAAGATTTCACGTCTTGCAGGCTACATTCCTGCACGCCACATTCTCCTCTTTACTGTTCATCTACGCCGGGGAGACGCTCCTTTATTAACATGATTGCCACTCTTTCTCTTTCACTCTCAGCGGACACATGCTAACTCCAACTCTTTCTATCTCGGGAACACCGACACGCTGGCTAGACCAGAGCTGGCATAGGCTCATAAGTTACAAGGTTAAGTGAAATGTGGTTAACATGGAAAGGGTTGAACTAGCTTAAGTTGACGCGTGCTGGTCACTATAGGTTTGGTCAAGCGGAGACCGGTCAAAAGAGTTAAGGTTAAGTCAATAGTTCAAATGGATGAGAATTGCCCATGAAATAAAACCAAGGCTTTCTCACGGGATTAAAATATATTTAAACTTATCCATAGTTTCTTTGGTAGTCTGTCCAAGATTTTTCCTGTAATATCAGCGGAAAACATCAACTCGAAGATTATAGTAAATCAAAGCTACAGGCTTTACATCCCTACAAGGCGTATTTTTCACCCGCCGAAGATTCTGAAACCTCTCTTTATTGAGGGGTAAAAGCTGCAACGCTAGAAATACCTATGTGAAAAGTATCCTGAAAACGGGGTTTATGAGCGCCAATATATCTACGAGTGAATACAAGTTTACATTCGTTTTCCGTTGCAGGAGATAAACTTATAAAGTGTTCTTTGCGAACAATGTTGCCTTGGGTGTTTTGTTGATCAGGGAAGCTTTCCAACTTCACTATAATCAAAAAAGAAATTGATTCACAATCGGGGGGTTGTAAAGCACTTAAGATGTCAACAACGTTGTAACTTACAACGAGAGTGTATCGACTCATAAATGTGGTGCTCGATTTCTTATTGGGCGAGAGAGAAGGAAAATAAGCGGAAAAGGGACAGTTGAGTAAATAGTGCTTAGAACAGAGTCCTTTGCTCCTAATCCTTGCTGAACCTTCCCTCTTGTCACACACTGGTGTCATGGCGAGGGGGAAACACTTCGCAGCATTTGTCTTCCGGCAACGATTTTTGATCAGAGAGCGGATTTGGTAGCGGAAAACAAGCGTTTCTACGAGAAAACACACAGCATGTTTCCTAGAAGTTGCTTTTTTGCTCGGAAATGAGACTGGACCACATGCCCAGCGCACCCGAACTATGCCGAAGCAGTGTATAGTCCCTTCAGCCTAACATGGTGCATGCCCATCGCACTCAGCCCGTGCTAGCATTCACACCGGTCCACGAGAGTCGTCTCTATTACTCTAAAATTTCAAATGATGCTCGGAAAAAAAAACTCATAACTCTTTTTTACTGCAAAATCAAGCACAAAAGAGCGTGCGGTCGATGAAAATACCCGAAGCGCAAAGTTAAGCTGGAACGACTAGTGCCTCGGTCCCGCTCGTAATGAGAGACTCGTCCCTGAACCGAAGCCGCATGCAAAGCCTTCCCGAACTTTGCCGACGCAACCTCGTTGGTCGCCCAAGCCGAGTCTGCGTGCGAAGCGTTCCCGAACTTTGCCGAAGCAGCCTCGTTGGTCGCCCAAGCCGAGTCTGCGTGCGAAGCGTTCCCGAACTTTGCCGAA
>Ga0058701_10001759_pt1 | contig 15751 bp, 9 predicted proteins | sample AgamicOrMae_FD_97039 | JGI IMG/M metagenome (GOLD analysis project Ga0058701, IMG submission 97039) | Agave microbial communities from Guanajuato, Mexico - Or.Ma.e | ecosystem: Host-associated > Plants > Phyllosphere > Phylloplane/Leaf | place: Guanajuato, Mexico | collected 2012-06-04
AGTACATTCTGTGCTCTCTTACCTTAGTTCTCGCTTAATCTGGTCGTAGTCCTGCTGATGGTGCAGAGTCTGTTTGAGGTGCTCCGTACGACGCATCTCGGCTGCCCGCTGCTCCTCCAGTTTGGCGATCTGCTTCGCCGAGGACTCCTGCAGCTGGCAGAGGGACGCCCGCAGGCGCTGCACGTCCTCCAGCAGCTGCGCAATCTATCAACAAGAACAACATTCTTAGCACTTCCCCCTTAATCTGCATGGTCAAGCATAACGCACCAGTGTAAAGTGACTACTTCAGAAAGCTTGTTTTTCACACATATCCCCCCCTCGTTTTAGTGTGGAAAACTGTTTACTGAAGACCCGTACACAGTCACGCGGACGCTCCGTGCGGAGCTCTCCGCGCGCAAATTCCGCTCCGCGAAATTTCGACAAAACCACTTTTTAGTCACGCGGTGCATCGCGCGGCACAACTCCGCGAGAGTTGAAAAGGGGAAGAGAAGGGGAACGCTCCGCGTGCTGCAACCGCAGGACTGTGCATGCAGCAACCTGTCTCTGCGGAAACAAGTGGCACGGAGACTCCGCGGCGCGTAGATCTCAAGGGCCACGCGGAGGACTTCTACGCGCGCGGAGCGTCCGCGTGACTGTGAATGCGACAGATACGGCACTGCCTCCACGCGCGGAGCGCTCCGGACAAAGCGTCCGCGGGACTACGTAACGTGCCAAGATTCGTTTTTCAGAAAAGTTGAGAGACGGTCTTTACTAGCTACTATTTCATGCTCGATCTTTACTTTGAAAACGGAACGGTATTTTTCGCTGTGCGATACGTCAAAATGATAGTGCATTAATTATGGAGTGGCTGTCATGGCCATTTTGCGAAATTCGACCCGCTAATACGTTAGAATTCAAATGTCCGTTCGTATGGTACAGCGTAACCTGTTGACTCCACCAGTGGCCCGGAATCGTGTATTTGGTTCGGGAAAATTCCAAACTCAAAATTCTACATATAATTAAGAAGCTGCATCAGCTTGCTATTTTTAAAATGTACATCCATTATCTAAGCGAGCTTCTTAGAGGAGCATATCACGGACAAAGCTTATTAATATGTGAGCACACGCCCGAATGGCAACTGGTCAGTGTAACAGCAGCACGACCGGCTCGCACTTCCGGTAATTATGGAGAATTTCTGGTGGCTAGTCTACTGGCGGGAAGGTAATATGCCTACCCGGACCGCCGGAGTCAACTTCATGTTCTACTGATAATGTTCAACTTTCATGACAAGCAGCTAACTCATGCGTGGAATCCTTTTATGTTGATGGACCACAAATTTGCGGCCCAAGGAGTTAAATTATTGATGTGCTAAGTACTGTACATAAAAGAGTCCTCACGTGGCTGTTCGACAAGATATCAAAGGGGCGATCATATTCATCCTTTGATTATCCCGCTTTCACCTCCAAGGATCCCCTCGTGGGGTGCACAGTACAGCACACACGAGGTCAGCACGATCAAAACCATTTATTGATTACTGATTGAACGTTTTGTATTGTCATCTATCAAAGGGGAGTGCTCCATACTGCGATAATGTGTAAACATAGAGCGACGAAGGGGTTCCCTCGCATCGCAAACTCAATGTTATTTTAAGCCATCTCTATCACAATGACCGCGACGTGGCTACCGACCGAGTTACCTACATCCTCAAACCGAACTCTATACGTTTCAATTTATACATCTGGTCTTCTATCCTGGTTCAACCTTTACTTTCATAAATTCAATTCACAACAGAATCTCGTAGTAAAATAAGGTGCCTTTTTAATCGTGTATGGTGGGTAACCTTGCATCTTTCTTCCTTGCATAGACGAAAACAAATTATTCTGAGACGGTAACAAAATATTATGAAAATGATTATCTAAAAATAATTTAAATATCGGTATAATTTTTTGCATGTTACATATATGTAATGCTTAGCATCCAATTTAATTATAAATTACCAAGAACTCTGAATGGCATAGGCATGCAAATATTTTTCGATTCCTGAGAAACCTTTTCATATCAAAGCTTAATTTATCGAATTCGAGATAAATCTGACTTTTTCTTCCAATCCTTTCGCGGGAAGCTTTTTAAGCGAATCCTTAAAAAATCGAAGACTGTCGAAGGAGAAATCGCATAGCCTTGAGATTTGGCATATTGAGGTTTCCCCGTAATTCGAAAAGAGTATTTAAGAATTGTTTTCCAGAAGACTAGTGAAATCAGTGAAATCTAAAATGCCATGCCGTTCCGGAGGCTATTATTACAACCATAAAATTAGTAGAAGAGAGGACGCATTCCGCTCATCCAGCTAATTAAAAAAAAGAAAAGAATATGTACGTATATTGTCAGATACGGTAACAGCCATAAACACACCTAAACACATATTTAATCGAAGATTTGTCAAGAGGGCCGTGCTGTGTGGTCGTACGCACTCACTATCTCCAGGCTGCGCGCCATCACTTATAAAAAAAAGGAGAGAGGGAGGGGATACTTTTAAAGACAATTTGCTTGATTTTGAGAAAAATTATCTTTGAGTTTAGATTAATTGCAACAGATGATCAAAAGATTACGTTTTTTGCCCCCTTAAAGCCGATCAGAAAACGTGGGGTATCCCTGACCCAAACATGACCTTCGTGTTACAAGGAATAGGTATGACCACGGAGGGTTTAAAACAAGAGGTACGTCAAATGCAACGAAAATATAAACGTTGTAAAAACTTTGCTCTTAACGAGGCATTAGTTGAGCCATGTTAAGACCGTGGCAATGTTTGGGGGATTGCAGTTGCTATATACGCAGTCCAGAAACTGTTCCTCTTGATGGCATTCAGACGGCAGTAGCGTATGTACAGTACGCTACGTAATATTTTTCTATGGTTCCGAGACAGGGAAAAGTTTTTGTATAATGTGGTGAATGCGGCGAAGATTTGGGAGGCAGGGAGCTCGGTGCGGGCGGCGCGGAGGTCGTTAAAGGGTTGAGTCCGTATAAAATCGTCCTGAAATTCCGGGGGCGGCCACGATGCAAATGAACAAATTTGACCTGCGGTAGTTGGTAAGATGCTGCCTAATGACCGTTTTATGCAAAAGACGGGTTATATAGAACGTAACACTTTAATTCTTGAGCCGGCCAGCGCGTCGTGGCGTGGCGCGCACATGCTCGGCGTCGCTTCCACCCCATCCTTTCTTTCCTACACGTAGCTCCGGCCTATAGTGCGTATTCCTCAATCAATCATGAGTAGTTGTTCCCATCTGCTTTGCATCCATGGATGAATCCAATGCGCACGTCACATTCCTCATAATGGTAGCCTCTGCTCCCAATCAGCCACCCAGCCAAACCATCCCCCGTGCACCAAAACCACCTCTTGCTCAGGGATCCTTAGACCTACGGCCAAAGTCAGTGCCGCTTTGTCTTGTGCCGCAGCATCTTGTGCCGCTCGTAACCCACCCAAAACTTGCCCTCTATCCCACAAAGTATCCATTGATTTCGACGATTTCCCGGATAACGTTTTCGCGATATAAACAATGTTGGGACAAATCTACTGTATATAATTTTGTCCTTTTTTTATCTTTTTTTAGTCAAACTTCTTCTTGCGCTATCTTTTATGTTAATATACACACACAAACACACCCTCACACACACACATATATATATATATATATATATATATATATATATATTTGTGTGTGTGTGTGTGTAAAAAGATCACGATCTTGTTTCTGGTTGCTACCTTTTTAGAAAAGATAAAAAGAATGTGCAAAACCGAGCGGATTTCGAACACCTGATCTAATCCAATGCCGGACATAAGGACATTCCGTCTTACAAGCTGTATTTTATGTTTCAAAATTTATTATTATTAGCATGGGATAACTTCTTTCATCTAACTTTTTTTTCGACACTGGCGTCGTCAGTTTTCTTTATGAAAGCGTTTACTAGAGGAAAAGCAAATGTTGGAATAGTTCAGACTCGTGATTCCTAATTTTACAAACCGTTACAATTCCTCAAAAAATAACGGAAAACCAATTGATGTGTAGGATCGCCATGACGAGAAAAGCAAATTGTTTCATGTTAAGCCCTTGCGTTCGGATCCTTTGCGGTAGTACGATTTTAACGTACGGGTATAAGAGACAATATGTACGCTAAGAAATTTTCAGTTCTTGTGTAGCAATATAGATGCGCGAATAAAATTGCCTTATGTTCTTTACCTCGACTTTTTGATTTATCTTACAAGTATATATCTTTTATACTATATACTGCCTATATTACCCCCTATGTATGACTTTCATCTACATAAAAAGCTACTCGAATGTCTTTTTAATAAAAAAATAAAAAAGCCATGCGGCCGACACTGTATGTGAAGCTTGAAGTCTTCCACCATCAGAAAAAAATAAAGAGGGAGCAATAACATACTGTAGATAAGCGACAGTAAGATGAGCTAAATGCGGCAGTATGGTTTCCTACTCCTCGCAGTATCTTTCCGAAGAAAAGTGGTAACCGCATGAAACGCTTCATTATCCTTTCCTAATCTAAGGAGAACTTACTCTTATCGTACCAAATTACTCTTCAGTGCTGGCCCGACAATGGAGAACCTCAGCTTACGTAGATGTGGCGAATGAAAAGGGCATTTCTGTGGGGCGGCCGTGACAAATAGTAGGAAAATGGCCTTCAGCCATATGCAGAAATGGAAAATGCAGACCCAAACTGGTTTCCTTTATCAAATGCGAAAATTCGAGCGCCCTCCAGAGGGATAGAGAAGGCCATAATAAAAGCGTGATAAGTACAGCGGAGAGGAGCAACGCTTTGACTTGAGTACACCCACCATTCGAATAAAACGACGCACGACGCACATGACAGAGACAAAAGAGAGAAGGGGTTGTTGCATACGCACTTCGGGGAATGGACACAAAAAAAAGGTTAATCAATATTTCATAAATTTCCATTAAAATTTAATAGGTGTGGAATGGCTGGTAGACTCTGTAGGGATCTAGAAAAAACAAAAAACAAAACGCTGAGGGGAGGCATAAAATTCTTATCTAAAAGTCTCGGTCGGCCTGCCCATGATTCTACCGAGAAGTTACTCAGCCCATTTTGTGTTCATGGCTGAAGGCTAGCTGAAGGCTGACTGAGGGCCGGCAGTTCGCGTCGTCTCGCCAAGTGGATTTGCCAATTATTGTAATTGTTTTCTCAACACACAGGGACACATACCGAGAGGGGTTGATTTGGGCCTGTACAGTACTATAGCTCGTACCTGACCTCAAACTGTGCCCCGCCTGCACCATCACATCCGCTCAATCCATCCCTTGCGAAATGACCATTTACTCTAGCTTTCTAACATAACAGCCTGGAGGGCAAATAAGCCGCTCTCGCCCGACCAAAACCGTCCAGCGTTTGCCCTGTCCCGCCGCCCGCTGCCGTGCCCAATTGAACTCAACGGCTCGTCTCAACTCGCGTGGACTCTTCTCTTACGACAATGAAACGAGATCTGCTGTGCTCCGCGTAAAATGTTGTAGCGGACTAAAATGAAATCCTAGCTGGTCGAACTACAAGTTACCCCCCTCCACCAATCCGCAGTGCTACCCTCCAGGGAACTTTCATTGCCAACCCATTAGCCCAGAGAACTTATTTAAACCTGTGACCGGAAACAAAAAAGCATGAGGCTCAAGATTCACATTTAAGTGACCAAAAAAGGTACGTACCATTTCTAAAATATTTATTAACACATTTGCTTTACTTGCAATAGTTCAAAGGATAAAAGTAACCCAAATGAAAGAACCACCATATTCCGTTCCGAAAATAAAACCTATATATCGACTTGAACGTTGTGATCGGTTTTTCATGTGGGATCCCTTCGGCTTCCGAAAAAAAGAGAGAAAAAAATGGGGGGTTGGGTCGAGCGGCTGGAGCTCTACTCCACTTCGACTAATTGCTGGGATGGCTTCCTCAAAGACGCGTTCAGCCAGAAGCAAATAAGCGCGACAAGGCGCCGAGCCTCAGGCCTGGAGCCCCAACAGACTAGTCTGGAGTACGGCGGCGCGGCGTTGAGGGCGTGTCAGACTAGTCTGGATTCTCGTGCGCGCTTCGCGCCAACGAACGGAGACTTTAGCAGCACATGCAAATTGGTGGATGAATTCCGTCTCGGTTATCATTAACCAAACAAGGGGCCTGGACGTGATTCTATATTGGTCTATATATGGTATCCTTGAAAGCCCCTGAGCGGTTCCTTTGCTGATGGACGGAACGGAACAGGACGGAGCGTTTGTCGACATGTGGGAACATCCTCAGCTTTTCCTGGTCAAAGTTGTTGATTTTGGGCAAATGAGGAGCGGATCGCGTACTTAAGAGGCTCCGCTCCACTCAGACCACCGAGTCGAGCCGTGCCGTCGTGACGCCGTACTCTGAATTTTTAAGATTGCATTTTCAACCTTCTGGTTCAAGCCCTACGACGTTAAGCCGAGCGGAGCGAGGCACAAGCCACGTAACGTAACCTAACTTAACCTAGGGTTACCTAATTAAACGGTCGCCAAGCCTGGTGCCGCTTACTTCTCGGCGGCCGATTTAGGGCCGCCGAGACGTAAGCGGCATCAGGCTTGGCGACAAGCCGAGCGGAGCAACAGCGAAGCGAGGCACAAGTGACTAGCTAATCTTGGTAAACGACAAGAGGCTTGGTTAGGTTAGGTAAACCTAGGTGGGATGCCTCTTGCCTCTCTCCGCTGTCGTTCCGCTCGATTTGACGACGAAAGGTTGAACCAAAAAGGTTAAAATTGCTAACTTAAAAAATTAGAGTGCGCGCCGGCCGTATATCCCATATCATCTCATGCTGCACGATTTCGGCCCGCGGGACTTGAAATCAAGGTATGTATCTCCCAAATATAATTTCCCCTAACCTAATTATTAACGCTACCGGACGAGACGAACCGCGATAGCTCGATATGCCGTGGGTGGTTTCTAGATGTGGTCCTCGCGGACGTTTCAGGAGAGGATACCAAATAGATTCACGTCCCGAATGATGAATTTATTGTCGACACGGCTATTTCTTCATTCGATGAATATTGGGCACGCGCCAAACAAGCGATCCTCTGAGCTCTTGAGCGGCGGGTAAGTATATCGCGCGGCGGCTTCGCGGCGGTTCCGCGGCAGCTTCGCGGCGGTTCCACGGAAGCTTCGAAGTGGCGGTGGCCCGAGCGCGAGGTTTGAAACCTAAAAAATAGAAGGTTTTGCCAGGAGGTCCTGCTGGTACGTTCTGTAAAAAACAGACCGATCGACTCAGATTCGTTTCAGGCCTCACATCGACACGGCGAGTGCTGAATCTCACTAAAATTAGGAGCATTTTATTTTCGAATATTTTCGTTCGCCGTCACGGTTGCGTTTAGCCTATTTTCTCTTCAGTGGGAGCATTTCGGTGGTAATTAGGCTAAGACTTTGCGGCGCTTCGCTGAGTTTCGCGGCGCTGTGCTAAGCGGAGTCACTCTAGAGTCACGTTTCATTGTAGCTGCGAGGCAATTATCTGATATTTACCACAATGAAAGAAATCACGAAAAAATCTTGAAAAACGACGGACCATCAGTGGAAGAATTTCCAGTCGTTATTAGCGCATATTTCAATGCTGTTCCTGCGTTTGATTACGAGACAGCGAAAGTTTTGTCAACAAAAAGAGCAGCTCATTTAAACAAGTACTATGTGATTCTAGAGCCCCTGACCATTATTACGTATGCAACGGCCGAGACACAAGTGTATGGTGCATTGCCTACCCATCACCGCCTCCGATTTGTTCTTTCGGATTTCATTAAGTTAAGATTGAAAATGGGGTATCGATTTATTTTTTAATGGGGCAGTTTAAGTAAAAAAAAAACATATTGAGTGATCTGAAAGGGACATATGCAATAAAGCTAGCCTATCCTCCAAATTAGTCAAATTAAGTACACAATTTTCACTTTTTTTAAAAATCTAATAGCTTCCTAAGACCCTTTGTTGTTTTGATGGGAACGAGCATGTTGTAGCGAAAAGCCCCGAATCTATATAAAGGCGAACACACTATACCCAAACGGTTTCGTCCGCTGACTATTACAACGACGCAAACCATAAAAGTTTATTACTGGAGCGAACTGCTTTCTGTCCGTCTGTTAGCAACAATCACTCCTTTCCTTTCTCTTCTCCGCCCGCGCTGCGTCCTCCCCCAATCCCGTAACGCCATCTCCGCATGATTAACATGATACGTGCGTATCGACAAGGAGTCCCTCTCGCCCCAGCCCGCAACGCCGCTCCACGCCACGCCACAGCGCTCGTTTGCATAGACGAAAACTTACCCGACCCTTATGAGGGTGCGATTTTTAAAACTGTATCGCACCGCGTCATGTATTTATTTCCCCATAAGATATATTTCACGTAGGTCATTGTATTAGAGGGCCACGAAGGGTTGGGGGTGGGAGATTGAGGTGGGGGTCGTGTAGGACCACCCGCCCGCCCGCCCACTCATTTCGCGATCTCACCCTTTTTACGGAGCAACCCCTTGGGCGTTCTATTCCCTTTCTTCGTCATAGTCTGTCTTACCCTCTGATTATCTGCATTGTTTTCGAAAGATTCTCGACTATCGGAATTTCTTGTCTGCTTTGCATGTGCCAGGCTAATTTCGTTGCTTGTATTTGGATTAGGACGGTCTTGCAGTAGCAAACGTGAGGCGAGTAGATATTCTTGATCTTGTCTCGACCTGTCAAAAGTGCCATCCGTTTTTTTCCTAGAGTCAAAATGACAATCGAAAACTTGTAAAGAGAACTGTAGACGCAGGCTAATCGTTTCTGTCGTTCACACTTTGCGACCAGAAAAAAGATGTAAATTCGATGGACGTGATCGGAAAGGCGGTAACTTGTGGGCACAGCACAGGTAGACTAAGGCGGCGTATCGGAAGGCCAGGTGACTATTGGAGGATGGAGGTCGGCCTGGGAGGAGCAAACACACAAGAAAAGAAAAATCTCTGATGGACGTTCAGAACCCGCCTTCGCTTCGCCTCACCTTTCCCACTACCTATCTCTCTTTCCCCCCCACTTGATCTCCCAAGACGTGCTCGGCTCCCCGCATCTTAGTCTCGGGATGGAGCAGGAGGGGAAGGGGAGCAGAGGGGGGACGTCGTGGTTAGTAGCGACAGCTGGTGGCGGCACTCGAAAACTCTTCATTTCTTCAGGTGGCCGACCGGATCACACCAGACTGAATGGGCCTGGTTCAGCAGGGTCGCCGGCCAGCAAAACAAATTCACATTTTCAAAGTTTTTGTCTCCCCAACTGATGGAAAGTGCTTGACAAAGGCCTACACAAACCCATTATGAACGAGAGGAAAAACACAACTCTTCAACATTGTTAAATTAGTTCCTTTATAATTCATGTAGATATGCGTCTCCGTCTTTGTGAAAAAAGTAATGTGATAAGATATCTCTCTAAGAGCTTGAATATTTGATCTGAACTATTTCTAGTACCATTACAAAAATACCATCGAATATATTATGGGGTGCCTGAATAAAGTTTAAGGATACACGGCATTAGATTTAACTGGATTAACCAAAGGAGAAAATTTTTAAGTAGAAACTAACATTATTTAGCGCACATTGAATCAAGATTAGGATAAAAATTGGGAACGAAAAGTAGTTACATACGCTTTATCAGGTATTAAAACCAAACTCAATATTAATCAAACTGTTATATTTCCCAAGCAAAAAGGCCTTATTGGCCTGATCAGATCATGATCAGGCACTGATCAGACACTGATCAAATGTCCGAGAAATCGATCAGAGACTGATTAGGTTATTGGACATCTGATCAGTGCCTGATCAGACATTTTCGCACGGTAAGAGCAGGCTATAGCATAGGAACTCTACTTTGCGACAAGAGTTCCCCTTAAATTGCAACAAATTGTGAACTAACGTTTAAGATTCAGATCTACAACAGGTGAAATAAGAAACGTATTATAATGCTCCTTAACCTAAAGACGCTGACATTCTATTAATGAAGCGACTCTGTTTCCGAATCAATTTAACGCTCCATCAGGTAATCGGATCATTTCACCAATGATTGCATTTGAGAGTAAAGTCTTGCATGGATTGTAGCCGCATTATTTAATTATTCTGCAATGATATTTCTGTGAGGATTAAGCTACATTGCGCAGGCAGCGTTGTTGGAAGCAGAGGTGGTTGCGCCGCGCACGTCTGTCACATTGATTGCCACGCAGGAATTCGGTCAGTTCCGATACTGGAAGTGCTTCTAGGCTATTTTTAGCAAAACAGGAGCTAATATTGGGTTTGAACCCCGCTTCGAAATTTGCTGTCTCCACGCAACGTAGGGGACCTATCCTACGGACGTGTCGTTCATATCTTCTTCAACATATATATGCATTCATTGACGTTGATCGATTTTTCAAACGTGCCCTTTCACTTGATCGTTTTTTGAAACACGATTTACTTTTATAAGAAACTTTAGTAACTAAAAGAGTATTTTTTAGAAAAGTGTGCGGGTAGTAATGCAGTGACACAAATTTCGTCTTCAAAAGCATTTAATGTAGTAGATTCGACCTTGGTCGAGTCATCAAATTTCTGAGGCATGCTGTTCAGAACACGCCGGATCCATTTTCAACAAGAAAACCCTCTGACTCCAAATTCGATTTGGAAAAAAACAGGATTGAATATCACATTTTTCTTATGGAAAAAACGCAAATACGTGCTTTTGTTCATGTGATTTTTCAGGTTCACGCTAACTTCGAGTGATGACAATTTTCTTCAAAACCTAAGCTCTTTTCAAGATGGAAAACAAATAGAAAAAACAACAAAAGAAACTGTACTTAACGGTAGGCTTTAAAAATAAAGACATGGCTCGAAAACTAATTATTTCTTAGTCATAAATATGCACTGATTCCCAAAGTAATATTAACATCGACCACATACTTCAGGAGAAACTAAAGTCTGATACATACATAAGAAGCCCGACCACTGTCCTGTCTACAGGCCTGCCCTTCGGATTCTTGACAGCCGGTGTTGTATTTGCAATCGTAAGTTTGGTGAGGACATATGACCTAAGTTGTTTTTAAGACTCCAGTTTTGTTTCTAGTCTTTATGAAAATCGTACAGGTATTTTATTGTGTAATAATTAAAAAGATAACTCCTCAAACAAATTTTACTTTTACCGCGTGACGCCACGTTGCCTTGACACCTACTCCCCCCACGTCACATGACGTCATACTTGACCGACCCCTCCCCCCCTTGGAGCGTGACGTTTTTTATAGACGGCCCCGGAGAGGTTTTGCCAGGGCACCTACCCATCACCTACTATAGCCACATAGATAAACAATCGAAGTTTTCGTCAAAATCCGAGCGATCGAAAAAAAATAAGTAAATAAAAATAAATAGCCTTGTAAACCCTTGTTCTTTTTGTTCGTAGTAGAAAATACAGCAATTAAAAATTATCCAAACTGAGGTTAATGTTCACCACCAGGAAAATGTTTTTGCTTCAAGAAGAGCCGTCCACAAGGAATTATTTTTGAAAATTGGCCAACGAAAACACGCGTGTTCAGAAAGGCTATGCGACATGGGGAGCGTGGAAGTGGCGCCTGCGCTACGCGGTCGCCGTACCGTCAACAATGAGAGCAAGAGAGAGCGCCACGAGCACGCCTTCCGCGAATCAGCTCCAAGTCTAACGGATAAGGAACAAGTTTGTCTGTCTCTGTCTTTGCGGCAATCTCCCTAATGCGTGAACATCGTCACTAAGTGTCTTGATAAGTAGGTTACTTTAAACAACAATAGTCCAACTAACTCTGAAGCCGGCTAACAATTAACGCGACGCGACTAACCTCGATGTAAATACCCAGTTTGGCGAGCAAAGTTTTCACAACACAGTCACTGAAACCGATCACATTCACTACATAATCACTGTAATTCACTTGTCGGACATTGTCACTTGACTAGCACTGATCACAGGAGCATGTCCGTATCTCCCCTGGCATCCGCTCCGCTCCGAACGCTGTCGATGCCCGTCAACGACTGACTCATTGAGTGTTGAGTGTGGATCCTTAATATGGATTTTATTCTTGAGTGAGAAGACAAGCACGGCACGGATGCCAGGAGGACGCCGAGCCACCAAAGCTGGCTGCTTCTGCCTGCCAGGCCGAGAGGACTTCGGATCTGATCGGCTGTCTTCGTTTAGAGGTCCTATTCCCCTTTTTGCCCCACTGCCACCTCGAGTGCTGTCTCCCTCCCCTCTCTTCCGAGCGGCACCGCGCTGCGCCGCACCGCACCGCAGCCGCAGCGTGCAGTGCCGTTGCCAGATGTCCCCGCTGCTGTCTCCACTCCGCTCCGCTGTGCTCCGGAGAGGAGCGGCACCTCATAGGTGTTGAGGAATGTCCTACGATAACTGCGTGATTTATGCAGGATCTTCCTCAGAACCTGCGTCGATATTCGAAGATTGGAAGGTGGATCTTTTCAGGAGTTACAATGACAGCTAGGCTCGGAGATCAAATGGCATATTTGTGCTCCATAAGTGAATGTCTGGTATTGAACAGTCCCGGGCGAACAACCTCAAAGCAGGTCCAATAGAACATCCGGAAACGCTGGTCAGTCGAATGCCTGTCTTGAGAGGAATGGAAGAAAAGAGGAGCAGAGCTGTCAACTAGCGGACGGATGGGGATGGTTGACGGTCGACCTTTTTTTAAGGAAATCTCGACGCGGGGCGTCTGAAGAGACTCTCTAGGGGTGGTGCGGGGCGAAGCGGAGCGGAGAGGTCTTGCCGTATATTTGGGCTCATGGAAAAGTAAGTCGGGCACATATATGTGCATTCGTTACAGCTTTGTGGGTGACCCTCTGAAGCCAACTCCTAACTTGAACATGGACCGGTTAAAAAAAGAAAAGAAACAGCTGTTTTATGTATGTATATGTTCTTATTATGGCTCACTTTTACACAAATGATTCACAAAGGCGTTGGTAATACTCCTTAACCAAGGCTTTTCAAAAAAAGATACGTATCCAGCGAAATTTCGCGACAACTCTGTGGACCGGTCATTGAGGCTATCCCAACGATTTAACCTATCAATTGATTCAAGGGCAAATATTTGCATCTACTTGAAGAAAAGAGAAAAAAGAATAAAGAAAATAATAAGGGTCTGCTTTTCGAAAAAAAGGCTGAAAATCAGGTCGTGAGATGGGTTTTCGATTTTCTCCCCAAATTTCTGCTGCACCGCGTATGATGCCTTGACAAGGATATCCTCCGCGAGCTGAAGGAACAATGTCGCGCGTAGTCCACATTACATCCGAAAAGGCCCCTGCCTCGGAACTTATCCTCACGCCGCACCGGTACCCGGTAAGTACTCAGTGGGGTAGTCTGACGTAAGGCGCGCTTGGCGAGGTGAGCTGCTGTAAAGGGTTACACTGCGCTACGGTGAAGCGCCGATCTGTCGTGTCTATGGTGGGCTCCGGACTCAAGTTCCCAAAACTTGCGCTGAGATTGAACCGAAAGACGCCTCAAATCAATACGCAGCCACGACAGAGCCCTCCGAATACATCTAATTGTTAGTGCGTATGTATAAGAGTACTGCGCCGAGGCCCCGAGTCTGGATGTGTGAGGAGGCGAGGAGGAGGCCTGTTGTGTGGTGGTGGGGCAGAGATGGAGGGAGAAAAAGACAGAGAGGGGATAGTCGCAACGCGAGACTTTAGATAGAGCTATATAGTGCTTTTAATCACTCCAGTCTCAGGCGATCCACCCCCTCGCTCTCGCTCTCGCTCCTTCCCGCCGCGCTCGCCTCTATCCGTCTCATTCTCGCACACACCCTTTTCCTCATCAAGCTGTAGAAGCCTTCCGCATCTCGGCCGATAATCAATAATTCTCAAATGAAGAGCAAGCTTGGTAGGGGTAGGCTAGGCTACAAACCTGAAGGGATGACATCAAAGAGTTAGGCGAGGGAGGCGCGGAGCGACGCGGTGTGGTGGCGGGCTAGACAGAAAGAGACACAACTCAAGCAAGGATTAGAAGGTAAAGATATATTGGTGAATTGGGATGGGGGTGGAAGCAGACGTTCCTCCCTATCTTCCCGGCTAGCAGCGCAACGCCTCGCCATGCCATGCCGACACGGTGACGGGGAGGACGCGCGGCCGAAGGCGACACGTCGAAAGTGACACGGTGCCGCGAAAGCCGCACATGCGCCCTTCAAAAGTCACCCAATGGCCAAGTCAGTGTTTCCTTAAATCTTGAATCCAGCCGACCGACCAGGCGGCTGGCGGCTTATCCGTTGGCCGGTCGGGCTTATTTGGCATGGGCTGGGTCGGGCTGGGCCGAACTGGGCCGGGCAGGCCTTGGTCGAACCTTGGCCGGGCCAGCCAAACCCTGAGGGAGTCCCCACCGCCCCGTCCCGTCCCGTGCCGCTCAGCCCCGCGCCACTCCGCGCCGGACAGATGCAAATGAGATCTCTCAACTGATCCTTCATCAAAGGGCCTGTTTTCCCCCTACCTTTCCCATCTCGCTTGTGTGTTTCGTTATTAATTATTTATGCTCGACACTGCACGGCTTATTCGCTCCGGGATGCGAGCGAACCGAGCGATGCTGGCTCGCATCGTCATATTGATGTACGTACTGCTGAGACAATGCGTAGAGGGTTGATTTCTCACCACGTTTCGACTGCAGGAGAAGCTGCAGCGAGGCCTGGCCGGGCCAGCCTGCTTGTCTGCCAGTATCTAATTGTGAACTGGTTTAATTTATTAGCATTATTCCTTAAGAACAAATGGAGGGTGATCCGGTCCGGGGATCCGTTCGACAGTTTTTTGTTCCGTCTTGGAGCATACAATTAGACATTAGGGATATAGACTACAGTATGACCTCCATTCAGAGCATTACCTGAAATAACAACGGCCAATCTTAATGTGTGGGAAAAGGAGACAAGAGGTGAATTAAACATGAGAGCAAAGAATGACGCGACGGTCGCTTGGTTTGGTTAGCCGATCAAAATGAAGCTACAATGTCGTCACCGGATCTCAACGCTCCTCGCTTTTCTAGCTATCCGCTGATATGTGCTTTTAACCTGGCCCCGGCTGGCTTTCCCGTGGCCGGCTTTGCCGAGGCCGTATTGGCGGTGGCCGAATGTCTACAGATAAAAGTAGAACAAAAAAGCATGCGTGCCGATGGGCGGACAAAAAGGTCACTGGTGGGCCCAACACCAAATGCCTCCGGATGATAATTCAGTCCGAATTTTAATGCGGCAAGGCAAATCCGCGTGTTAAAGGCTAGCGGTGGTTGTAGGCCCTTGTGGAATCGTCTTAGCCCTTTTCCCTACTCTAAGGGTTGTGTACTGGGGCTGCTCTCAAATTTATGACATTCATTAACTTTTGGGGTGACTGAAAGGGAGCGAGCGAGGGGGAGGAGAGGGTATGATCCGCATGGGAGGAAAAGAGACGGATTCTCCACACAGATACTGGTGGGGCGGGCATTCGTTTTGTTAATAACCAGTATTCTTACTGCGTAAATAAACGCAAGGGTTAAATTAAATACCTGAAAGAGACTTTTGTAGCAATTGGGCATGCGCTTTCGGAAAAATAAAATTTATGGAAAAAAAATCAATAAATTAGCCTAACAGTGAACTTCATTCTGTCTCAAACTCGCACATCCAAGATTTACTGTGAAGCCAACTCCACTGATTGATAGCTGCGTTTTGAAAACTATGCTAAGCATTTTATTGAACTATACTTAAGTAATTCATTAAAGACACAAGGAAATTACGCAAAAATCAA
>Ga0058701_10001760_pt1 | contig 15745 bp, 6 predicted proteins | sample AgamicOrMae_FD_97039 | JGI IMG/M metagenome (GOLD analysis project Ga0058701, IMG submission 97039) | Agave microbial communities from Guanajuato, Mexico - Or.Ma.e | ecosystem: Host-associated > Plants > Phyllosphere > Phylloplane/Leaf | place: Guanajuato, Mexico | collected 2012-06-04
CTCCGCTCTCGCCGCCCTTGGCCAGACACAACAAGCCCACTCCGTATTGATCGGCCGGCCGGCGCGGCGCGGCGCGAGGCGGCGAGCCGCCCCGCGCCGCCACGCCCCGCGCCGCCCCGCTCCGCCCCGTCCTACCGCAACCCTCAACCCCGTCAACTGCGGCCACGCCGCGCCACGCCACGGTCGTTGACTCCTCCGTCGTCGCCACCCGCTCTCCCATGTCTGTTGCAGCTGCAGGTGCGGGGCAGGGCCCAGCTGCGGGGGTGGCGGCCCAGCTGCGGCTCGAGGTCGCTACCTACTCACCTACCTACCTTACGGCCAAATCAATCGCCCACAAAGCGACCCCATTCCTACTCATTCAAAATCGAGTTGATACTCACTCCAAAAAGGCTCCACTTGGAAACGCTATTGTTAACGCAGGGTGGCTCTACGGAACAGTTACCGATTCCTAACGACTTTTCAAGGAATTTTTTTTTGTGCAAGCGGGAGGACGATTATCCTTCCAAACTCAATCCTGTATTTCCATGACAGAATGTACAATATTCTAATAGGTGCTCGCCATTTCTCGAGACTTTCCGCAGGGATTCTAGGATTACTCGCAATATTTCATAACTTTCTTCAGATCTGATAAGATTTCACGAATTTTCAAGGAATTCCAAGAATACAGGATTAGCAGGCACCGTATTCACTCACGCCAAATAATTATATTAAAAAAAATAATAAAAGAAGAGCCCATCTCCGAAAGGAAGCAAACGTAAAAATATTTGGAAAACCTGCAAAAGCATTCCCAAGAACATGCGTTAATTGGTGTCAAATATTTATTAAAAATAATTAATCCTAAGTTTTAGACAAAAGTAGAGTTCATTCACCAAAGTCCAGTATTTCACCACCCAAAGCGTTTACAAAAACTTTTTCTCACTTCTTTTTAGACTTCAATATCCGTAGCTTGAGTTCGGGCTTAAATTTGTCTGGATCCGATTTGAAGACTATCAGGTAATTTCCTCACAAAAGTAATCATTTCAGTTATATCGATCTTAAAATGAGCACACTGTAGAAATTCAAAACGATGTTTGAAATTCAGGGTACGATTGGACTGAAATTCTTTTCAGGTCAGTTATTTGACTTTTGTTGCATCTGAATTTAAGATTCTCCCTTTCAAATGATGGAGATATGTTTAAGCTGTAAGACTAGTTGATGAGCTGATTGAACGTTTCTTACTCTTGATTACAAACCCGTCCAATTACTTAACTGGGAACAAGATCATAGCACTCGTCACGGCGCTCACCTCTAAAACGAAATTAAGTCTTTGGGTATCCACTAAAGAAGGCCGCCTCGCGGCACGGAGCCACTGCCACAGGGTAGGCAACCGCAGGACGCGCACGTTCAGAGGGTTGCCTATCCTTACTCGAAGAGTTTCCTTCGAGGCGAAAACCCAGTTTTCTCGCGCTGTCTAGAGTACCTCTCCTAATGCTCATTCCGATTAATAAATGTAATGACAATAAAGAGATGCTCTATTCTGATATTTTATTTGTGATCGATATTATGCGTCTCATTCGAGTTGGTTTCAAGTTTTTAGTTTTGATCATCATTTAAGTGTAAAAATAACCTTTTCACTTTTAATGTTAAGTGCACTAGTTCAAGCCAAGGCTTAAAGCTGAGTGCAGGGTCTGAAAGGCGGTCGCCGATTACGTTGTGGTTCATTGTTTTGAAAAATCCGTAAAAAATTTAAAAATTAAATATGATTTTTTAAAAATAAATGTGTTTTACAGCATTTTTGAGCAAATATGGGTTTTACATTCGGGTTTTGTGTCTTTTTTCTTAAGTTGGTTTTGGTCCATCTGACTTCTCGGTGAACAAAGTTCTCAATCATGTCCTTCCGTAATCATTTGATTCATGCTAATATGTTTGAAAAACATGTCTTAACATAAAACTTTGTCATGAGCTAAAGAAACTTTGCCAGCTTTCTTTGAAAAAGATAAAATTTTTCGTTCACTTTCTTTTTTACGGAGCGACTATTTACACGCTGCCCCATTTAAAATAAATGTATTAGGTTGATTCCCATGCGTTCGAGTCTCCTCCCATTTAAAACGCATTAGGTTGGTTTCCCTGGGTTCAAGTCTCAAGTCTGCCATTAATTAACATGGGCGTGCGAATAGAACTGACCATTTTTTTATAATTTTTATTTTCCTCACAGATAAAAAGAAGAAAAAACAACTTAATTTTAGCTGAGAGTCCACGGCAGCTAACTGCGCTGTAAAACAGGGTCAAAACCATAGTTGACCCATGAAAATAGCATATGCCTACTGTAAATTTTCATATTTTATCGAGGGCAACGTCTCAAAGCCAAAATACACTTCCTGATCGCATACCAAAGAAGTTCGTTAGGGGCCGCAGATATTAACACTATCACGGGGATCATCTTGAATAATTCAATAGACAATTCATTAATAAACTAATACAGTAAAGACCGCTCATAGCGACTGTCATCTATAACGACCTCGTGCTTATAACGACCAAAGCCCTTGTCACCGCTCAGGTGTTTCCCCTGTACCCGAATACCTTATCACTGATCATAACGACGACTGCTGCTTACAACGACCAATTTTACTATCAAGGTTGGATGATTTTATGCGCTGTCTCGACTGTATCACAAAATATTCGTGCACGAAACAACCATAGAGCCACTTTCAGAAGCGATTAAGAAGTAAACATTAAAGGTAATTTTTAAAACAACGAAAGTTGTCAACTTGTCTCCCTTGCGAAAAGTACTGATCAGACCGAACATGTCTTATCAGTCAGAGATCAGAATTAAAACAATCACTGATCAATATTTTTATTTCCGATCAGGGCTTGACCTGAAACTGAGTAGAACCTGATGCCGTGTTGCCAGATTTCACGATATCTTCAATTTTTACCGCGATTAACTCGAATACCCTTTGAGATAACCTCCTGTAGGGTATGTTATGGATTACTCTCAAGCTGAAGAATTTTGACGTAGAATCGATTACTAGGTTACGTTCACTGTTTAGGAAAATAACCGCGTTTAAAAATGACGTAGTCACAAAATCTGGCAACACTGATCCATCTGATCAGACAAGGCTTCGCTAGGGCTCTCGAGAATGGAATATCACTTCTCTTGCGAAAAGGTTCCGATAAGGCTTGACCAATATCTAATCAAGGATAGATCAGTGTCCGATAACCTGATCAGTTACTAATCCGTCACTGATCAGATACTGATGACAAGGGTACCTTTTTCGCACGTTTTTTAAGAACATTTCTAGTTGACTCCTCCTGTTGTCTTCAGTAAAGGGAATACCGAAAAACTACCTCTTAACATGTTTAATTTCCGAATGATGATATTTACTAAACTAAACCGGATTCTCTTTTGAAAAAGAGTTGGATTTTTCTATTATATGCATGGAAACGGGGATCGAGATTTCGTGGAAAGTCCTATTAATCAGGCCTTGCCTTACACGTTAGTACACTTCGGGATTTCGTCTCATGGCGCTCCAACTACCTTACAAGCTGAGGAACTTAACTGTTTGCAGGGAAATTGGATAAAAACTTACGCAGAGGTGCAAGCGGGTTTGTTTGGCGACCAAAACAACAATTAGCCGGTGTCGGGTGGGTAACGCAGACGCAGGCGGTGGCCGAAGCGGAGCGTCTCCGAGGTTCCCACCCGCCGCTGCAGAGGGAGTGAGAGGGGAACTACCTGCGGACGATTCCAACCACCGAAATTTGTTCAATATCCTTTCCTACCTTTTCTCTCTTGTTGACTTTTGCGAAGAAGTATTACAATGTGGCCAAAAAAAAAGTGAGACTTGTTGATTACTTGGGAATCAAGAAAGATACTAAGGTGCGAGTTATCGAATCCCATGAGTCTGTGAGGCTTGGCCAGCTAAATAACTTTTTTTTTCGTTGTTTCCTGCCGGAATTCAACTCCTTTAAAAATGGTTGGATGCGGACCTGTCGCCTAAATGTTTTGTTGGTATTCAGCTCCTGCTTGTTATATGCACCCTTGTAAGATGAATCGATCATATACGAAAAGAAAAAACGCAACGATTTTCTGCGTGAAAAAATGTTTTTCTTTTTTTATTAATTTGGGGCCTCATTGCAGCGTTGTTAGATTAGGTTAAGGTAAAGCTACAAAATCTAGGGTTTTAGGCTAAGGTAGTAGACTCGCGACCGGCTCGATTCGCAAATAGGATTAAAAAAAATAAAAAATGTGCATGTTACGAAAGGCCTATATTTTTAACTGAGGCCTTAAAAGTCCATCCTGTATGACTCGCCGATGAGTTGGAGAGCTCTAAAAACACGCATAACGCAAATTTTACTAAAATATGGCTAAAACAAGATTTTTAATGCTTATTATTGTCGTTATGTCGTCGTTGACAGGCACGCACTCATTATTTCTCCAACTAATTTGCTACCTTGAAGCTAAGCTTTTGTTTTAAAGACATTTCTTATCACTCAAACTTACCGTAAACCTAAAAATCACATAAAAGCAAGGATGTGCATTTTTACGTAAAACATTGAATAATTTAATCCTCTTTATTTCAAAATTGAGTTCGGTGAGAGAGGGTTTTCTTGTAAGAAATGGATCCGGCGTATCCTAAAGAGCATACCACAGAAATTTCATGTGATTCTGATCACTCGACCAAGGTCGCTCCTTCTACCTTAAGTGCCTCATAGTGCATCACTTCGCTGTTCGGCAGCATCAAGACGTAAAACATAACATTCCTCCTTCCCAATCGACAGTGTAATAACGGCTCTAGCCAACGTAAAGTTTAACGCTGGAATGGCGTTCAGTTCACCCTATCCGCCCGCCACCGGAAACGAGATTTGAACGACTAGCGCAAGGAACGGTTTCATGCAAAAGCGGCCAGGCGAGGAGAGGCGAGGGTCTTCGCTAGCTTATGCAATCCTAGACGAGACTACGATGACCACCTGCTTGCTCGCTATATGACGGACAACCGTCGCGTCGCGGCCAGCGGCGAGGCGCATCGTATTGCGCAACGAGCCTCCACCCTCCACCTTCCACCCCCACCTTCCACCCCACAGGTCATCCCCATGCAGCCAGGCGGGCAGATTACGCAAACTAGTCAGTAGTCGAGCCGCTTCTTACTTGGAGACGGACACCGAAAGCAAGGAGATTATTCTTGTAGCTGTGGCCACATAGTCACGAGTCATTTGTCGCTCCGCGCGTTTTCGCAACCCACTTCCCCGCAGCCACCCGCCTTCCAAATTAATAAAGATCCCACCCCTTTTTTTCGTTTTTTGAGGAGGGAGGTTGTTATCACGTTACTGCAAACATAATTCCCATTAATACGAGGTGTGTCCCGCTACACAAAAGCAACTTTTTTCTACCTGTAAAAAAGGGTTGGCGTTTCGTCAACTTGGCAACCGTGAAGATGAAATTCGATCTGTTGGTTTTGCTGTAGCAGCGCGGGAAGTTTTAATTTCGTTTTCAGATTTCCGCACACCATGTTTTTTCCTCCTTTGAAAAGCTAAAGGTTAACCATTTTGTAATATCAATGAAAAAAAAAGTTTTATTTTTTTCTTCTTATATCATTTCAGTTTGCAGTTTTGGATGCACAGAAACGCACAATAGATCAATGGGGTTGGCCTGCTTCTGGATCGGAATATGCACTTTTCCCAAAAGTGGGTTCATCCAAGTTTTGTCTGTATAAATTAACTGTTTGATCCAATGCATACTTGACGAATTCGAATTTTTAAAATCTGCCACCTTAAAGCACCCGGAAGACTGAAGCCTCTGCAATAAACTTTATTTCCTATGAAAATCAACAACCTCATTTCTCTGCCCATAAGCCGGAGTCGGGAGATCTTACCACAACTTTCAGTCTCCAGCCATACCCCATTTCTACGTGCGATTGGTGACTTTGTTAGCGAGTGGCGTTGCGCATGACCCTACAGACTCGCGCAAAGATAATCACTTTTTCAGATAGAGAATCGGCTGAAAGCATACCTGATGTATGAAGCTATCTCCAAGAATGCAAGATTTAATTGTCGAGACACGACCCATTTTCAAAGGAAAGTTGATAAAGCTCTTAAAATAGAGAGAATATTGAAATTGATCCTTAAAATAAAATTTCAGGAAATGCTCTTCGTGGTTTAAATATTAACTTGCTATTTGTAATGAATGAGTAATTAAAAATTTTGAATTGGTAGTTTAATTGACCCAATATCATTTCAGGTGGCCAAGTCCGCACAGTATTTACGCGATAAATCTGGCACAGGTGGCAATGCAAATTCTTTCAGACTGACAGTCTAACTCCGCTTCGAATTTCATTCTTTTGTTTGGGTACTGTTATTTTAATAACATAACGGTGCAGTAAGTTTATGATAGATAAAACAAATTTATTGTTTTTAACAACTGTTCATATAAAATACTGCTCCCTCAGTTTTGTCTCTGCTTCCAAAAATCAACCAAACCTTCAAAATATCGAAGATAAAACCGGTACATCATACAAGCATCGTCTAATCCAAGATAGTATATCAAATGTGAGTCTCAACAGAACCGTTGCCGGTGACTGTGTTCGTAGGTTCAAGAAAAGGCTTACCGACGGGCTGCTAGTTGTAAACAAACGAAGCGTCGTCGCCTCAGAATAAGAAACTCTACTTCCAGTTTCGCTCGACATTCACCCCCACAGTATAACACTGTGTTTTTTTTCCTCTGTTCGGACCAGCGATGACCAAATACTCATGTAACAAATTTCCCTTCTGTCGTGTGACCGCAAAAAATGCAAGTGTAAAAAACTGGTTTGTCACTTTTTTCGACCGGGAAGTACGCTGGATTAAGACGAGGTGCGGAAAGTAAATAAAAAGGGAAAAGACGTTTTTCTATTCAGCCGTTCCCCCTTGATCGGCTGAAGGGTAACAGGTCAACACCGAGCCGAAAAAAGTGGCCTTTCGTCAGGTTTTGGCAACCGTAGCAAATGAAAACAAAACTGGACCTTTGACTTTAAGCTTTGGACACTCACCGGCCAGGTTTGACAGACATGCGTAACTTGAGCAGTGAAGACAAGCATAGCGGCGTCTTTGTTGTGATGACGTTGGTCCATGGATTGCACCGATGCCGGTTTTCATAACACATCGAGTTGATGCAACCAGTGGCGACGGAAAAAAAAGCACTCATCACTAGTCTTCTACACTTATCTGTCACAGTAAATTACTCAGGGCGATTATGTTTTAAAGTTTTGAAGAACACCCGAGTAACCTTAGAGCCACATGACGCTGCGTTGTGGTGTCCCATTTGAAAGGGTTTGGTCAACTACATGCAACAGCAACACTTACACTTGCCATATCAACAACATGATGAAAAACACCTCACAGAATCGGGAAAATATCATATTTAACAAAGCCTTTTCCGGCACGAAAAACGACGAAGGACCACTTTCACCAAAAACTTACACAGAAGTGAACTGGAGGAGGAGGGCTTGAGGTTCAAAGGGGGAGGAGCAGGGGAGGAGAGAGGGGACTAGTTTTGAGAGTTCAAAACGAGATGGCGCTGCGGTCGATTTAAGACAATGGATGTTGGGAGATAAAACTCGTATTTAGGCCTTTGATTCAAATTTTGGTGACGCTGATAGTGAGTCTTCAAGTAGGAGAATGACTGTTTGGTATGTGTTGCCATCTTCAACAGTTCTCTGAAAAAGGCAGAGTTCGCAGGTGGCGCCATCTTCTTTTCAGTCCACAAACTGCATGGACCACCTTGACCTCTTCCTTCAATACGGTACTTTGTCGGTGGTTTTGACTCATCAGCACGCCCTCTGCCGGGATGAATCGTATTTCAGAGAGAAAAGAGAAAGATCAGCACAGAACACCTAAGGGACCTTCTACATATCTAGGTCGCAGGGGGCGAGTAACAGCGTTGTGAGTTTGGTTCAAACCGGAAACAGTTTCCATACGGAGGGCGAGAGGAGCAAAGGACACTACGCCAAAAAAATAAATAAAGTAAAAAATAAAAAAGCATCAAAGGCTCAAACTATGGTATGGGCCTGTAAAATTTAGATATTTTCTTTAAATTTTCTTTCTTTTTTTTTTCTTTTTAAAGAAATATCCAGAAAACCAGTTGCGTTGAGACCTCTCGTCACGTAATATATCGTGAAAAAAAAAATCGCTTGACATACGCCGTAACTAACCACGATTCACGCGACGAACAAGTGTTTAATAAAGGGTATGAGACAGTTACCGGGATCACGGAGGGTACCGGTATCGCATTTATCAAAGATTCTTTACTTCATGAATCGAAAATGTATTTGGACCATCACTGGAAAACAACTACCGCAATGGGCTATTTCGAGCTCGTAGAAATATACTGATTACAATTTCAGGGCATAGAGCGTGTTGCACTTACACTGAACAATATGTCGTCTTCATAGAACGCCGTTCAAGAATGATCACATTTAAACAGAATAACTTGTAGAGGCAAAAAATTCTTACCATATTTTTAAGACTGCAAACTGGAAAATCCCTTCCTTTATTCAAGGCAAATTACGAAGTGGAATTAATGTGTGCAGTGTTCACTTCTTATCTACACCTTCAGGAAAAGAAATACGCGACAAATGTAAAGAATTCCCTTATCTTAAGCACAACTTCGAGGAAGCGTAATTAATTTCATGCAGTTTCAAGAGGAAAATCATTTTCACAACAAATTTATGGAGTATAATTTTATTTGGGGCCCAGGAGTTCCATATTTACAAGTTGGGCAATACAGTAAAATACAGATTTTAACATCTCCTACCTCATGTCAGGTAAAAGAAATTAATTGGACAAAATTATAAAATGTAATTATTTTAAGCTACTTCCGCACGATCACTCAAATAAATTATTTCATCTCTGATAATACGTTGAATTCGATTAGTCATTTCTGATTAAAATTTCAAAAGTAAAAGAAGTTGATTCAAATTGATTGAAGTCGATTGAAAAAAAATACATACAGAATACGCATATCTGGAGTTGGTTCTCCTCAGTATCACCATCACATTATCACTTCATGTTCGACAATAAGTTCACTTTACGACTAATTCTACCTCTAGTGCTATTGATAAAAAAAAATCTTTCAACAGATCATTCCAAAGCAACCCAAATCCTACAGCGAGTTACAAACAGCATAGCAAATATTACAAACATTTTGAATGGTATACTTAAGAGTATATTAATTGGGCAACATCGAAGCTATGCAATGTCGCTTATATCATACAAAGTCTGTTTTAACCGGTGAAGACGGCCCAGTGCGGTTCTCCCCGGTTAAACCTTTCCTGGAAACGAAACAAAACCAATCTTGTTAAAGTCCCTCCTCAACACTTGCAGAGTCGGTTGCGGTTCAAAACATTAAAAGATTGGGCTGATAAAAAAGGGTTGAAATTCGTATACCATGTTGTTAAATCAAAACAGTTTCCCTCAAAAAAATCGAGCAAGAAATTTCTGACATTTTTTTATTATTATTCCATTAATCCATATACCTGATATTTATTCTTCACATTTATCCATGTTGGAAATAAATAATCTCTATGTTTGATACGATAAATTTCAATTAATAAATGACTTTTTCTACGACAATGCTCAAAAAAACAAATATTCCGTTGCGCGACAGCTCTTGAAAATTTATACTAATTTCCGGTATAGCATAATTAGTTGACGAAGAAATTCATACTGCGATAGTTTTGGCCCAGGGACAATCAATACGCAAGACATAGCATTTCCTGGCGCTAGAATTGAGAAAAATTTCATTCCGTGCCACGAGTAGCCGGACTTTGGACCAAAAGAGGACAAGCTAAAGTCATGGAGCAAAGGTCAAGTGGAGTGGCGACCAAGCTCACCTCAGTCTCCTGTTTCGTCGTCATCCTCTTCACTGCTAACGTATTTCTTGGTCCTTTTTCGGCGCCCCCTCTCCGCCTTGCCTCCTCGGGCGTTCTTCCGAGGTTTCGCTTTGCTCGTGCTTTCCGCCTCCGAACCCTCTTCGGCATCAGGAATAGAAGCTGCAAACATTCGATAACATTACATTAAAGCCTTACATCCAGTTAAAGAGACGCGAATGGATCACGGCCACCTGGAAAATCCAATGCTTCTACGTGGCTGTGAGCGATAGAAAAAAAGGCCGCGATACACAGGCGGTATAGGAACGGCCGCCATTTTTTCTATGCAAGCGAGTATCTGTCTCTCTCGCACACACGGCAATTCGTATCTTCTCTTTCTAACGCCGACCGATTAGAGCGCTCAACACCATTCGCGTCTCTTTACTGGATCTAGGGCTTTACATTAGATACCCTAAAATATTGTTCTGAATTCTCTTCTTCGACCAACTTTTGCCGAAGGAGTTTTGACCATGGAGGGAAATTGCCTCAACCGCTAAGTCGTTTCAGCGTTACGTGGTGCATCGGGTCTACCGAGCCGTCGAGGCGGTGGACCCCCTCCTCCCCGTCCCTGCCCTGCGTTCGGATACTTTCGGCAGGAGAGGGGGGGGACTGGAGGGGTATCGGCCCAACACACCGCCCTAAGCTGAAAGGACTAAAGAAGTATGTACATATAGAGTGTAATACTGGAGTCGAAGACAGTGCTCAAGGAACTGGCGTCATTCCCAACACGGAGTGCTTATAGTTTCCATTTCCAAAATATCCTTACAGACCTAATGCAGATATTAGGTATAGCAGGTTAAAAGCTTTTTTTAATTAGCTCTAGAGTTTATGGCTACATTTCCCAAAAATAGATGAATGTAAAGCACTCTTTTTAACTTACATTAGCTCTGACGCTTGAGCGGGTTGAAGCCAAGTCTTCTAGAGTACCATTTCCCCAGTAGATAACGCACACTTTTTAAGCTTGACTCCTTTCGGAGAGGGCTTTATTTCTACTTTTAGAGCGAAAAGCCTGTCAGGGCGCGCCTTTATTGAGTAGGAGTACGCCCACATATAGGAAACGCACCAAATATATTTCTTAAAATCCTAAAAAGTCGAGAATGCGATGCCTCGTAGAAACGCTTCATTGATGCAATGATACGCTCATACATTATCCGTTACAGAGAATCAATGTTGCTCAAAATAAATTATCATCATTTTGTCTTTGATCGGCCTCTTTGATCAATCATAAGAGCCATTCCTTGAAGTCAAATAAATAAGAGAGACATTTAAAAAAAGTTGTTTTCGAATGATGACTCGAGCAGGTAATTTCCATACGAACTCTTTTGAGAGATAAATTTGTTTAAAACATGGTTTAAAGACAGGAGTCCCTTAAAGATCACTGGGCATGCAAATGGTAATTGTTGTTGGTCTCTATTAGAGAGCCTTACCGGAAGAGAGGCGTCAACTGCCACGTCACCCTTGCATCCCACCAATCAGCGTTACCAGTGTCATGCATCCCACGAATCAGCGCATAGCGCGGGAATAAGTTGTCGCCTCTCTTCACATGTGACTCTCTTGTCTGTGTTATTAGGTAATGAAATATTTGTTGCGTACCTTTCTCCTCGTCCGAGTCGTGGCCCTGCTCGACCTTTTGTCGAGTCGAAGTGAAGACACCTTCAAGAGCGACTGAGTCGGCATAAATGAGGGACGTCTCTTCATTGTAGAGTTGAGCGTTTTTGCAGAGTAGCATAAAATCTTTCTCTAATTCGTTAATATCCGTGTACTGCAAAAGAACATAGAGGAATCAAAATTAGCACGCTCAAACTTCTCCATATTTTTACATGATAAACTAGACTTAGACTTCTAATGAACAGCTCTTAACACAATGAAAATAAATTGCTGTCCTAAAATACTGCCTGCGAATGATTTCTTGTATGGCACGCTATTCTAGTTTTAGAACAGGCTTATTGTTACAGAAAAGTTAAGAGCGCAGCGAGCTTTTAAATTTCACTGACGAATTTACCTTCATTTCATCTATTCTTGCACGGATCCTTTTAATGTCTATGGGCTTCTTGATGACCTCGTAGTAATCGGGAAGCTCTCTTCTCGAGGGTAACTTCATAAAAGGTTCGCTTAGGACTCGACCGCTGCAACACGAAACCATTTTAGATTAGCTCATGCGTTCATTTCCCACATTTTTCTGGTTTACAAAAGATTTAAATCGATCAAGACAAACAAATATGGAGGGGATACTATCCTACTTCTGAGTGCGACTCACTTTTAGTATCATTATTGGCAGAAAAAATGTCTTAGGAAAAAAAACACGTGTTCATTTAACGCTACGGATTTGAGCAATGACATTTTTGACCTATTTAGGTCTACCCTAGGTATGATTTTATCCACGGTACGAGCATTAATAAGATACAAGAGCGGAGTACGTCCAGTCACGTGCCTCGTGGCTCGCTTGATAATCACCCCACCAGTGCCGGCGGCAGTAACTGCCGTCGAGATGTGATCGGCATCAACTCCGCCAACCGTTTGGTTAGGTTAACCTAGGCTAGGGCGGATTAGCTTACGCATATTGCGCCGGGTTCCGCTAAGCTTTGCGACGAAGTGTTTGACTCAAAACTTTTCAAGTTTACACTGTACTGATAAGAATGTGCCTTACCTATTTTTGTGCTTGACGACAATATCCATAATCTTATTCATCTGCCTCCGAAGTCTAGAATCATTTTCTTTTCTATCCGCGGCAGCTTTGCTTCTTCTCTTGTGTCCCGAGCCGGGCGCCTCGTCCTCATCGTCGTCTCTCTTCCTCTTCTTTCTTCCTCTCTTCGACGACGCTTTCCTCTCCCTCTCCCGTTCCTCCTCATCCTCCTCTTCCTCCTCAAAGTCCTCCCCGATATCGTCGATCACCTTCAGCCACTCCTTCTCGGTGAGGCTATCCGTGTAGTCCACCTCCTTGCGTTGTCGCGAGCCGCGCCCCAGGAGCTGCTCCTGCTCCTCCTCTTCGAACGCCCACCTCTCCACCTCGTCTTCGTCCTTCACCAGCCATTCCGGCAGCTCGCTCTCCTCCACCAGCCGGGACTGCCGATTCGCGCCTAGCTTCGCCTCCTCCCTCCTCCTCTCCAAGTCCATCTTTTGGAACGTTTCAAATTCAGCTTCCGACCGAGCGATCATCTGGTTCACGACCTCGTCATCTGGAACCTCATTCTCCTCTTCGTCCTGGTCGTCGTCCTGGTGCAGGATCGTCTGCAGGAACTGCTGTCTCTCCGAGCCCGTCGACTTCTGATCGAACATTCCGGCCTGAATGACTTTCTCGTCCATGTTGAGTTTGTAGCGCGCAGCGGCCAGGATTCTCTCCTCGACGGAGTTGACGGTCATGAGGCGGAGCACGCGCACCTCGTTCTGCTGGCCGATACGGTGGGCGCGATCCTGCGCTTGCAGGTCCTGGTGGGGGTTCCAGTCCGAGTCGAAGATGATGACCGTGTCGGCGGCTTGGAGGTTGAGACCGAGCCCTCCCGCGCGGGTACTCAGCAGGAAGAGGAAGTAGTCCGACTCCGGGCTGTTGAACTTCTTGAGCAGGTCCCCTCGGTCTTCCGACTTGGTGGTTCCGTCCAGGCGGAGGTAGCAGAAGCCGCGCCACGTCAAGTAGTCCTCCATGATGGTCATCAGCTGCGTCATTTGACAGAAGAGCAACACTCGGTGGTTGGTCGCCTTCAGCTTTGGCAGAATACGGTCCAGCAGCTCGAACTTGCCCGAGGTACGGTACAGCTCAGGCCTGGAAATACACCAAGCGTCCATTACTACAGATCCTCTCGGAATGAAACAACGCTTCGCTGACAGGCGCCACACACAATAAGAGGTTGCAATTTTTACCGCGTCTACCATCCTGGTTTTTATGCTTTCGTGATATTTAAGGATGTTTTCTAGACTTAGCTGGTCAAATTCACAAACAAGTTAAGATTAAGATTGGGGAACACCGTTACGTAAACACGAGATTCTTTCTCGGAGATAGCCAAGTCTCGCAACGGGCCCCAAGCTGTCAGAGGTTGTACGAAACATGACAAAACTGTGTTTATAAAGCTGGTAAGCTGAAAAAATTACAAGATTAGACTAAATAAACGATTTAAATTAGTTGGCAGCTAACATTCACGGTTACTTCAATTTTTAAAATTGTCGCCGTTGCTGATTTGACTCACATTACTCTAAAAAAAGAACTGTTTTTAGAGATTTTTATCAAATATTTTTCTTCAGCGACGGCAGGATAATGTTTTTTCAGTCTCAATTTGTTTATCGTAACTCGATCAATCATGTGTAACGTTTCTCAAACTTATCGAGCTAATTCGCTCGCTAAATGTAAAAAATATTTTGGTACACGTCCATATAACGCCACATAATTCTTGCTATCTACGAATGCCTAAGACTCGAAAGTCGAGACGGTAACAAGTCGTTTTAAGTAGTCAGTGTAATCGCATCTTAGATGTATTTCTGACTAATAAAAAGAGCCTGCTCTCGGCACCCTTCATCTCGACGAAACATCCTTAAGACTCATTTTTTAGGTTGTTTTACGAGGATATCCTGTGTTATAAGGCACAGGGAAGGGCGCAAGAGTGCCCTTAAGTAGAGCACGTAGTATATGGACGGCCCCTTACCAAGATTAGGAAACCTGCCTAGCTTGGCTAAAGTTCCACTCGTCTGTCGTCTGTGGGACGTGGGTAAACGATGGAATCCCAAACCCTGACCTTGGCGCCATCTAGCAGCAGCAGCCCAAACTGCCGACTCTCTCTAAACCGTAGGGCCAGTAGTTGGGCTGCCGCCGCTAGATGGCGCCAAGGTCGGCGTTTGAGATTTCACAGTTTTCCCCACGCCCTGTTAACGTCAAGCCTGCTAACGTCAAGCCAAAAAGTAAGCGATGTTAGGCTTGGCGACAGACGGTTAGGTAACCTTCGGTTAAGCGCCTCGTGTCTTGCAAATAACACGTGTAAAACGCAACCTCACACTTACCCTGAGACTATGCTCCCCGACGTGCCCACGTGTTCGCTGTACTTCTCCTCGATCTGCTGGAACATGAAGGGGTGGTTGCACAGCTTCCTGAGTTGCACGATGGTGTTCATGAGGGCCTTGGCGCCGCCCTTGCCTTGCTTGCCGCGCTCGGCGCCGTCCGTCAGCAGCACGCCCTTACTCTGCATGTGCCTATACAGCACCCGCTGCAAGCCTGACATGTCGCACTTAATGATGTACTCCACTTTGTCGGGTAGCTGGGACTCCACCTCCTTCTTCAGGCGGCGGAGTAGGAAAGGACGAAGGACCTTGTGGAGACGACGGATAATCAAAATGGTTTCTTCTTCGTTTAATTCCACCTGCAAAAAAAAAAAATCATTGTATAAGTTTTGTAGTTGCATATAGTAACCGTCTTGTACAGAGCTTACGCTCTGTGCAACTATTCTATACAATCGGGAAGAATACGAAATTTTAAAAAGTGTTGAGAACACTCTCATTAAAAAGAGATCAGAAAATAACGAAAAACCCCACAAACCGCACACCGCTTCGATCATCCGATCGCTAAATAATTGACGTCACTAGCGACTTTAACCTCGATTTTCAAGCGATCGGATGATCGAATCGGTGTGCGGTTTGTGGGTTTCTTCATTGTCTGAGCTCTTTAAATGAAAGTGTTTCGAAAAATTCGTATTCTTCTCCATTCTATGGAATACTCTTTTCAAATAACAAAAATACAATGCCTCTCAAGTACACGTCACTTTTTAAGGAATAGAAAGTATGTCTCGCACTGTTTCACTTGTTTTTTGTTTATTTTTTGTTTATTTTTATTATTATTTTTTTTATTCCACTCAATTTTTAAAAATTTTACTCTGTCATAATGGACAAAG
>Ga0058701_10001761_pt1 | contig 15739 bp, 4 predicted proteins | sample AgamicOrMae_FD_97039 | JGI IMG/M metagenome (GOLD analysis project Ga0058701, IMG submission 97039) | Agave microbial communities from Guanajuato, Mexico - Or.Ma.e | ecosystem: Host-associated > Plants > Phyllosphere > Phylloplane/Leaf | place: Guanajuato, Mexico | collected 2012-06-04
GAGGGTACCCCCACCCCCAAAAATCTCTTATGGCCACGGCCCCGGTGGGAGGTTATACTACTTACTTCGCATTGACGCGCAGCCTCCACAGCAGAATTTACCCAAATGTTTAAATGTTCAAATGCAAATGCAATTATGATCAGAAAGACTTTAATTACCGTAATTGGATGTCTAAATTACTGTAAATGTGTACCTACTCTATATAGGAATTATTATTTGGACCAAGGCATATGTAGTCGGGGAAGAGAGCCGCAAGTCGATGCCCCACGCCCTTAATCAAAATATCCGAATAATATATAAAGACAACGAGGTTGGGGAAGTAGCGTGAAAGTGAGAAAATCGAAGGAGGGGATAAGTAGAAAGGAAGAAATATTTTGAGAGAAGTAGATGAAGAAGTAGTAGAAGAAAATCGAGACGCTATCGAAGGCAACCTGCACAGCATCGTGTGGCCATCCCCTGCTCCTTCCTCCCAGCATGTCTATGATGACTTATAAAACTGACTTCTTTGTGTTCGTGTTTTTCGATTGCACCTATTTCAAATTTAGAGACGAAGAGTCACTTCAAAGGCTGCATTTTCTGCATCTTTGTGTTTTACCTTTCGTCGTCAAGCCGAACAAATCAAGTGGCATTAATCCTTATTTAATTAAAAAACAAATACAGCGAAGAAGTCTGAGACTGAAACGTTTATAGTTGAGGATGAGCTGATTTTGTTGATTTCCCATAGTGAGATTTAAGCTTTTTCTTTAGGTGTCGATCAGCTGAGACGCGACGAGGCCCGCCGGAGGCCAAGGGGTGAAATCGGGCATGATGTGTCGGTTTTCACACAGCGTCTGTCTCTGTTTGTAGTTCACACTCAATTTACTTCTCCCCTCCTTCTTCACCCCTCAAATGTATTTGCTGATAGGCGCACCACAAATATGTTTACGTCTGAGGAGTGCAACGAGAGGAGTGATATTTTGAATAAACGTCTTTTGAAAAATAAAAGTAATGCTGTCACGAGCACTGCGCTTCCGAACTTCCAACGTCTATCTTACGTATACCCTTTTTATGTAATTACAGTACATAGCCACCGATCGCGTTGTAACAGCCATTTTTAGGAGCCGCAGAGGAATCATCTATTTTTTTTGACAATATGGTCTCTCCGAGCTATCGAAAAATGCTTATAGGCTTACATTGACCCACCAACCGTGATAATTCAAACCAATTTTGTCTTTTTTTAGGGAGAATAGAGATGTGCGCTTGTTGTGCAGAGATGGTTCGAACACATAAGAATGTGTTCAAGGTCACATAATTAGTATCGGCTGGCGGTATTTATCTACCTTTTTTTACTGAAAGGCAGTCATATTAAATTTTCAAAAGTTAACGAGCCAGCCTCGATTAGGCATCTGTCATGATGCGTTCTTCACCGATTCGCCGATTATATTGGAAAAGTACGAGTAATCAAGACTCCGGCTATTCAATTCAACCCTTCTTCCTCGTTCATACTACTATTTGGCCTCCCCTCTCCGGTTTTCTCACTCGCACTTTGAAGTTTCGGTCTCGCGGAGAGAATGATTTCGTTCATTTTCTATGAGCGAATTTTACTCGATAAAGTCTTGTCATCTCGTCCAGTGCATTTATGCAATATCAAGGCCTCTGCCAATCCAGTTTATGTGCCCTATGCCTTGCTTCGTTGTCACTCCACTCACCTGTCACCGAGCTTGATATCACTTCTATGGACTGCAGCAGTCGGCTGCCGAGAAATAAGCAACCTCAGAACTTAGCAACCGTTCGGTTAGATTAATTTAGGTTTGATATTATAAATGACTTGGGCCTCGCTCCGCTGCGACTCCGCTCGGCATGGCGATAAAAAATGGAACTCAGGGTATGGACGATTCAGTCTTTCAAAACACTGCAGCATCCCTGCAGAAAAAAGTTGCTATTAAATCTCGGCAATAAGCGCGTATTACCCCTAGTCACGGCCTTGTAAAGTCATTTGTCTTCCGTGTACTTTTATGACTAACCCGGCCGCTTATGACAAAGCGTTGATCGCTTATTAGCGGTGGCTGTGACTTGTGTCGCAAGGGCTTTTTACCCTTCGCTTCTAGGACACCGCATTCTTTGTTTAGCCCTGACATGATGCTATTTACGCGTGGTTAGTTTGATTAAATCTCACAGCTCGTTAAGCTTACTCGCCCTAATGGTTGTTTCAACCTTTTGTCATGGTGATGATGTCCACAAAAGATTACAATGACGGCTTTTGGAAGGAGGTAACTGGGCATCGCATCTTAGCTATTTTCTCCGCATTTTCAGTAACATCGACTTTGCTGAAACCTCTCGCTTGTGCGGACAAAGCTTTTCTTAAATAACCCGACCTCACAAACCTAACGCAGCAGAGGCCTAACAGGAGCTCCGAAGGGGTAACACCTTGCTGGAAATTTGTACACCGGATATCAGGATATCAAGGATATCAGCTGGATATCAGGTATAATAAACGGAAGAGAAAATCGACCTTTCAATTAAATATCTGACAAATTTCAGAAGAATATTAAAAGATATCTGCTGGATATTAGTAATATTAGCCAGATATCAGTGAGCAGTGATCAAAGTGTAAAAAACTTCAGAAATCGCTAAAAAAAATAGCCATGTTTCGACCGAATCGAACAGCCGGATAAGGCTTTTGGTACACCAGATATCATGAGTTAGTTGTCACACCTTGGGAGCTCCTGTTTGGTCGTAGAAATAATTACCCAAAACTAACCCCAGTTGAATATCAACGAATTGAAAACGGTATAAGTTGGGGGGGGGGTACCAAGACTTTGCTTGGCTACACCTCGGCGGTCACTCGGCGGTGGCCAAGCCTAATGCCTCTTTTTAGCGGCAGCTAAGCGGCATAAAACTTGGCGACGAAATATCGACCTCCAAAAGTTAAAAACAGCCTTTGAAATTAGAAGTAGCTTGTTGGACTCGCAGGTGGTAGCTCGGGTCTTTGGACAAGTGAACGCCCCGTCGGCCGGACTGCTTGGCGGGTGACAATGGCCAACATTAACTTCAACGTCGCCGCCCTGGTATAAATTTTGGAACAAGAGGAGAGGCCTCCTGTGGGGAATAGCCCCTGTAGATTAGGATTAGACATATGTAAGCTTTATCTGGATCACGCATTCCACAACGATGTTTCGATTAGACCATTGCCACCCATTCTTTCATAGAACTGATTCCTTCTCACACAATCTCCTTGCCGGATTTTTAGCGTTGAACGAGGCTTACTCGGAGCTTTAAAGGTTTCATTTTCTACGTCTTATGCGTTTTAAATTTGCTCTCCCGAGGCTACCGAGTTTGGGCGCCATAATCAGCCAATTAGAAGCCCCGTCTGCGGACGTTCGGTTGGAACCTGACTCTGTCGCTGATTGGCTGACTGAAGTCGCTTAACTCGGAGTCTCTGTTCACCCGAATCGAGACCTTTCGCTGGACTGAGTAAAATACAACATTTAGGATTAAGATTGCACCAAGTTTGGGAGTTTGCAAACTTAAAGTCCTTGAAACTTGATTTTTTATTATTTTTTTTCGAAATTTTAGACCTATTGGAAAGTATGAACGACGAAAGTTAACGCATGATTCCGACCGCACTCGAGAACGTCCAGAAACGAATTGAGGCATGAATGTAACATGGCAACAAACGTCGCCATGCTCGTGTGCCACAGCCTCTTACAACCCTAACAGTGGCTCAACACTCTATAATTGAATTTCCCCGAGCGGCGAGAGGAGCCGAGCGGAGCCGAGCGAAGCCGAGCCGCGCTCTCCGGGGCTCAGAAAACGCGCTTGGGCCACCTCCAGAGGAAGGGGGGTGGTGCTTTTGCGTCCCGACTTGGCTTATTATAGCTGATGTGTGCAACAATGCAATGCGCCAACAATGTGGCAACGCAACAACTCTGCTTCAGCTAGCTAGCTCTTTAAAGGGCCCAACTGTGGGGTGGGGGGGAGGTCGACAAAAGGGCACATACACCTTCTGTTGCCCGGGAACGAATACCGCTACTGAATGACAATAATTACTATTAAAATGAAAAAATGCTGAGTTTTTTATTCTTTGAATTTTCTGGTTTTAGGCCAGAGCTTTGGATTTGATTGGTTAAGTGGATGGTGATATATCATTTAGTAGAACACATGTTGCTGTTAATTTGTCTATTTTTTTAATCTCGATTATGCATTCTTTCTTTGAAATAGTTGAATATGAGCAGCAATTTTGAGTAATTATTTCAGTTTTGGATACCCTCGAATGGATTAATATAATGCTGTCTCCAAATCAGGAGAAACGTCCCACAATGGGTTACTTTGGGGTGTCCGGTATAATCGAATCATTAGCAACATGCTCGTAAAAAAGTGGAGACCAATAAATACCCGCAGTAGGCACTCTTTGTTATTAATCCCTCGAACGTCTCATCAACGAGGGACTTCCGCCATAAAGAAAAAAACAAGTTGCCTAAAAACAAACCGAGCAGTGACGAGTCTAGCCTGCTCCGGTGTAATATCTCGTCTATGGCCGGATCGGCCGCCCATGGTTGTTTTGTTTATTGTCACGGTTTAAGGAGAAAAAACAACTACAAAAAATGTACAACATATAACCACGGCCAAAAAGTGCGCATTGCACTTCTGATGAACTGTGTTAAAGCCGCCATGTTCCTTGGATCGGCTGATCCAACCATGGACGAGGTATTACACCGGGGCAGGCAGGGCTCGTCGCGGCTCGGTTTGTTTCGAGGCAACTTCTTTTTTTCTTTTTGGCGGAAGTCCCTCATTGCTCTCATTCGAATCCTTGTATCATAGCCCAATACCTTCGACGATACTTAATCCCAGGCTCAGGTTATGCCCTCCAACGCTTCCATTGCTCGCGACAGTCCCCATAAGCGTGTTACGACTTACTTTTCAGCGTTAGGTATCGTAGCCGCTGGGGAGTGAGCGGTATCACGCTTACCTAACGCGGAAATAGGCTAACTTAGATTGCATTGAAGGTCAGTTCTATTCGCACGCCTATGTTAACACAAGGGGGACTTGCGCGCACGAAATTAATACATTTTAAATGGGGCAGCGTGTGAATAGTCACTTCGTAAATTGAATGCCTTGTGGCTCGCTCCGCTCAGCTTGGCGACGAGAGGTGGAACACAGGGGTGGGAAATCCAACCTTTCGGTTAGTTTACAGCGTAGTCAGCGAAAAGAGGGAATGTTCCGCATGTTAGCTACTCTCAGATATCCATAAAAGACGCACTTTAATATCTGGTTGTGGTCAGCCAACCGGGCTCTGCTGCTTGGATGGAATTCTGTGGCATCTTTAAAGCAGCAACAGTCTGCGATGCAGAAACTTTTTCTCAAGTGGCAATACACGCATTCCTGCGGGCAATAATCCAAATCTCGATCACTTATATGAAAACCTACTTTCTTTCAAATGAACCAACCAGCGGAAACTCCTTGATAAAACAAAATTAAAAGAATATGCTCCTGAAAGTGTGGATTTAAGTTTATTGCGTGATTTCCTCTTCTCAGATCGGTATTTCTCAAGAGAAGAAGTGTAGAATCGTCGTATTCACATTTATTGAAGATAAAGTTTCCCCAGGTCTCACAAAAAGCATTAACATTTTAATCTTGATTGGGTAGTTAGATACCTTTTTGGGGTAGTTGAGTGCCTTTTAAGCGTATTTACGGATATTATTTGCAGTAGATTTATTTTCAAGGCACAAGTTTATATCGGTCAGTAGCCATGAATATCGAGATTTCTCGCCGAACCCTTGTTTAATTTGACTTTTTATAGGGTCGATGTTGGAAACAAGCCTGTGAAACGTTCGTTTGGGCCAAGACTTTTATAGCTGTTCATTTAAGTTTGGTTTTCATTAACTGTAAGCTTCTGCTATAGCTTCTACGGCGTAGCAAATAAGCCACTTTGGCGTATAAAAATTTTCAAAGGTTCCCGCGTTAGAGTGCTGACTTACTAGTTACTTTAACTAGCAACTATGATCAGCCACCGGTTCATTAAGAAAATAAAAGGTGCTTAATTAGTGAGATAGTTTTTGATTGGTTTTAATGATCACTTGAGGTTTGCGTCAAGCATGATCACTTGACTCTTGGTCGGTGACATTGCCTTCCCTCCGCCTCTGCCCCTTCACCCCTCAGCACTTCATGCGTGAAGCTCATTATACGAGTTGCGGCAAATTTAAATGACGTTTCTCGAGGGTTGTTTTTTCCCTCCTCAAGTCGATTAGGGAAAAGAAACTGCATTTCAACGCGATGTAAATTGTGTGTTTAAAGGAGTAATGCATATTTGTGTACCCAATTTTGATCTCACAGCTTCTCCTCAAAGATGAGTTGAGTACTTTGCTGTACAAGTAGTATATTTTGTGCATTTGAAATTGAACGTGTACTAAGCATACTCACTTTTCGACAGCAGTCGCTGTTTTTAAAGCATGTCTTTGATAAGTTCAAGGCACACTCTAAACATTTCGTACCTGTATTCGCTTCTGTAACATTGATGAACTTTCTTCCAGCCAAGAGAACGGTCTTACCATCAATTCAAAGTTTGTATTCAAAACCCTGCGCGCGCACAGTGTCGTAATTATTACCTCGATACTTTCCGCGAATGGATCTCGCTGGTGAAACGGGGGAATTATTAACAATTTCTTTACGTGGCTTGTTAGATTTCTTTCGGATCGGAGAAGCACCATAAGGGTCGCTAATAATGTATTCGGATCGGAGAATACCTACAAATACTATGATTAGAGGTTACGCAGGAAGTGATCTCTGTAATGTCTTCGCCTCCTGGTGACATCTAGCGGTCGAAAGTAAATGCTCTTAAAGAGGATAGAAATTAATTGGATACTCCGCGATGTTGCTGCCGCCTCAGTCGTCTCCTGTGTTAGTTTGATTCATATTGGACCTTACGAAGTACTTCTGCGGTACATGTAAACTCTGTATTACCACGAAAAATACTTAAGTAATACCCGGCCTATGCTTGCGTAATCATGTTCTGGGTTTTGCTTACTTTCTCCGGCACAGGCAACGCCGTGTTGGGTCGGCTTGAAACTCGCCACAGAAAGTCGCATTAATTCTTCCCATTTAATTATAAAATCTCTCGGATTTGTAGATCCGGCATTTTTGTCTTTTATCAACTTATTTTGTGCTGATGCGCTGATTCAACTATCTACAAAGAAATTACAAACACAAACTCCCCATGAATGGATCGTATGGTTAATGATCGCTACTCGCGTTTTCTCACCTGTTTTGGAAGGTTTTAATACTCTTGGCCTCCGTTAACAGCAACGCAAGTAAAGGTTTTGCGTTTTGGATCTTTATTGGCCCGCTTCGAAGCATATGTTCTTGCTAGATAGAAACGTAAAACCTTATCGGGCAGAAGGCTGTAGATTTGTTAATTTGCATACTGACGCATCTCGCTGAGATTCAATATTCTGCTCTTAAGTATATTAAAAAGTAATCGCATTGTTTGTATGTAAAGGCATAAATTCTTGTAAAAAGTTTCTTTTAATTGAGTCGGTGATAAATGGCTGAAAGTCACGTGGCGGACCGCAGCGGTCGCGTGCACCAATATGCTAAGTGCTTCAAGCTCTGCGAAGCACGGCGAAGTACTGTGAAGCTTCGCCCCGCCCTCATCTTATGGGGAATTTGTCCACCAGCTCCTTCAATTTTGTCATTCGCCTGGAAATTTTGCGCATTCATCGCGGTGCAGTTGGCTATACACTGTGAAAAAAAAGGCAATCTAGAGCCCTTCTTAGTGCAGTTCGCTTTCAGCACAAAAAAAAAATAATGGCTTCAGAAAAACCTCGTAAAATGTAGCGAAGAAAAAAGGTATTCTCGAAAAAGAAAGAGAAAAAAAGGGTTTTACCTAGAATATTTTTGCGGGCTTTTAAATTTTATTTTAGATGCGCAATAAAAACATCAGCAATTTTCTTGGTTATAATTAATTAATTCAAAAGCACTGCGACTCGTTTACGTTATTTTTGGGCTAACGTAAATATCCGCTTTCAGTAATGCTTGTTGTTGATATAACCAAGCTGCGACCCTAGCCTAACTCTATTGGAGCAGAGTATGTTACACTTGTTGAAATAAATTTGGGATCAGTACGCTTCACGGGCATAGTTTACACTTCAATTCAAATATTTACTCATTTTTTTAGAAAAAAAATCGGCAAGGTAGTCAGTCTACTAACAGAAAGTCTTTGAGGCGTTAAACTGCCCAGAAAACTCATCCGGCTCTATGACTTCCTTATTCCAAAAACTTAAAAAAGTTTGTAAATGAGTAACGAAACTTTTGTTACCTCTTTTTTTTAAGTCTTGGATTTTTTTATTTTTATCTTCACCTCATTATTTCAATAAGCTGGTCTTAGCCCCAGGAAACAGTTAATGAATGCCAAAAGTGTAGGCTTGAAGAAAGCGTTGGCAGGAAAAAAAATCTGAATTTTTTTAAAGATAGTTTTGGCGTAGTATGTAGGTCAGTAAAGCTATATTTCCCAACATTTTAATTCTACACATCTTGCTGTTTCATACCATCGCCGGATCCCTATCCAAAAGTAAGAAACCGCGTAGAAGCCGACATCACCTCTCAGAAGAGCTCCCGCGCGATCTCACCAAGTAACTCGGAGAGCGACGAGGAAAACTGTGAACTCCTACATGTCACTGAGGACCTGAAAGAGACCTTTCTTCTGGAGGGAACTGACTATGAGTTATTTGAATCTTGAACAGTATCTTCGAGTTACGTAGTTTCCGCCGCTCTCCGAGTAACGCAGCAGGATTGCGACAGTCGCTCCGAGAGGTGATTGCCGGCCCTCCACAGTTCCTATCTTTTAGATAAGAACCGACGAACAAGTTCTTAGCCATCTCACAACTCGGCTAAACCTCAGAGGCACATTAAGTGAAGGTTTCGGTTTAAAGTAAATGTTTTTGATTGTTATTTGCCTCCCGAAGACGCGAGAGCTTGCAGACAGAATGGAGAAAGAAATCGTTCATCAGCCTACAATTATATCGTCAACAATCGAGAGAGTATAGCTTGGTCCCTAGAGCTCTTGGAGCGAACAATGCGCAGGGCGGTGGAGGACAATGGGACGATGGCGCCAAGGCGTCGTAGCCATGGAAACGGACGGATTTGTCCGCCACATTCATCGTCGCAAAAGTTCACGTCAACTTTCGTAGCCCGCTGCGCCGCGCTGCTGCCGGGGCTCTCCTCCACCGCCTTCGTCGCGCCGAACGCGCCAGGCTCCGCGCTCCGCCGCGGTGGATTTTCCCCTAAATTTGGACGAAACAAAGCTTTTTCTACCGTTGGAGCCTTCAATGGAGATCTCAATTACGTTGCTGTCTTTTACGGCATTGTCAACAATGCTTCATCTGGCTGAAAACATTGCGAGAAATGGATTGAGAGTTTTGTTCGCAGTTCCCGATTGGGGGACATATCGGTCGGAGAAATTAATTAACTCCAAGACAATCAGATTCGAAGTGTAGGCCTTCCCTCTGCGCGTATACAGGAAACAGGCGTTAGCAGATGACTAGGATAAGTATAACGCAGCGAAAATAGCTGAGCGGAATATTTAAAATTCTATGTCTTGAGATCCTTTGAACGACGTAAATTTCATGTTGGGACTGATTTGGAGCATGGGTCGGAGGGAAAATCAATGCCTCTAACGTAGAATCAGAAAAAAGTTTGCTCGAAGGGAGCGCGTGATTTTCAATCTATGCGACATTTCTTTCAGATTATTCTAATGTTTACATCTGTGAGAATTTTAATTATAATTTTAGAAGGGGGTATACTGCATATGCATAAGCATGTCTATGGATGCATATCTATCTCTTGCAGTGTCACTTGAAACTGAAAAAGCATTATGTTGACTACGGTAATCTTACCCTCTGTTGCAACGCTTTTGAACTCCACTGGTTTTAGTCTGAACATATACTATTTGTTGCTCTAGTTTTCTGCGTTTTGGCCTTACCAGAACTCAGAATTGACGCTCGCACGCTAGTTTGGCCGGCGATATTCTTAAAAAAAAAAGAATAAGCGAAATTATGAAAAGAGAAGATATAGATTAGACTACGCCTGGTTGCAGTGCTGTGGTGGTAGCCTGATTGAAGATGCAACTTTGCCAAACCCCAGTGTTGCCTCCTCGATGTTCGCTGAGTCGGCATTTGCCAAACTTGTCCCATGAACCACCGAACATAAATAATCAATATACGTTCAATAAAACACTTATTTTGTATGGTACGTGTTGGCATAATACTTATCGATGGTGCATAATGTTTAGGGATTTTTATCTGCTAGCGCACTAATTGCTCGCTCGGATCCATGCTTAGACTCTATTAATCCTGGTCACGGGAACAACCGAACTTTACTTGAGACATATCTGTTAATTCAGTGGCCCACTCGTCTCGTTCGTAGGAATCGCATGAAGTATACCGGAGTGTATTTTGTCAGTCGCCAGATTTAATTCCCTCTAAGCTCCCATCGAAACATAACAAGGCGAACAAATGAACAAACCTGTCAGTGTGTCGTTTTTTCAATGCTTTCTGATGTACAGACCCTTCCAGAATAGATACCGTAGTGATTGTTCGGTCTCGCAATTATTGGTTCCCTGTCCGAATGGCGCCATTGTTGGCCTCGTGTGCATTGTTGGGTTTTCCCTGCGGTACGAGAGAAAGGACCCTCTGACGGATGCTTGGCGCGCGATTCAAATTTGCGTTTCAACAACTTTCTTTTCATGATAAGCGGTAACAAGTGAACTGGGTCAATGGATGACGTCAAATTTGGTTGTCAAAATTAGGTAAAGTGTTTGTCTCAGAAAGGCTTTTTTGAAATGACTGTTAAACCCTTCTTTTTCTAACTGTAAGACTTGACGGCAATTTTTAAGAGCACTCGAAAACAAGAAAAGTTTACGTCGAGACCACGGGAAACGCCCTAATAAACTAAGCTCATTTGCCAAACTGGATAGGATTGTTAAGGAAATCGGTTGTTCGGAATTTTCCTTAAGTTATTCGCGAGGTTTTTGCGTTCCCAAAACACCTACAATCGCCCGAAAAAAGATAGAAAAAGAAAAATGAAGAGGATTTTTCTTTAGTAACAATATCAAAGTCAATTTTCTTTTACTTCGGCATGGTTTTTCAAGTTATTGAATTTATTATTACTGGCTGCAGACGTGAAATATCCTTACGAGTACATTATTTGTTCATTTCTAAACCTGATCTTCGTTTCAAACGAGTTATCGCTACCGAGAATTCCGTTGCCGGTCTGTTCAAAAGAAGATCCCACTTGGGATACTAATCGCTTCGCTTCGTCAAAATGTAAGTTATAACTTTATATTTTAAATGCAATCGATCATAATTTATGAAATTAATAACGATCGTTTTAAATGTAAAGGACAGTTTTACACGTTCAAAATGTAACAACTTAAAAATCGCTGCAACCATGGGCTGATTCACAAAGATACTTATATTGCTGAAACGTTTGCGAACCGGCTCTTGGTACTCGCGCGATACAAACATACCATACTAGCACTGCGGTATTATTATGGTAGTCTAAGTCGCGGCGAGTCTGTGAACGGACAGGGTATGTGATTTGGAACTGCATTGAACGATGGAAGTAAAATCGAAGGAATAAATATCAGTCTGTCAAAATTAGATTTATCAAAAGCGGGGATATCCAACAGTGTGTTTTTTATGTGTCAGTTAATTAAAGAAAGTACCGTTTTTTTTCATAAAGGAAAACTTTCTTATGGTTTGTTTGGATTTCTCAGGAAATTATTATTTCCTTCCAGTGTTTTGTTTTCATGTTCGGAGAAGACAGTATTGAAGTACTGACGTAAATTTGACAATATGTCAACACTCTTTTAGGTTTTACTGGTTTTCGTGGAGGGGAGGGTGACTTTGTCAGTGGGGGCCTCTTCTGATTTGCTCTTTATTATCAAATTGATTTATTATTCGAATGCTGAAAAGTATCGCCTCAGTATCTTTACTCATAATTTTCATAAAACGTCTGAGTATTGCCATCAAAGTAGACTTATTTGTGTAGGGTCCAGATTGCACCCTACATCCCCGGAAATACTTCTCTCCAGAGGGGATGTTGTGCAGATACTTCGCTAATTTCACTTCAGAACATCCTCCAGGAGTAGAGCCGAGTCGTGGAACCCTTCCCTGTGACGGTCCCCCAAGCTGTATCATGGAAGGAGTATTGGCGATCGCGTTACCCTTTCAGGTACACGCACATGGTCAATACTCTCTGGAGGATTAGTTTTTATTAGTATGATGGTGGAAGAGGAGTAGGGTGACTGGGATTGAAGATGAATCTGGGGTCGTTATTCTCGCTAGATTCGTTAGGTAGTCACGTAGAATATCAGTTTTCGTTGCTACTGAAAAGAAAAGATGTTGTGTCATGTTGTGTCATGATAGAATTTCTTTCAGATTGCACAAAACGAATGATAGTTATCTCGGAGACTATATTTCACCCCTGCAATACTTGCTTAGTTACGCTGCAGTGCCTGTAACTTAAAATAAAATCGCGTAGCGAATTCTTGCATTTATTGACACTCCTATGATTGAATATAATGGCAAATCTGTTTAATCATAGAAATCAACTTCTCGAACTGCGTGTTATATCCGTAACCCTACATAACGATACCGTCATGCTTTATCTATACAAAAGAATGTATTTATTGTTGGAGAGAAAGAAGTTGCAGGGTTGTTCTGTGGTGTTGATGTTTCGCCGTAGCGGAAAATCGCTCATGCGATGAAAAAGACTTGACACACAAAATCCTTGATTTAGCTGTTCTGGTTAACGAAATGATTTGTCCTTCATCAACTTGGAAGTATTACAATTTCGATTTTTCGTTACGCGCTTTTCTATCGCATTGTAAGTGTCCTGTTCACACCTTTTCAGAGGTTTTCGGGGGCCATTAATGTATGAATAATTACAACTTAGGCCTACTTTTGATCTTTCTCCATACAGCAATCCATCAGAATTTGGTGAATTCTTCCCTTAATTAACCACATGCGTTACGCAACAAATTGATTTCTTTGGGTGTCTTGAGTCGCATTTCGCTCAGTTCCAGAGACTGAATACAAGGTTTTGTAGGCATATCCTTGTATCGCGCGCAAAGCATATTCTTTTCTTTCCTTTTTTTAAATTGTTTTTTTCTTGGGGGGGGGATGTCAATGGGTATTTCTTTTTAGGTGAAAACTTTTGGTACTCTCACACTGATGAGAACAATCTCAATTTATTTACAAATCAGGCCACGAAGTTTGATGAACAGAAAACTTAGGTTCGAGTTATGAACGTAAACGGTTTGTGATACATTTTGGCTGTGAGTCTCTTTTTTTAAAGGGGAAAAAGAAAACAAACTTTGTCTTTAAACAAAGTTTTTATAGAAATTTTCGCTTCTAAGTGAAACTTAAATTGGCACTAAACGGTCAGGTTTCGTGAAGGAGGTAAAGTTAAATCATGTTGTTCAAAACTAAGTGCGTTGTAAGAATTTCCTTCGGTACGTCGACATGTAATCACTCTATTGTTGCAGTATTTCGCTAATTTTGCCGACCCTGATTGTCATCTTCACCAGCTCCTTCTTATTCTCGTTCCTAAACGAATTAATGCAGTCTACTGTCAAGAACAAAGGCTGTGACAATACTGATTGGCTGGTTGGGGAGGGGAGGGGAGGGGAGGGGGGCATTGGACGGGGTTTAGAGCATGTCGCGCTCATTGCCACCAACAATGCTAGATAAATCGCAGTCCATCCAACAATAGAGTCACAATGCAACAGTTAACACAACAATACTAGTGACGCTGTACACAAAGTCGTCCATAGGGCGCTAACAAAGGCACTGCATGCAGATTTCGGGACGGGTGGTTTGTTGCCTACCTGCCAGGCGATTTCTCACTGGAAAACTCATGGGGAGAAGGCCCTGCAGAAAATCAAGTCTATGAAATATTCTGTAGTTTCCTATTGGCAGTGAATTGCTTCAATGGAAAAGATTCTTCTTATTTTTTTTTTCTGTGCACGTTTCAAAAGTTTGATTTCCGTAAGGTAACCGTTGCAACAGCCTATTTTTAAAATTTCGTTATTATATAATCATGAACTCTCCAACGAAGAAATTCCCGTTAGGGTATTTCCACAAGGGAATGTCTATTGACCCGACTGCCCCATTTTCGCTTCCCACAAACCCGTCATGGGGAGTCCCGTGCCCTGTTTGGACTTCAGATGAAATATGAATGTAACACGGAGCTCTGCCAATTTTTAATAGATGAGAAGCAATACCAATCTGAAGCTCTTACCGAATTCGTCATTTTGAAAGAGCATAATTATTATTGATAGGTATATCGTTATACCTGACCAAAACACGTGTTTCGTCCGTCAGGTACTATTTTTTTTTTCTTTGCTGTGATCCAAAAATAGGTTGTATAATTCCTTTGTTTTTGATTCTGAAGATACAAGTGTACCGTGCTCATTTGTACCTTTACTTACTTACGACACGTGAAGGATGACTCACGGATAAGTCCACGGTCGCAGTCCAAGCAAGGCATCTTTTTCTCTCCTTTAGCAGTATTCTTACTTCTGCGGCGGATATTTTCGATGCCTTTTTGAGGGTGTGCGTAGGTGTATTCATTTTTATGCCAAAAATGATATTAAAAAGTCGATTTTATCATCGTATTTCCCTCGGTGCTGTCGGTCCAACGTTGATGTGTCAGGTGACCTGACATGTCAGGTGACGTTGACAGCTGACACTGTAGAATGGACACTTCTCGATTTCCTCCGTTCGCATGCAAAGTCAACGTTGCATCTTACAGATAAACTCCCGAAAGGTTTTCAACGCCTCTTACTTGAGATGAAAATGTGGCTAAAGCCTCCTGTCCAACAAAGAAATATCGAATTTGCCTAAGATACACAAATGAAAAGAAAGAAAATGTCAGAATTAGAAAAGAAAATCAGAAAAGAATATACCTATACAAAGTAAACTTAGGATAATAGATCACTCGTGTTTGAGTTAAAACAATCTGATTAGAGGATCTACGTAGTTTCTGGACCCAGAACATGTGGATTCCACTCTGCTTCGGATTTACGAGAGCGTAACAGTAGTTCTTAATAGCCTTATTTTTTGTTTCTGTATTTTCTTTTCTCTTTAAAGACCGTTTGTCGAAAATGGATCGTCATTTTTTGAGTCGTACAACGAAAAGTCGTCTGCAAAGAAATAAATATATTGAACATCACGTTATCCCGTGACCAAACGAGTGAGACTGCAACTGAACTGACCACGACTGTACCTCAGGAACTGGAAGTTTTTGTCAATCCTGGTTTAAATTATTATGTGTCTTCGTCTGCAAAATTTCAACTTTTCCTAAATGTTGTGTTATCTCTTCCTATCTTTGGGAGCCAGGCATAGGATACCTTAAAACCTAACTAATAGTCACTAAGCGTGAAAGTGACCTAGAAAAGTATATTGTGGGAGCTAAATAAAAAGTGTATCTGCCTATCTTCCTCTCGGCGACATGTTCCTGACACCAAAAAGTAACCGATCCTGGCTCTGAGACAGCCAACTGAACTGGCACTGGAGTGAAGCTTAGGGCAACCAACCTCATGTATGTGGTTAAATGTACAGTGATATCCATGAGTGATGAGCCAAACAAAATCTAGTGACTTTTTTGTAAACTAATGTGTGCTCGTAGCATTGCCTAGGGAGGGCAGTGGGAGGGTGTGGAGGCAAGAGGAGGTGCCCGCCTTTCCCCCGGAACCTTCCCC
>Ga0058701_10001762_pt1 | contig 15731 bp, 6 predicted proteins | sample AgamicOrMae_FD_97039 | JGI IMG/M metagenome (GOLD analysis project Ga0058701, IMG submission 97039) | Agave microbial communities from Guanajuato, Mexico - Or.Ma.e | ecosystem: Host-associated > Plants > Phyllosphere > Phylloplane/Leaf | place: Guanajuato, Mexico | collected 2012-06-04
ATTTAGGAGCCAAAGTCACTACTAATAAGAGAGAAAATCGTGTTCACTCCAAAATAACAGTGAATTTCACTACTAATTCTTTTAGCGTGTACTTAATACCCGTGCCTTGCACTCGATCCTCACTATCCCCTACAAGTCACACTTGTTAGCATGATGGACGATCCTCGAGGTAAACCATGTAATCAGTTAGGCCTAAGGATAAGTTTATTGCTTTGACCACCCTGCACCTAGACCTGTTCTTCGCTACATTGATGACGACAAAAAATTACCCTTTAGTTGGCAAATGCAAAATTCTAACCAAGGAGCGTGCGGTTATCAAATCATGGATAGATGGTGCAAAGTGCGAATACAAAGAAGACAGCTGATCAGCTATTCTCCATCAATCTTCACTGTTTTCAGTTCACTTTGTTAGTTAGGGATGCGGTTCCGTAACGATGGGACGATGGGGCCCACAACCGCGGCGTGGAACGGTTTCCCGGAGCCAGAAGGTGCGCCACAGCGGCTGCGATAAAATTTGTGCTTCCTCTCGCTCGCCTCTCGCTTAAGAAGGGAGCGCCGTGTCAAATTACTCTTCTCTTCCTTCTTCCAGCCATTTCGGCCATGAGTCCATCTTGGGTCGTCCCATCCCGAGCCAGTCCCCTCCCGGGTCCTGCCGACCCTGGTAGGGTCCTGGGTTGGTTCCCGGGCCGGGACCCACCCGTTCGCTGTACTTTGAAATCGACGATGGAGACAAAACACTTCCTCGCTCTCTGTTGCTACTTTTACGAATATGACTTGCACCTTTGCTTTTGCATGTAATTTGTACTGATAGCTCGTTAGAGATACGGGAATGATAGCTATCGTTTTATGCAAAGAATTACTCTCGTAAATGTGATGGCATTAGTCTCGAAACCGGCTGGGGTGACTGGAACGACCTGAATTTTTTTTCCTTTGTCTTTTTTTCACATGCACAATTACAAATAATTTATTTAATAACACACATATTTTAATTGTTTTTCATTTCACCTCTCGAAGCGAAGCATTGCGCGGCACAAGCTTTCTTAACCTTTCAATAGTTAGCCTAACGAAGCGGTCGCTATGTCTGATGCAGTTTACTTCTTGGTAACCAATTGCTGCAGCGAAGAAGTAAGCAGCATCAGGCTTGGACTGATTGTGAGTCCCGTGATAGCGAGGCGATAGTGAAACGAATCTTTTACTCTATCTCTAACAAATTGGACATAGTTTTAACTAAGGTTTAAGGGGGGCATTCGATAGCGCCAAAAACCGCAAGCGCCAACGCCGCAAACGCCAAAGTTCATAACCGCCAAATGATAGGTAGGCCTGTCATTTCATAGGTTTAGATTAAGTTAGGTTAAGTTTTGTTAGGTCAGGTTATCTTAGGTTAGGTTAAGATAGGTTAGGTTTGTATAGTGGTTATGAGCTTTGACCTTTACGAATTTGCTCGTACTGCGGTTGCGGATTGACGCTTGCGGCGTTGGCGCTTATGGTTTATGGCGCTTATGACAGCTAACCAGGTTAAACAGATATTGCGAGTCTTATGCTCGAAACCAAATGTAGTAAATACTTTACGTGGTCTAAATTTATATTGATAGAACCTATGTTTTACGTAATCAAGGTTAAACTTAACCTGATAACAACCTTGGTTCAACCTAGCCCAGATCAATCTGATTGTGAGCCGCGATAATAGAAAATGTGATCGTGAATTTTTTCCAAAACCTACCTAATTTTTGGATAAATAAACCTACGCGGTTGTAGACTATTATCGTAAAATATATTAAAAGGGTTGGACGACGGTGGAATCCAAGCGTCAGAAAATGCAATAGCACGTATTAGAGTATTTCGCACTGTTTTTCCATCGCGGGAGAATGCATCCAACGCAGAAGCGGATGGGGCTGGATGCTGCCAAACAAGATTATGGGTGACAAGTTATGACTGCGGACCCCGGCTGCGTTTGGCTTCCTGCTGCATCCACTAACATGCTTCCCCACTTTGGCTTATCTCTCTAACTTTATCATTGGTCATAACTATTGCAACCAGAACTGGCTTGTGGTTATGCGATGTTCAAGAACAGTACTGGATACTCCGCAAACATCAGGGAATCGATAAAGGCTCTTTGTAAGATTCGGTTGTCTTCCGACGCGAGGTTTTTACATGACCTTGCGTCAGGTCGTTATGTTACGTAACGATTTCTCACTTTCTCTAACGTTACATCACACGATACAAACTGAAATAGAGATAGGTTTGATCGGACTTGTTTAGATCAGTTCCTGCAAGGTTAAAGCGTTGCTTTTTCATGGCTATGCAAGGTAAGACTAAGGGTTCTACATGGTTACGTTTATCGTTTCTTTATTTTATACCATACATGAACTTAGGGTAACCCATAACCGCCCAGAATATTTGGAGTGAAATTTAGCTTAAGAGAAATGAAGGATTTTTTTTCTATTAAGATACGCAATTCTAAGCTTTGGAAAATGCCGAATTTATTAAATTTCAGGTTTCCAGAGGTTTTTTTTTTTGTAACAATATTGAACTGGAAAGATCCTCTAAAATATTTTTTTTCTGTTGCCGAACGTCATCGTTGGGCGGTTGGGGGTGGAGTTGGGCCAAAGATGAGATCGAGGTTGTACGTTTAGTGAAGCTAAGAATTTCTACGGTAATTAGGTTAGATGCTTCTTAAATTTACGTTGCATTCAAATTTGTCAGATTTGGTCCCGTAGCGGGTCGTTTTGATTCTTGCTGTATGCTGTTGGTTGTACAGCAGTGTAAAAAGTAACGCCCTTGAAGGTCTGATGGAAGATCGTCATGCAGATTTAGTGAATTATTTCGAATATGGGTGTTCCAAACCCGCGTTTAACTCGGAACAGGGGGATGCGCAAATTCGAGCTGATCAAACAAAGCGCTCGGTCCAGGCTTTTCGGTAATGGCTATTTGTTCGTGTTTTCTACAAAACGATAAAAAAAAACGAGTAAAGCAAGTTTTCTAGCATATTCGAAACATGTCAAGGACTGCTTATAAAGCAGACATATTTGTCTTAGCCCAAAACATAAAACATGTTTTTAAAATATTTCCAATGGAACGCATTTACGGATGGATTGATTTTAGATTACCCTGGTTCTTTGTCGTGATATTATTTAAAACCAGGAAACATAGTTTCCTCAAAATGTCACTGTAGAAAATTAAGAAGATAAAATAATTAGAATAAAAATAAAAAGTGGCCGAATCAAAACAACCAACAAACAGCCCCCTCCCTCCACCCACGAAAAAAAGGAAAGGTAAAAGATATATTGACAGAGTATATTTAAAAAAATACATTTTACCTGACCTGTTCAAATTACTATTAATACTAAATGAAGCGAAGGCTTAAAGCTTTGTTAGTTCAGTGCCTGAAAGGTGGTAACAGATTACGCTGTCGGTCATGATTTTTTAAAAATCTGAAAAAAAAGGAAGCATGCTGTTTTTTAATGTTGTGTTTACAGTACTTTTGATCAAATTTGGGTTTCACAAAATCTGCTATCTTAGTTATTTAAAAAAAAAAACAGACCTGACACACCCACTATTGTAGAGATCATATACGTCTGCATTTAAATGACTCTGAATTCTAGCTGAAGATTATTTTCCTTACTTTTCCTTTCGTTTCGCAGGATTGTTTTTTGCTTATTTTTTATTTGTTTTTTTTGTTTCATAACTTGCATTTTGTATTTTTTTGACTTCTTTAACATTCCCGTACGCTTTTCTCCCTGGATCATGTATTTTTTCTTGTTTTTGTGAGGTTTTTCGGATCATTTTTTTTGTCTTACTGTATTTGACAATCTTCTGGGGACTACGTTTCGGTCTGTGCTGCGTGAATTGTGCATCTTCGTGTTCAACTGTTAAATTTAAGTCAAAGCCATGCTTAAGCGGCGCTGTGCAGATTACAAAGATAATGATTTATTTTCTATTATTTTTTTTTCATTTTTCACTCTCATTACTTGCATTTAGAAATATTAGCAACAGCTGTGAACGTTAAAAAAGCGCATAAACAAGTAAAAAAGTCCATAAAAGAGTCAAGTTTCCATGCTGTGTGTGTTTGTCGGAGTGCGTAATTTAGGCTGTAATATCAAGATCAAACGTATCACTTTTCTTCCGGACTTATCGCGTGTATGAGAGTGGCACTTCTTTTGATCACCACTGTACTATCAGTGACAAAAGTATTTTTTCCCTATCATATGTTTCAAACTTGCGTAACTCAAAAACGGGAAGACATACGACAAAAAATGTCAAGTCGATAGATACAGCAAATATCTATTGAATTCATTTGCGGTGTTTTGTTGAATCTCTCTTTGCTCCCAGGTTATGAAGGTTTGAAAAAATAAGAGGGAGAGGGGACCTTTGGTACTGATGTTATCAAACGTACACAGAATAAGGACTTCGTAGTAAATTTGAACCAAGGGTGTTTTAGCGGGTATAACAGAAAGCGTGTCTGGTGATGACGTTCTTTTTTTACCCGCCCGCCACTTTAGCGTTGCCAATCTATCCTCTGATGGGCAGGACATGATGCATATAGCTCATGTCACCCGCAGGCGGCGTGACAGTGCCCTTGCCGTTGTTTGCCGCGTCGCGAACGCTGAATGCAAAGTAGTGTTGCCAGATTTCACGATTCCACAAAATTTAAACACGGTTAGCCACAAAAACCAGTTCAGATAATGAAATAAAGCCTCTCTGTATTGTTCACTACAAGAGTGATCCAAAACGTAAAGCATGCATGCAAGATTATCTTATTGGTTAAATGGAGTTCATATGCCAAATTCAACGTGAAGAGATCCGGCAACGCTGGAACGAACCTTAGCTGGTCTGTTTTGAGCCTAACTGTTGCCATGCTCTGCCCAGACCAGATCCCTTGCCAGTCTCCTTGCCTTACATCATCTTCTTTCTCCTCTCTTCGCTCGCACATTAACTTCCGGTTTAAGGGGAAGAACGCCGCTCTAATGGCAATGTCCCCGTTAACTCACAAAAAAGATAATCTAAATTCTAAAACTGGTTGTATTTGCTGTAATCTTTGTTTTTTTTTTGGGGGGGGGTTGTACGTGACAGTTTTCAGAGCAAAGAACGGACTAAACCAACTTTACAGTCTCCACTTAACCATTGGTGCCCTAAAATCCTTCAAAAGATTGCATTTGTTTTTTTATGCCTCAAATTTTCCAAAAGATCATTTTTAAAAATATGCTTGATTTAATCATAATTTTATGCCAAAGATTTTTATTAGAAGTTGAGTGCTTAGCTATGAAGGTGCTCGTCACTCTGTAGACATTACCAGTTTCTTGGAAATAAATGAATTGGATGAAATGAATCCAAATGGAAGTGGAGTGCGATCCAACCCTTATAAATTACTTGCTAAAATTGAAGTGGTTCTTACACTTAAAAGATATCTGAAATTTCGATCTTTTGTAAGGTTCCCCAAAGCATGGTTAGATTCTTAAATCATCTCGAACGAAGTTTCAGGAGTCCAACTATTTTTCTAGAGTCTCATACCGAAGACACTGCCATTTAAGTTAATATAAACATAATCTGAGATATCTCGTTGTGGTATGTTTTATACACAATCCAAAGATATTTTTTTCCTTTGGACTTTGAGAAGATTCCCTCCCTTCTTTCTTCGACATTGATGTCTTCATAGAAGTAAGTTTTTACATCATTTGCGGTCACTGAAAAAACCTTTGTATTTAGTCACTTTTGTTGCTTTGGAAACCTGGATCTCTCCAAGTTTTTTCAATCTTGCAGGAATTCCTACATTTTTTTCAGTGCTCTCATTTCAGCTTTGTTAGTGACTTGAAGGAAGGCAGGGTATAGTATTTAGGGTACTATTAAATATTGACATTCAATTGCCCAGTGTTGACAGCTCACTCCAAACCCTTTACCGTATACAGTATGATGATGTTTGTCTCGAAATTTAGCAGGAATTCGTGTCTACCCGTTTGGCCTTAAAATCCAGTGCATGTGCTACTGCATTCAAATAGATTTTATTTATTTTTTTCGCGCGAAATTCTGTGGTATATTTATGAGACAGAACCATGTGCGTCTAGTCGTCATGAATGAGTTCACTTTAATGTCGATGTTTTTTTTTTTTGTTTTTTAGTTCTGTGAAAACAAACTTTTATTGCGATTAGACCTAAGTCAAGGACTCAATTAACCTTTTGAGGTCGATGGATTTTGGAAACTAAACAGTTCAAGTAGAAAGGATTTGATCGCAGTACTCCCTGTTATTTAGTCGTGTGTTTCGACATGCGCGTCTTGTCAGGCATGGCCTTTAGGCATTTTCCCGTCTGTTATCTGCGTCTCCCACATTCCCCAATCTTTTGTTCGTCGCTTGCCTTTTTAGCCTTTCTTCCTGTGTTCGCTCAACATTTTCATGCAGACAGGTTCCGTCTCCAGCTCACTTTCCCCTTTCGTCATGCATGCGGCACAAAACAGCAAAGTGAATGGATGTATTGTATAAATTCGTTGGTTTTATTTCGACTGTACTCGCAGAATTATGCGTGATGTCAGTATTCATGACATCATCCGAACTTATGTTTATACTATTGTTTGCGAATTCCACCCAAAGTAAGTCCATGTTCATTTTCATCTGATGTGAGCAACACAACGATCTTATTTCTCGCGTTGCGTCATGGAACATCATAATGTAAAGTTAAATTCCTATCTAAGACATGACTTACAAAATTATCTTTATCATCGCGTTGAAAAGAAAGTGAAAATATTTTCGTACATCATCATTAGTTGAGTTGCTTGAAACTATTTGTGAACCTGGGAACAAAATCCACCTGATTGGTGAATTCAATGTCAGAGGTGCTGGTGTTAGTTGGGGGAAAAGGCCATCAATATAACGGCTGCTCTTGTGCTGAAAGGTATTTACGAACTTTTGATCACGATAACACAAACTACCGCCCATTCACGAAATTAATGCTGAGTGGGGACCATCTACAAAAATCAGGTATAGCAACAGCAAAGCGAAGGGCAAAAGAAAACAAAATCGAACTTAACGCATCATAAAATACTGTTTCGTGTAACGGTTTCAGAAGAAGGGAACTGCATACGGTCGCATGAGATCTCGTATTGGCAGGCAGGAATTCACTCGCCGTAGTACATTTTACCTTCGATGAAATATTTCATCTCCCTTCCCCAAGACCAACCGAAAGTCATAGGCATTCACCCTGTTACTCCTTTTCCGACTACTTCGTACTCCTCTCTTAGCTCTCCTCTACCGGCTGGTACAACCTGTTTAATAATAAGCGTAACACTTATCAGCCCAGTAGCTTCTTTTTATATTTTTCTGAACGCTTTCTGACATGAGTTCTCCCTACTCTCCTATTTATTGACTACCGGTATGTATATCGTAGACTAAGTGTAATCTTGATTTGACTTGTGCTTGTGACACATGACGTGCATATGTGAAAGCTATTGGTGTGATAATTGGTACTTATTTTGAATTGATGTTATACGAGAAATGACCGCAGCGAGTGTAAGGGTACAAGATTGAGACATAATCGTGCTCATGACCTTGGCCGAAAGGGTAATATCTTATATGGCAATAATTAGGACATTCTCGAGTGATCAGTATTTCGACTGATCTTGCTCTCCGTTCCGACCGATCAGCTTTTAGGTCGAGTGATGCAAAGATGCACAAGTAGCATGCGTGGAGGTTGAAGTTTGCTCGTAGCTGTAAAATTAAGGTTGCTTATGACTGTAAAAGACCAGTTAAAGTTAGGTTAGGCAGGTTAATATCGGTTGAGATAGGTTGGATTGGTATTTAATGGGGCGTTCCACTGATATTTCTCTCGTTTATCTATAGTTGGTGTTGGTTTATTTAGTTGGTATGGGATAGTTTGAATTAATTTCTCAAAACTTATGACTACGGCGTTAACAAACTTCCAGTCAAGATCGGTCAGGGGCGGGCATATAAAAGCAGACCGCAACCCTCTTTCCTCACGAGGTCGCGGGCACATGTGGATCACTCAAACCAAAGTTGATCGATCGAAATGGGGGCTAGAGCAGTCGAAATCCAGATTGCTCGCTACTGCCAAATAATTCATAGAGAGAAATGACATTAATACACGCATTAAAAAAAACCTTTTATAAGTTATTTTTCCCCCTCTATTAGGGTCCAAGTGGGGCATGCCCAAGTAGGACGCTCAGAGGGGAAGGGTATACTTGAGGTATACAGTATGTCTGATTGTATTGGTCTTGAGCTGCCAACCTTACAACCTCAAACCATCCTCTATACCTTGCCGCCAAGTCGCTTGGTTTACAGGGGTGCGCCACCACCCCCGGCTGTGGTCAAGTTGGATTTATCCCAGCATGGGCCTGGTGGTGAAGGACGACCATGGAACCTTTACCAAGGTAGCTGGCTCCGGGGATCGAACCTGGGTCCTCCCGAATGAGCGTCCTAGACATTACTACTAGACTACCGCTCTGTTTTTGCTTGAGTCCTAGGACCGCAGAGCTTTCTCTACCTTCAGAGTGCACTAAAAAGTACCAAATTCTATTATATTTTATTAGCTTTTCCTAAAAGATGGTAGACTGCATTGAAAAGAATAAAATAAATATCTTGGCAACTTATTCGACTTTTTCGAAAGACAGAGAAATGCTTTATAAGGTTAACATAAGTTTCGCGTGAAATGCAGTCATGTTTCATATATTGGGATAATTCGGAAAACCTTGTTGACCTGTTTGACTCCTTTTTAGCCGAATATATTTTCATTGTACAAAAGGATTGTTATGACTGAAAAAGCATGTAACGAGAGCTGCGTTACGAAAGCCAGTAAGTTTTGGGGCCATAAATGGAACTCTATACTCTACTCTGACTACGGTATCAAATCAAAATAGGCAACCTAATAAGTACAGGTGTACTAGAGGCTGCCCATGCGTGACCAGCTTGTTAAAGGGTATTACATAAAGTGAGACAGTGCTAAGATATTTTTGACCTAAATAGATGTATTGACGGTTCCTCAGATTGATTTCCGGTCTAACCCCTCCCCTCTTATTCGAATTTCGGAGATGTTTTTCCATGCTAATCTTCTTCGACTAGGGTGTAGCGAATGACAGCTTTCGAGTTGAAGTTGCCTATTTTTTTATTTTTTTTTTATTGTCCAACAATAAATATAACATATAATACCTAAAGAAAACATGTCGGAACTTGTTTCTTGTCAGTATTAGTTTTGATGTTTATATTTCAAGCCCCCATCATCATTTAAGATCTATAGGTGATACAGACCACACAGAGACAGTTTGTTGTGGTCCAACAGGCCAGTTTTTTTCGTATTCTTTTCGGGCAAACACCTCATTGTCGACAGCTACTCCTTTTCAGACTTTCTTTTTTTTTCATAGAAAAGAAGCTTTCATGTAGGATGAGCAAGTCATTTTTACACAAGTTCCTTAGGGAAAAAAAGAAGGAAGATAGAGTATAACATTTTTGAGTAATTTCCTCAAATCAGCACGCACGAAAGTTAAGATTAAGGGAACACCTAAATTGTGGCATCCGCGGTAGATCTTGCATGGTGGGCCGAAAAGTGCGCCCACCCTCTCCATTTCAGGTGCAGGGAGGTAAAGGAAGGAGAAAATCGTGGTTTTCGCTTTTTTTTTCTTTTTTTTGGATAGAAAGAAAAGACAAGTTGAGCGAAGCGAAGGGATGATATTCGACCAAGCGACTGGCATTGTACCAAGGATAGACGCCTCCTCGCAAACATGAATAGCGTTACGCTAAAGTGAAAAATAAAAAAGACAACACTTTCTCTGTAGGGAAAATTTGAAAATAAGAAAATTTCATGCGACTATTTCCGCTGCCTTTACCGAGACGATCCTAACTATCGTGTTAGCATTCTATTCTCAAAGAGAGTGGTTCGCAGCCTTCTTGAATAAATTTGTGTGACATTTGTTTTCTTTTTCGTTTTTTAACCGTTCTTTTAACTCAATTTATTTCCAGTTCTGTGAGTTTATCTTGGATGACAGTCTGTGTTTTCCTCACTGACAGCTTGTTTGACCAAAATCTTAATAACAAAAAAAAAAACATTTCAAAATTGAAATTTATTCCACTTTATTCGTGGATTTCACCTTGGGCGTCGAGCGAGTAGACTAACAGCAGACTTAGGAACAAGCCCCTATAATATATAATGTACGCACCACAAATAATGTTTTAGGTTTTTTGGAAGAAAGGAACTATTGCATCAGATCTCCTAGAAGCAGGCAACAAGCACACGCCAGACAGAGCACATTCAATCCAATATATGGCTATGAATGATCATTATTTCCCCTGTTATCGTAGAGGGCGATTTCCGCACCAGTCCCATCTTATACCCAGCCTTATTGAAACAAGTTTTAGTATTCAAGCCAGATCCAGATAGTTTTATATGCATGGCATTTAATTTTTCCTAAAAAAAGTGTCATATTTCCCACCCATACTCCAATCTGCCACCGAATTTCTTTATGTCTGCTGTTTTCGGATAATGTTACTGGCAATGGAAATTTGGTCACCCATCAAAAACTATCTGCTTTTAAGTGGCGGTTGAGCGTCAGTCACCCAAAGATTCCATCACTCCGCTTTGCATGCTTGTCACTCAACTCCCTCAGAATATGTTTTCGGTTTCGTCTAAGCTTTCTAGGCTGTGCCCCTTCAACTTTTGGGGCGTCCTGCCGTCGTCGTGGGTGCCCAGCTCTGGTGTGCCTCTAAGTGGATTGCAACCGGATATGCTCGGAGACCGGGTCTCCACTTTGACAATGGGGGCAGGGCAGGGGAGAGGGTGACGCTCTTACACTCAATCACAAAAATTCTGCTTTCCCTTTGCAATTGCATGCACCGTTTTATTGGGAATCATCTAATTTTAAAGAACGGCTTTGAGCGTAAAGTTATATTATTTTCCACATTGAAATTCCTGGGTTTAACTGAATAGAGCGATAGACCAAGGCATATTGCATGTGACCAAATATAAGCCTAAGTAACCAAAGTTGAAAGGCGGCCAAGCTCCACTTTCTAAGGAGGAAGTTTACCTGAGTAAGCCTCACTAATACGGTTTTATCGTTAGTTTAGTAACTTGTCTTGAAATATTTGACCCATAGTGGATTGTAGAGGTGTTCCATCCAACCAATAAAATATGAAACAATAATTAAATCTCCACAAGAAAGTAATTTTTGTCAGCAAAGATGCTTAAATTTATTTTTGATTTTCTACTTTTTACAACCGCGTGCAGCCAATAGGGATTCCTACTGCCAATCTCAGCCGTAAGGGGGCGGCACTGGGCCTTGCCGTTTTTGGCTGGGCTCGCTAGGGCACGGACGCGCAAAGGACGAGGCAGGGCAGGGATGGGAGGGAGAGGACAGAGAGTGCGTGATGCGCATGCGCGAGAACGAAAAGCCTTGTGCTGCCGTTTACGTTCAGTTTCTCACATAGGAATCCCTATTATACGTAGCGTTTAGTGGTAGGTTTATCGGATAAAAAGTCAAAGTTTTGCATAACCGAGACCAAGCCATCTTTTTATTAGTGATCCCATTTTTTTAAATCATGTATTCCACTCTTGTTTCATATCTTCAAAAGTACATATTTCCACCCACAACCGCGATAGTTTGGTACGGTTTACGTAAGCTGGGCGCCGTATGTGTCCCTTCTTTGTCGCCCTACTCGGCTGTCATGAAGACTGATTGCACTCGCCACGACTACACTCTAGCTGCTGAGAAGTATATACGGTCGTTAACCTTACTTGTGCCTCGCTCTCCTCAGCTTGGAGAAGAAAGAAAATGGAAGAAAATAATTGCCTCAACCTGACAAGCGTACAATATAAAAGGGATTCTTTGTAAAAGCGAACCGGTTGTAAAACTAGGAGGGATCTTCAGAGAGAGAAAAATGTAATTTACAATACTGCTTGTCTCCGAGGCGGCCGTAAACAGGCGTGTTGGACAGACGTTCACGTAGGGGCATTCATAAAACAACTTATTGCTGGTCCTGGAAGGCCCCGAAAGCCCGTGGAACGCCCTGAAAGCCCTTTAGGCCCCATACAATGACATGAAAGAGTGGGAGACGCAAATAAGGCGAAACCGGAAGCATATCTTGCGCAGAGCTTCAATTAAGGCAATGAAGACGCTGTATCGCACTATTCAGCAAAAATGTAACAATTTAAACTGGATTTCGAAAAATAGAACCGAAATCACACGTTTTGATCCCTCCTAAAAGGAATCCTCCAACTGCAAAGCTCTTTTTTCTAAAAATCCACCAACTGCTATCTATTCGCACTGTTAAGTTGGTGTGTTTACGGATTAAGCACTCATTCACAATGTATAACTGGTGGGTTTACGGATCAAGCATTTTGCAGTTGGTAGACTTTTCGAAGTAGCACTTCGCAGTTGGTGGATTTTCAAGAAGAGGGGTCGGGTTTTCAAAGCTGCTGTGTCTATAAAATGAGAATTTTGATTTCGTCAATGCCGTTCTTATCTCTAAAATACATGGAAAATGTAATTGGGGGCGCTATGGATCACGTTTCAGGAGGGAGATTGGTGTTTAGGAAACTACATTATTTAGGTTATTCTCAGAATTGAAGGAGATTATCTCTTGCCCTCGTTTAACCCAAAATTATATTGCTTATGCATAACGTAAAGAAAGTTTTGTTTTCCTGCGGTGAGCTTGAGTTTCTTATGTCTCACTCATGACCACAATGGCTTGTGAGTCTCTTCCCTATCGCTCCGCTATGCTGACATGAACCTGAATGCCGTTGACTTTTCGACCATTGCCGTTGAGAATTAATTGGCTCCTGGCTTGGTGTCTGTTTACGAAGGTTAAGTTTAGTGTGGCTACAATCCTTGTGCGTCTTTTCGCTTTCACTTCTCCAAGAAAAGGATCAAATGGAGGAAAATGCAATGACGTATATACAGCCAGCAAGACCACATAGTCGCCGCAAGACCATAATTACACCTAAAACATAACCTTAGCCGATGAAGAACACTCTGCAGCGATTTTTCACCAGAAAGTTTTTTCCTCCCACTAATTCGGAAAAATCCGATCAGATAATTCGGAAAATCCGATCGGGAAATTCTATTGGGGCTCTCTGAGCGAGAGGCGAGCTGGAGGGACGCAACGCGGGCCGTTCTAATTGACGGGAACTTTCTCGGCGCCGAGAAATACTGAATCCCCTCTCTCGATGCTTGGAGATTGTGTCAATGTGGCGGTCCTGGCAACACGCGTAATGGGACGCCTCTGAAATGGAACTCCCTGATTCCACTTACCACGCCGATACACACTATATTTATCTCTGGACGTTATTTTTGTTTACTGCGATGCGTTGGAATTAAAGAATCTCATTTATACCACAGAAGATGGCCTTTGAGGTGTAATGCACCTCTTTTTGCTCATTCGACTTTTACTTTTCATTGGAGCTTTTTATCTAAATAAGGTTTTTTATTCATTTTTTTGGTGGGATTTTTTTTCTTTCGACCGTTTTATTATTTTTTTCTTTTTAATTGGTGGGTTAAACAGGCGTATCTTATTAGCAATCGTCATGAGACTTTCTTTACCCTTTTTAATGGTAATTTTGAACCATATTTTTATGAATATTTGTCTTGTAACGGCATGAGCTTCTTTTGAGTTTTGATCGGTTTGTATTGAATGTTTTTTTTATGTTATTTCAATATCCCAGTGTAAAACGATTGTAACTGCGTAGCACCACTTCATGGTATTTTTGTTGTTACCTGCCATTGGCGGGAAAGAATTTTTCGAGCCGTCATCAGCTTTAACTTGAATTTTCCGTCTTTCTTCTTTATCTCATTTTTAAATGTTTACTGTGGAGGGCACGAACTGCTGGTCACGACCTCACTCATGAGATTGTGACTAGCGATCTTTTTCCGCCACTTAACTATTTTTGCAGTACAAGGTACTTACACTCTACATTTGAATCAGTGATAGTCTCTGAGATTGAGTAAAAATATACTGAATTTTATACTCTCACTGATTCAAAGTTAGAATTTAGGCTTGCTTTTTTTCTTTTTACTGATATATTCTATGTAATCAATTTTTGTAACAAACTTAGATTATTTTCGCATTACATATTTTAAAAACCTTTTTTGGTTTTTATTTGTGACTTCTCCCCCGTGCTTATTTTGTTGACTTTGTTAGTAATCCTCTTTTTTGCGGAATCTCTGAATTTTTAGTTTTGTCACACTCATTAATCCTTTCAGTTTTCGGATTGGTTGAGGATGCATTCAACTGACAGAGTTGGCATTAATGATGTCAAACAAAACCGTATGTTCGTGTTCGAAAACTATGGAGAAATGGCAAAAAGGACCGATTGGTATATCATTCCAGAAAGAGTGGCTTTTTTTTTTGTCAAGTCCTTCCCCCTTATTCAATCTATTTTAAATTGCTTCCGCAACAATTCGTTTCGTTTAAGTACAAGGAAATCGACCACAGTTACGCTTTCATCACTGAAAGCAATACTGCAGTGCTCATGATTCGAACTGCTAGAATATTCCAACTTTTCTTTTTTTTTTTTTTGATCGCTTTGTTGATTAACTGTTTTCTGGTTGCGGGGACAATAACATGTGTAATTTTGAAGTGAATTGATTGGGGGCTTCTGCAACCAGCCTGAAAAACTAGGAAGTTCCTCGTATAGTTTCCCATCGGGAACGTCCCTAAGCGACGAGCTCACAAAATGGCCTCAATATTGCCCCTTGTAGTTGTCCAATGCCCATCCTCCAGTTGTTGCAGTATTCATCATTTTAAGAAGCTTCTAATTGGAGGGAGGAAGAGCACATAATGCACTTCAAGAAGATACACGCCATTTTTCTTCAAATAGAGCTTCGACCAAAACGACTTTGTTACATTACCGCGCATGGATGACCAAAGTTTCCTACGATTTTAATTTACAAGCCTTACGCTGCCTGCTTCTCTTTGGTCTTTAAAAATAGTATTGGTACTGGAAAATCGTGCTCTACATGAGCCAGGTAAACTATGCGTGCCGGTGGCATACAGCAGAGAAATAACCATCACTTCGGAATACTGGAAATAACTCGAATTTTAAGTCGAGGTGACCATTTACACGTTGCCCCTTTTTAAAGATAACAGATTGGTTCTCGTGCACTTAACTTGCCTCCAGTTTAAAAGGCATTAGAGTGGTTTTCCTGCGTTTAATGCACCCTATGAACATAGGCGTGCGAACAGAACTGACCTTATAACATTGCTACTTCATGTTAGATTTGAGTTGTAAAGTTTGTATTAACTAGTAATATCGCTACATTGATTTATTGGGTACGTGGAATCGACACCTGTACATAGAGAAAACTCCCTACTTCACCTTAAGATTATAGGCTTGATCACAACGCACTTAGTTGGCTAGTTTCGGTTAATACAATGCAAGAGTGGGTTACCTCAAATAAGACTAGGCTCAGGTGCTCTTCGCATTTCTCCTCTTTGTCAGCTTCGAAACGGGAGGTGGCACACCAGAGGTGAAGATCACCACCCTGTAAAAATGAAACACCTGTTTTGGGAAATTCGACATCTGTTGTACCATGTGAGTTTTGACCCCCTGAGGATTTTCTGGAATGCCGATGCCACCACCTTAACACGTGTGTCGCGCGGGTTGCCTACTTTTCATCGCCTTGGACTCCAGTACAGTCCGTTAGGTGTAAGCTTACTCTGAGTCTTTATTGAAGCGTCTCAAGGCTGGAAAAATGAACTTTCGAATGGGTAAGACAAAGAGCACAATCTTTGGAGCACCGAAGCA